>Ga0222634_1000051_pt1 | contig 74370 bp, 86 predicted proteins | sample AntAcemetageno50_FD_179807 | JGI IMG/M metagenome (GOLD analysis project Ga0222634, IMG submission 179807) | Saline water microbial communities from Ace Lake, Antarctica - #50 | ecosystem: Environmental > Aquatic > Non-marine Saline and Alkaline > Saline | place: Antarctica: Ace Lake | collected... | reverse complement strand
TCGAGCAGTTCACTTACAATCCGGCAATGTGCGCCTTTTGCCGCCTTGCGTGATAGCGCAGCTGTTTTCTTGGTCCGGCGATGTTTTCTGTCTAGTATCATATGCGCATTGTATCACTGACCTACAACCAAGGAATGTCATACTGCTCAAATTCGGGGAGAAGTTTCTGGTCGTACAGTAGGCGTGACGTAACCTCGGCGTGCCATAGCGCCCCGTTCATAGCGTTGTGCGGGTCAAGCTCTTTTTCCAGGCCACAGTAGTTGAGGATGGCTTTTGAGTTTAGTGCGGTGCGTTTGTGCTGCTCATCAATTGGTGGCACGCCAGTGGACTTTATAATGTGCATCCAACACAGCGTGTGTACATCGACAGTGCGATACGCCAGGTTCCAATTCAACCCCGCTCGCCTGGCGGCCGCTTCGAGCATATTGTGGTCAAACGGCACGTTTTGTCCTGTCAGGGTTCGCTCTGGCAAGTCCTGCGACCATTCCAAAAACGCCGCGACCAACTCAGCTTCGGACTGGGCAGTCGGGTCAGTCGCCTGCTCCATAGTAAAACCATTGACAGCCAGTGCTTCTTCCATAATCTCGGCACCTTCCCACACGCGACACTCTCCATAGAATCGGTTAGAAGGATTTCGGAAATCAAGTGCCCCAATAGAAAGGATGGAGTGTAAGTCAGGTCGCAGCCCCGAGCATTCGGTGTCGATGATTAGCATCATCTAAGTATATCATTGCAACCCAGCGCAATTTGCGGCCGGAGTGTACCCCGCGGCGCGGGCTTCCTCGATCGAGTTGAAGAAAATCTTGTTGGCTTCGTTGATACTGTTGGCGCCACTGCAGGTTAGCAAATGGTAGCGAGTGCCGTTGACTGAGGCTACTACTGTTTGCTGGGTTGCTACAGGCGTTACGTTTGTAGCTGCGTTTGTCGGTTGACTTGGTTCAATCGGAGCTTCGATAAACAGCACACCCGCCTGGTTTGACTGCGGTGTAACTTGGTTTACTTTATTTGAATGCACCACTGACACAGAACTGCGGCCAAGCATAAACGCCACCACCCCAGTCAAACACAGCAGCAGAACCAGAAAAGACCGTTGCGACCGTAACTCAGCCTTGAATTTGTCTAACATATGTCGTATACTCTTTGGCGTTAATTGTATCACTCTTAACACCAGATTTAGTAATCAAATAAATACAGGTTATGGCAAAGAAGAAAGCCGGTGGAACGTCCAAGAACCTGCGCGACTCGCAACCAAAGTACTTGGGAGTCAAGCGTGCAGACGGTCAAATGGTGAAGGCCGGGGAAATCATCGTCCGCCAACGCGGAACTAAAATCGAAGCAGGCACCGGAGTCAAGGTCGCCAAGGACCACACGCTGTTTGCTCTAGTGGAAGGCGTTGTGTCTTTTGCAGACAAACGAAAAACTACATTCACGGGTGCGAAAGTATCCAAGAAAGTAGTTAACATCAAACCAGTCGCGGCGTAGATCGCACGAACTGACACAGATAAAAAAGAACCGCTCCTAGGGGAGCGGTTCTTTTTTATGCTTCGTTTCACTTTCTAACTTTCCTTAATTGTGGCTTTTTGAATCACCACGGCTTCAAGCGGCAAATCAGTTGGGCCAGTTGCTACCACCGCGATAGCGTCAACTATGTCCATACCAGCGACCACTTGACCAAACACTGGGTGCTTGGACTGGGCTGGTGGTTTGTCAAAGTCCAGGTTGGTGTTATCACGTAGGTTGATAAAGAACTGACTGCCACCACTATTTGGGCCACTATTGGCCATAGAAAGTGAGCCCCGAACGTTTGATAGTTTTGCGCCAGCGATATGTTCATCGGGGATGCTGTAGCCCGGGCCACCAGTTCCATATCGTCCGACTTCGTCAGTTTTGGTGATTGGGTCACCGCCCTGGATCATAAAGCCGTCTATCACCCGGTGGAACTTGATTCCGTCATAAAAGCCTTCGTTGATCAGTTTCATAAAGTTACCAGCCGTAATCGGCATAGCATCGTCATACAACTCGATTTCAATAGTACCTTGGTTTGTTTCTAGGACTGCAATTGGATTCATACGATTTGTTATTTTTGCATCAGATTGATCAAGCGAATTAAGCACTAGTGGCTCATCAAAAGATACTTCGTTAGTAATACTCATTTGAGACGAAGAGTCTTCCCCACCCAGCCAGTACGAGAGACCAGCTACCAGTAACGCACACGTAGCTAGTAGAGCAACTATGCCCAACAGCGACTGTTTCATCTGCTCGTCCATATAATTAAGCCTTAACTACATTAATAATAAATGACGCGTTGTGGGAGCCAGCCTGCAGTGCGACCGTGTGCTCGCCTGCTGACTTGACCACTTCGGGGAAACCGACCATCTGTGAAGTGACAGCAATACCTTTTGCTTTGGCTGCTGCCACAATGTCCGCCGCTGAAATAGCCCTGAAGAGGTGTTCCTGCTCGTTCATTTCAGCTGCGACCACTAGCGGTTCCGTTTCAAGGGCTGTTTTAGCTGCAGTGAACATCGCTTCGGTGTCTGCCATTTTACCTGCCACAGCTGCATGGACCTTGCCAACTTTCTTTAGATTGGCTGGTGTAGCTGGCTGTGCCAGTTTGTGCGGGATCAGTCTATTGGCCGCGTAGCCATTTGGTACGTCAACTATTTCGTGTCGTAGGCCGATTTTAGCCACGTCTTGCAAGAGAATCACTTTCATATCAGTCTTTATTATCTATAATGTGCTGGAACTATAGCAAATCAGCCTGCTATTCACCAGCTGGCGGCACCATCAGATCGTCAATGGCAGACTGTTCACTTACAACTTCCGCCCCACCTAGAAACCGCACGGCTGCATTCAGTTGTGGATCCTGGTCATCTTGTCTTTGTTGGACAGTGCGGTTAATGACGATGTTTGGTTCCAGTCCACCAGCTGAAATTGACGTACCGTTTGGCGTCAACCAACGAGCGATGGTGACCTTAAGGGCCGATCCGTCTTCTAAATCAATCAATTCTTGTACCGACCCCTTGCCGAAGGTTTGGGTACCAATCACGGTTGCCAAGTTGTGGTCACGCAGCGCACCAGCTAGGATCTCGGACGCTGAAGCTGACCCCCCGTCAACTAACACAACTAAGTTGTCAGGGGTGAACTGCCCGACTTGACGACCACGACTGCGGAACGTGTCGTTTTTACTCTCGTCCACAAACGACTCTTGCACAATCACCTTGCCGGTTGGGACAAAGAAGCTGCTGATCGCAACCGCACTTTCCAGAAACCCGCCTGGGTTACCGCGGACGTCCAGCACTAGTTTTGTTGCGTCACTTTTAACAAAATCATTCAGCGCGTCAATCACGCGCGCTTCAGCTACAGCGTTAAAACTGTAGACCGATATCACAAATACATCGTCTATCTGTTGAGTCTCGACCGTTGGGATGGCAATGGTGTCGCGCGTCACAGGAATCGAAAGCAATCCCATTTCACCCTCACGGTAGACTGTCAAAGTAACTACAGTTCCCTTTTCTCCACGGATCAAGTCTACTGCCTGGTCGATCCGCAGGCGCTCGGCTGACATGTCGTCAATCCGAATAATAACGTCGCCAGCCATCAAACCAGCTTGTTCAGCTGGTGTACCCGGAAGGGGTGAGATGATTGTGATCAATCCTTCCCGCATTCCGACCTCCATCCCTACACCGCTAAATTCTCCTGAGATATCAGCCGCAAATGACTGGGCGTCAGTTGGTGGCAAGTACACCGTGTACGGGTCACCATAGGCCGCGACCAGTCCATCAATCGCCCCTTGGATTTTTTGTTCGCGGCTCAACTGCTGACTACTGGTGCCAACAGCAAATTTATCATCCAATAACTGCCACACTTCCCAAAACTGACCAAGATCATCAGCTGCGGCGGCAGTGGTTGCATCAGCTGCGAACAAACTAAACAGCGACGCTATTTGGGTCGAGCCACTAGCACCCTGTCCAAATTGCACTCCAGAGCCAAACGCGCCGGCTGCCAATAATAACGCCACCATAAAACCTACATATCGTTGCATGACCGCATTATCGCACGCGCAGGCACAGACGCCAAATGACAAATAATTTGCTACACTGTTCGTACACGTATGTTCAAGAATTTTCTCAAGTCGACCCCAGTGATTGTGCGCGATATTACTGTTTACAACACTGCCTCGGGCAAAGCCGAGGTTTTTACTCCATACAAACCAACTGACGTCAAAATGTATAGCTGCGGCCCGACTGTCTACGACTACGCAACCATTGGTAATTTGCGCTCATATGTATTTGCAGACATTCTCAAGCGAGTACTGATCCGCAATGGCTACATTGTCAATCACACCATGAACCTGACTGACTTTGGTCACCTGACCGACGACGGCGACGCTGGCGAAGACAAAATGATGAAGGGGCTCAAGCGTGAAGGTCTTAGTGTCAATCTCAAATCAATGAGAGAACTGTCAGACATCTACATTAACGCCTTTCAAGACGACCTGGCAGCCTTACGGATCCTGCCACCCACCACCTACGCTCGTGCCAGTGAATACGTTGGCAAACAAATCAGCCTGATCAAAACCCTTGAAGAAAAAGGCTTTACCTACGAAACATCTGACGGCGTATACTTCGATATTTCTAAATTCCCCAAGTACGGCAGATTGGGTAATATCAAACTAGACAAACTCAAGTCTGGTGCCCGAGTAGCAGTGAACACAGAAAAAAAGCATCCAGCAGACTTTGCGGTGTGGAAAAAAGGTGAACTTGGTTGGCCAAGTCGTTGGGGTACAGGCTTCCCTGGCTGGCATTTAGAATGTTCAGCAATGGCGATGGCTACCCTAGGGAAACAAATCGACATCCACACCGGCGGTGAAGATCACGTACCAATTCACCATAACGCCGAAATCGCCCAGTGCGAGGCTGCTACTGGCAAACAATTCGTAAAATATTGGCTACACAACGCCTTTATTACCATTGAGAATAGTCGGATTGGTAAATCAATGGGAAACGCGATCACTGTGCGTCATCTGGCGGATCGAGGATTTTCTGGTGATGACTATCGCTACTGGCTACTGACATCACACTACCGCTCACCCGCAAACTTTACCTGGGAAGCACTCAAAGGATCAAAACAAGCTCTCTTCCGACTCAAGCGCCACATGTACGAAGAATACAAACAGACCACACCAGCCGTGCCCGACAAGAGCTACCTCGAACGGTTCGACGTTAGGCTGGCCGATGACCTCGATACACCAGGCGCCATTGGGGTGTTATGGGAAATGGTTAAAGACAAGACACTGAGCGACGCCACCAAGGCCAGCACATTGCTCGCTATGGACGAGGTGCTAGACATCGGTCTGTCTGATGAACCAGCAGCGGGAACACGCTCGCTTGGGGTCATCGCTCGCAAAGACATTCCTGATGACATCCAAGACCTGATCGACCAACGGCAAACCGCTCGATTGGCACGTGACTACGCGACGGCTGACCTGTTGCGTACCAAGCTGCAAGAACAAGGATATACCGTCGAAGATTCCGACCACGGGGTAAAGGTGACCAAAGTCTAGTTACCCACACCGTCCACTCACTTGACCTAGGCAAGGCCTAGGTCAAAGAACTGTTTTATTGTTCCAGCAGACACACCTTCAGTTACCCACACCGTCCACACTTTCCACAACATTCTGTCAAAACTCACAATCCTCAAATCGTGGTAGACTGGGGCAACTATGGCTACCAACACTCACAAGTCGCTGCGTACCCCACCCCAGAACGTTGACGCGGAAAGAGCGTTGTTGGGGGCGATTATTCTCAAGCCAGACGTGATGCACGATATTTCGGTGGTGGTCTACCCTGAAAGTTTCTACGCTGACAAACACCGGGCGATTTTCAGTGCTATTTCTCAGATATTCAGCAAAGGTGACCCAATTGACACCATTTCAATCGCCACCAAACTCAAAGACATGAAGGAACTGGAACGCGTTGGTGGCGCGGCGTACATTACCGAACTGATTGAAACTGTCCCCGCCGCCGGCAACGCGGCGTACTACGCCAACCAGGTACAGTCCAAGTCGTCACTGCGCGGCCTGATCCATGCGGCGGACGACATCGCCGAGATTGGCTACAGCGACCCCGAGTCGGTCGATGAAGCCCTCGACCAAGCTGAGAAGAAAATCTTTATGGCGACCCAAGCCCCTTCATCGCAAAAGTTCCGTCCGATTGGTACTGCCCTAAGCGAAGCCTGGGAACGGTTCGAATACCTGACTGAAAACCCACAGGAAAAACGTGGTGTTCCTTCAGGCTTTCATGCACTGGACAATGTTCTAGCTGGGTTCCAAAAATCCGACCTGGTGATATTGGCCGCCAGACCCGCCATGGGTAAAACTGCGTTTGCGCTTGACCTGGCGCGTAACGCGGCGCTGGTTGGTGGCGCATCAGTTGGGTTCTTCTCCCTTGAGATGAGCGACCAGCAGCTGGTTGACCGTATGTTGGCCGCCGAGTCTGGCGTGGACAGTTGGAAGCTGCGCACCGGAAAACTCAGCAACGACGAAGAGTACCAAAAGCTGCAAGCAGCCATGGAGAAACTATCCAAAGCCCCGATCCACATCATCGACGAAGCGGACATGAACATCGTCAAAATGAAGTCTGCCGCCCGCCGACTGAAAAACGAGTACGGCCTGGACATGCTGATTGTCGACTACCTCCAGCTCATGTCCCCCACCCTCAGCAAAGGTAGCGACAACATGGTGCAACAGATCACCGAGATCTCGCGCTCACTCAAGATCCTCGCCAAGGAGTTGGACATCCCAGTTATTGCCCTGTCTCAGTTGTCACGTGCTGTTGAGCAGCGTGGTGGCAAGCCGCGACTGTCCGACTTGCGTGACTCGGGGTCTATCGAGCAGGATGCCGACGTCGTTATGTTTATCCACCGCGAAGACAAAATGAACCCCGGTAAAGAAGCCGAGCGACCCAACATCGCCGAAATCATGGTCGAAAAGCACCGTAACGGTGCCACCGGCTACGCCGAACTGTACTTTGACGGCGATCACGTCAGATTCCTTAACCTGGACACCCACCATGCGGCTGCGAATGGTAGTGATGATTTCTAATTTATGAAAAAGATTCAAGGAACCACGATGGTATTTATTATTTCAGATGAAACAGTTCTTCTGGCAAGACGGTTGAATACCTGGTTTGGAGAAAATGAGTTTGCGCCGCCTGGTGGGAATATTGATGAGAATGAAACAGCTATCATGGCTGCTATTCGTGAAGTACATGAAGAAGTTAATCTTGAAGTAAAACCTGAAGATTTGACGCTATTTCACAGAGAAATGTCAGAAGCAAATGCAAAAACTTTTGACAATTATTACTACTGCGTGTCGAATTACACTGGAGTATTAAATAATAATGAACCGACCAGGCACAGTGGTCTTGATTGGTACCCCATCAATGACTTACCCAGCAACACCATGCCTCTTGTCGTGGATTTAATGTCAAAACTATGAATCCCTTAGACCAACTCATTGCTCACTTTGAAAAATTCCCTGGGGTTGGCGGGCGCCAGGCCAAGCGGTTTGCTTTTCATGTTTTGCGTCTAGCCGAAAGTGACGCCAGCGCGCTTGGCAACCTGATCAGCACTGCACGCACCACTGTCATCGAGTGCGGCAGCTGCCATCGGTATTTTTCCAAGCGCCAGACCGAGGATATGTGCAGCATCTGCACCAACGACAACCGTGACCGCACACGACTACTGGTGGTCGAGCGTGACAGCGACGTGACAGCTATCGAGCGTGCTGGTGTGTATGACGGTTTGTATTTTGTTTTAGGCGGCACTGTTCCCCTGCTCTCTGCTCCCGAAAACAATCAGCTGCGCAGTGGTGCACTCAAGACCACCGTACAAACTCGCCAAAGCGAGGGACTAACTGAGGTCATCCTCGGCTTCTCAGTCAACCCCGACGGCGAAAACACCGCCCGCTTTGTCACCTCGTTCCTGACTGATGCCATTGAGGGTGGCCTGACTATTAGTCATCTAGGTCGAGGCCTATCAACCGGAAGCGAACTAGAATACGCAGACAGCGAGACAATCAAAAACGCGTTGCAGAACCGAGCTTGATTTTATTGTAGCGTAAACCGCCTAGGCCTTGCCTAGGCAAAAAAGGTTGTTAATCCGTGGATTCAACACGGTAGCTAACAAAACCAGCGCCATCTCTGTGATGGCGCCGGAATTATTTTAGTTAGATCTTGTCGATCTTCACCTGTGCGTATTGCTGTCGGTGACCTAGTCGTCGGTCGCGGTTACTTTTGGCTTTGTAGCGGATGATGGTTAGCTTCTTACCTTTCTTTTCACCTAGGTACGTAGCAGACACCTTGCCCACGTGTGGGTTGCCGATCTTACTAGTCTTGCCGTCGTCGGTCATAAGCGCATCGAACTCGATGGTGTCACCCTCAGCGTGCTCACCCAAAAGCTCTACCAGGATAGTCTCTCCCGCTCGCACAAGGTATTGCTTGCCGCCGGTAGCGATTACTGCAAATGGCGCTGTGTTGATAGTTTCAGTATTCATAGTGTCGAGATTATACAGAAAAGCTTGTAATTTGCAATAGATTATTTGCAATATGGTTCAAATGATAGTAATTTATATTTTCAGTTGTTACAGGAGGTATAAACTTGGCTAGCAAAAAGAAAACTGGAGTAGGTCGGCGGCGCAATAAACGTGCGGAGAAAAAGAAAGATCGTCGCTAGGCGCGCAGGCGACAAAAAAGGGAGGGTAACAAGTAAGTTATTCCACAGTACATTTCAAATGGCGCCCTTTTTACTACTCGTCGTCTTTCTGAGGCTTATCAATCGTCAACACGTCCATCCCGGCGCCCACCACACCCGTAATCTTGGTGACGTCTTTGTCGATTTTGTTTAACTCCTTGTAGCCAGCGTTGTAATGATTGACGGTCGTCGATAGGGTGTTGCCGAGCTTTTGGTAATAATCCTCGTAGCGAGTCAGGTGCCCAGAGAGCTTCTCAACGTTTTTTATTATATCTTGCGCCTTTTCTTCTATCTCCATCGCCTTGAGGCCCTGCAAAACTGTCTGCAAGTACGCCAGGAACGACGTCGGCGACACGATGATGACCTTATACTTGCCAGCTGCACGTTGGATGAGGTTCTCTTCGCTCGCGCCGACCTTGTTGGACAGCAAGTCATAGTAGATACCCTCGTGTGGAATAAACATAAACGCAAAGTCAGTGGTTTTTTCACTCGGACGAATATACTTGGCAGTTTCGGTAATCCGCATTTTAAGGTCATTAACAAATGCTTTCTCAAACTTCACCTTCTCTTCTCCGTCGCTAGCACTTGCAAACCTATTGTAGTTCTCGAGGCTGAACTTGCTATCAACCGGAATCACCTTCCCTTTCACATACACCGCCGCATCGACAATCTCACCGTCAGAAAACGTATGCTGCATCTTGAAACTCTCAGGCGGTAGAACGTTTTGCAATACCGTTTCCAAATAATACTCACCCAGCACCCCACGCTGTTTTGGGTTCTTGAGAATATCTTGCAGCTCGCGCAGCTGATCGGCCACCTGGAACACCTGCTTACTACTCTCCCCCACTTCGGTCGTTTTGGCGACCACGTTGCGCAACTGTTCATTCATCTCTTTGTTTATGTTTTCGATCATCTCGCGGGACTCACGGAACTGCGCCCGACTACCCTCTTGCATACTTTTGTTGCTCTCAGCCAGGCGACTGTCGACCGTCCGCCCCAACTCCTCTATCCGCTGCATCAGCAGTAACTCTTTGCCGTCATCGGCTGGAGCAGCGACTTCTTTGGGTTGCAACAGCTTATACACCACAAAGACGTTACCGAGTAACAACACAATCACCAACACAATCAAAAGCATTTCCATATGAGCAGTATCATAACATTTCTGCTAGAATACTGGCATATGACAACCCACGAATCAGTCAAAGCCGAGCTGAAGGAAGCTATGAAAGCCAAAGAGGCCGTACGACTACGTGTCGTGCGACAGCTACTCACTGCCTTTATGAATGAACTGGTAGCCACCAGCCGTACCCCTCAAGACTTATTGAGTGACGACGAAGTCATGGCTGTCATCAAGCGCGCTGCCAAGCAACGCAAAGAGTCCATCACTCAGTACGAAGCTGCCGACCGCGCCGAACTAGCGGCACCAGAAAAGGAAGAACTGGCGATACTGGAAACCTACCTGCCACAAATGATGACCCCAGAGCAGATCAAGCCAGTGGTAGAAGCCAAAAAAGCCGAGTTAGGGATCGAAGACAGAAGCAAAATGGGACTGCTAGTTGGTGCAGTTATGAAAGAATTAGCTGGACAAGCGGACGGAAGTGATGTTAAATGTGTAGTAGAAGAGACTTTTCAACCGTAAACCCACACTAGGCGAAAAGGAGTTTATAGATGGGAATGCCAAACGCAATGCGTAGACTTCGCGAAACGGACTATGCTCGCTATCTTGCCGCTTGCCGTAAGGGTGGTAGAAATGCTGCAAAAGCAAAGGTCGGCAAAAAAGCCGCTAAGCAAATCGACGCATCAGGCTACGATGAATGGGGATCAACCCCAGGACGCAGAGCCAGGTTTGCGGCTCAACAAGTCGCAAAATGAGCCAAAAGGCCCCAATCCGGGGCCTTTTCTTTTTCATGTAATATCTGCCAGCTGTTGAGCATCCTCAATGGTAAACTTCCCTACTTTGGTTCGACGTAAGTTCTGTAATGTGGCTGGGTAGCCCAGACGACGACCAAGCTCCTCGGCCAAGGAGCGAATGTAGGTACCAGACGCGACACTAAACCTGACAGTTGCTACCGCCCGCCTTTCGCCTGTTGTTAGCCCTAGTAGCTGCGCCTCATGAATGGTCATCTCACGCACTGGAATGTTGATGACTGTATCGCCGCTAATTGCAGCTGCCCGGGCACGGTCGTACATACGCACCCCGTCGACCTTGATAGCACTATAGGCAGAAACCGGTAGCGATCGGGTACCAGGAAAGGTTCGCAAAATGCTGTACAGCTGTGGCTGCAGCTCCTCTGCCGTCTGAGTAATGTCGCACTCATCGACAATCTCACCCTCCAGGTCACCAGTGCTGCGAGTCTCGCCTAGGCGTACTTCGGCGATGTATTCTTTGTCGAGTTTGATCAGCTCGCCGAGTTTTTTTGTACCTTGCTCGACACCAATCAGCATCAAGCCACTAGCCAGCGGGTCAAGTGTGCCAGCGTGACCAAATTTTTTCACCCCGGTTTGTCGACGCAGCTGCCTGATCACATCAAACGAGGTGATACCTTTTGGTTTGTCTACCAACAACAACTCGGGTAACTGACTCATGGTAACTATATCTAAATAAACTCAACCAGTTTAACCAGGAAGAAAGCAAAGAACAGCAACATCATCACTCCTTCCCACTTTTGGATTTGTCGAGCCAGGCCAGTTACAAACAAAATCAGTGACGCTGCCACCAGCACTAATAACCCAAGTTCCATCACAACTACGTCAGCCACCAGTGGCGTGATCAGTCCTGGCACCCCAGCCACTAGCAGAATATTGAAGGCGTTAGAACCAAAGATGTTTCCAATTGCCAGGTCCGTTTCGTTGTTGCGAACGGCCTGGATCGAAACAAAAAGTTCTGGTAGTGATGTCCCAATCGCGATGGCAGCAATGGACACCAGTCCAATTGGCACCATCAGACCTGTAGCCAGAACAACCGCCGACTCAACCGTATAATGCGCACCAAGCAGCACCGCCCCTAGGCCCAGCACAATAAACACCACCGATGTCAGCTTGATGCCTTCGCGCTGAGAGGTGTTAGTTGCCCCGGCGGTTGATTCGCCTGACGAGGACAGCAAGTACCAGATATACGCAGTCAGAGTACCAACCAACAGCAAGGCTTCGACCCGGTCGATCACGCCATCATACACACTGGCGATAAAGTGCACCGTAGCGATAAAAAAGATCGGCAACTCGGTAGTTAGTAAGTTGCGGTTGATCATGATTGGCCCACCCAAAATCGCCAGTACTCCACCGATCAGCAAAATATTGGTAATGTTTGACCCCACTACGTTAGCGATCACAATTTCGGTGGTGCCGTTAAACACCGCAGCTAGCGACGACGCCAGCTCGGGTACGGACGTCCCCAACCCAACAATCAACACCCCAATGGCAAAGTTACTCATCCCAAACGACCGCCCCACTTGCTTGGCGCCGTCTACAAACAAGTCAGCCCCGCGAACCAATACGAACAATGCTCCAGCCAAAATAGCTACTGACTGCATCATGATAGTTAATTCCATATGATGGCCAGTATACCGTATTGAATACCCGAAAAGCCACTGGTTACACCGCTGCAGACACGAATCAAGTTCTCGGCTCGCTCACGGATGAATGTAAAGAGGCTTCGCCTCGTTGACATCCATCCTACTCCGCCAGTTCTGCATCAGCGTAACCAATAGCTTTTCTTTATTTTACAAACTAGCCAGAAAATCACCATACCCTTCCCTTGTCATATCTGCCTCGGGGACAAAGCGTAGCGCCGCGCCGTTCATGCAGTAACGCAAGCCGCCGCGGTCAGCTGGACCGTCGGTGAACACATGTCCCAGATGGTTGTCAGCGATAGCTGATCGGGTTTCGGTTCGCACGCTAAACAGTTTACGGTCTTCATGTTCCGTTAGTGCGTCAGATGTGATGGGGGCCACAAATGACGGCCACCCGGTTCCAGAGTCAAACTTGTCGCGGGAAGAAAACAACGGCTCACCAGACAACACATCGACATAAATCCCTCGGTCCCACACTTTATCAAGCGGGCTGGTTCCGGCACGCTCGGTACCGTTTTCTTGTGTCACCCGAAACGCAATAGCGTCCATAGTACTACGCAGGGTTTCCTTATCTGGTTTAACATAGCTGCTCCAAGAATAAACAGCGGTGTCGATGACAGCTGTTGGCGTTTGATTATTTCTCCAATCGAGATTCGGACTGGTGTCACTTCCCCAGTGTTTCTCAATAAAACGACTGCGTCCTGACGCTGCGCGATAACCGCGGTACTGCGCCTGCTGCAGCAAGTTGCCTTTGTAATAATCTTGGTGATAGTCTTCCGCCGGCCAAAATCGTGGACGCTCTTCAATGTCGATCGCTAACGGCGTTGTGTACGGGCCGTTTTGATTCACCTCAGCAATCAGATTGTCGATGATAGTCTTTTGCTCGGCTGTTTCGTAATAAAAGGCTGAGGAGTAGCCGTCACCTCGGTCAGCAAACGTCCCGTCGTCATCGGTTGGGTCGGTGGTCTTCATGGTGACAATCAGAATATCTTCGAAAGACAGCTTGTCTGCATCATAGGTCACCTCGACCACTTCACGATGGCCAGCGGATTTATATGTTTGGTATGTTGGGTTGTCAGTAGTACCACCAGCATAGCCCGACACGACACTCATTACTCCTGGTGTTTTCTCCAAATCAGCTTCCACACACCAAAAACAGCCGCCAGCAACCAGGACTGTTTGAGTATTAGTGGCTGTGCCGTTTAGACTTTCGTTGGTATTCATATAACTTGTATCTTGGGTATTTACTTCTTCGACCTGAGTGACTGGCGTTTGGGTGGTACGCACGTCTTCTGTCACACCAAAACCAAGCCAACCGCCAATCATCGCCACTAATCCACTGATAAGTTCCATATTGTTATTGTTTCTAATTAACTACTTACTTATTAGTACTGTCGGTTGTTAGGTTTATTTCATTTGCATTAGTTCCGGTTCAAGCGCGCGTAATTGTTGCATCCGCAGCTGGTAGTCAGGCACCTGCTGTGCGACCAGCGACCAGAACTGGGGTGCGTGGTTCATTTCTTGCAGGTGACACAGCTCATGCACAATCAGATAGTCTTGTAGCTCTGGCGGCAGGAACAGAATTCGGTAATTAAAATTAAGATTCTTTTTACTACTACAACTCCCCCAGCGACTGCGGGTGTTGCGGATCGTAACCCGGTTATAAGTGAAGTTGTACAACTGGTTCCAGTGGTCGAGCTTGGCTTGCACTAGTGTACGAGCAGCTTCTTTGTGCAGGAAGTAATGCTGCTTTTGTGCGGGCGACCACGCCCGCGGGCGGCGACTACGCCGCGTGCGCACCAACCGTTTTACCTTCCGACCAAACATACTCGCGCGATACTAGACATTCAAATAGGTAATGGTCAGTTGCAACACTGTCGCAAAACTAACCCAAGCCAGGTATGGAATCTGAGCATACGCCACCCACGGCGCATACGGCCAGACGACGTACATCATCCACGGTATAGTCACCAACACAACCAGGATCACCACAGCCGCCAGCCATAAGTTCTGCAACCCAAACTGCACCGGTGTAAACGCTGCGTTGGCAATGAGGTTGATCACAAACGGCAGCGCCACCAGCCACGGCATCTCGCCTTGAAATACTTTATAAAACACGTAGCCAAAACTAACCGCAATAATCACATACAACACTGACCAAACCGGCCCAAACACCCACGACGGTGGCGCCCAAGATGGTTGCATCCAATTCGTATAAATTACCGCTTCTTGCATTCCTCTCATATCACAAGTCTACCACGACGGAGTTGAGTAAGGATATGGCGAGCAGTCTTTTCGACGACTCACTCGACTCGTCCCTCCCTGAGTGAGCACGTCAAACGCCCACTTGTGGTCATGTAAAACTTTGTGGAACTATTACTGTAAATACTACGAATCACCACAACGGGTGTTTAGGAGATGCTCGAAGCGGGCCTGCGAGTCGAGAGTGCTCCTGAAAAGCTCGTCACACTATTGCAATAGCATAACTAAAAAAGCGTCGATTCCCATGGGATTCGACGCTTTAATATTATCTAAAACGGCCGCTCCTCCCCACCCCCCGCCTGCGTCAGCTGCCATTGCATCCGCGCCAACCTCACTAAATTGTAGTCGTACACCTCGTCACAGGCTTCGTAAATCGGTTTTAGTTTTTCGTCGCCATGCTCGTCCAGTGCTACAAACAACTCAGCTTTGGCTTCTTGCCAATTGGCCGGCTCTAGATGGCGGATGTCGTCGATCGTGATCGCGTCGTCACCAATTAACTTCTCGACGTGACTCCAGACGGTTTGTTCGTTCATATCGCGCGCCAGTGATATTTCTTTAATACTTTTTTCTTGCTGGAGTAATTCTTTGGTTTGAGTGTAGGTGTCAGACTTTTTTTGGAAGGCTTGGACTTTTTTGGCCGTGGCCACATCGTCGTCGCTGGGCAGCTTGCCGCCGTGGGCGACCACAAATCGCTCATGCATTTCTTCGGCCTCACCAGGCTCCATAGCGTCAAACGCCTCGTCAGCCTCTTCGGTCAGCACATGAAAGCGCACGTCAGCCGCGACCACCAGCGGGTCGACTTGCAAGGCGTTTGGACTCATCCCTAACACCTTCAACCCCTCAAGCGACCGCACTCGCGACAACGCCACGTAGCCTTGCCCATAGACAAATGCTTTACTCAGGTCGATCTCAGCCGCGTCCAGGCTCATCCCCTGACTCTTGTGTACGGTAATCGCCCAGGCTAGTCGCAGTGGGTACTGGGTAATCTGCGCTAGGGTTTTGTCGTCTTCTTTTATTTCCCAACTGGTCGTCTCCATCGTGATGCGCTTGCCGTCGGTAGTCTCGATCACTGGTGCGCCGTTACTAGCAAACTCGATCACCCGCGCCAGCGTACCGTTAACGTACCCGACGTCAAAGTTGTTTTTGGTACACATCACCATGGCGTCTTCCTTGAGTTCCAGCATCTGCGGCGACAGGCAGTTTTTCATCAGACCTTCGATCATCGGTTTGCCACCCTTACCTTCCATGGCGAACTTGCGAATCTTGCCTGGCAACTCGGTTAACTTTTCGTTATTGACCGCATCGACGTCTGCGTTGTGTGTGTACAGCCTGGTTGGCTCGATATCCTCGTAACCAATCTCGGTTTGTTCGGACAGTAGCGTGTAGTGGTCTTCTTCGATCTGGTTTTTACGAATGGACCCGAGCAAGCCCAAAAACATCTCATCGGCCTGGCGGTGCTGCTCGGACAGGTAGCAGATCAGCGGCTTCAGCGCCAGCCATGCCTCACTCATGAAGGCATACGTCATGATGTCCCCTTGCCTGGTCACCGGCGGCAACTGGAAAAAGTCCCCGATACACACCACCTGAATCCCACCAAACGGTTCTTCACTAGCACGAATAGTACGCAAGATTTTATTGACCGAGTTCAGAATCTTGCCGTCGAGCATACTGATCTCGTCGATCACCAGCACCTGTGTCGCCTTGACCCGTTTCACCACTTTTTCCTTACTGCAAATAAAATCAAGGTCCTGCGGAGACAAGTAGTCCTTGATCCCCACCCCACTCCAAGAGTGAATCGTCATCCCGCTGATATGTGTCGCCGCGATCCCGGTTGAGGCTGTCACCGCCACCTGCATGCCAGCAGCCTCCAGCCAAGCAATGTACTGATTAATCACATACGTCTTGCCGGCTCCAGGTTCCCCAGTAAGGAAGACATTAGCCCCAGTTTTCAAAATGTCGAGCGCACGGTCTTGGGTCATATGGTGGGTATTCTAACACGGATGCAGATTATTGACTTTTACTGACCAGCATCAGTCCATCATTTGCCTCCCGGCGCACACTTTGTGCCAGGCGGTTTTCTTTTGCCTGGGGAATACTTTTACTCCCCGGTGACTTGTCCGCGCTATAATCAGTTCAATGCCAACTCGTTCTTCAAGGGCTGTGAAAGCCACCGCTGCTACTACTCGTACCACAATTACTGCCAAGCGGATTGCGGTTGTTAATAAAACTAAGTCGGTTGCCAAACCAAAAGTTGCAACGGCTAAGGTGACTAAAAAAGTCACCGCAAAGAAAGTAAAAGTTTCTAAAGCTGCGGTAGCTGCAAATAAAACTAAAAAGGCTACTAAGAAAGTCACAAAAGTAGCCAAGGCAAAAACAACCGCCAGTACTACTGGCAACCACCCACTGGGCCACCTCCTGATCGCCAAACTATTTCGCGAGGCTGGCTTCCGTGGGGGGATTTCTTCTGACCAGAAACTGCTCGACGCGTACAGTACCGACGAGAGTATTTTCTCGATCAGACCACAGATAGTGCTACAACCTAAAAACCGCCAAGACGTACAGATCGCGGCCAAGGTCGTCTCGGACAACGTCGAACGCTTTCCTTCACTGTCGCTAACACCACGAGCAGCCGGCACTGGCCTGGGTGGCGGTTCGTTGACCGACTCGATTGTCATCGACCTGTGTGCGCACATGCAAAAAATTGGTGAAGTCACCCAGAAAAAGGGTGTCACATACATCCAGACTGAACCAGGTGCTATGTGGCGCGACATCGAGAAAAAACTCCAGCAGCATAACGCCTACATTCCTTCGTTCCCTGCTTCCAAGGACATCTGTAGTATTGGTGGGTCAGTCGGCAACAATGCGGCTGGGCCAGACTCATTACGTTACGGACACACCGCTGACTGGATCGAGTCTATGGACGTTGTCCTGCAAGACGGCCACACCTATACCATCAAACCGTTGACAGCGCGCGAGTTCAAACTACTGACCAAACAAGACCACGAGCACGCCCGCATCGCTCGCGACATTTTTGCACTCATCAGCAAGAACGAAAAAGAAATCAAAAATGGCAAGCCAAAAACTGCCAAGAATTCTTCCGGCTACCCGCTGTGGAGCGTGCTACCCGATGGTGTCGCCAAATTCAAAAAAGGCGAAGGAATATTTGACCTTACGCGGCTAATCGCTGGTAGCCAAGGCACCATCGGCATCATCACCCACCTGACAATGAAGGCTATCGCGATCGAACAAGACACGTCGCTTGTCGCCTTACCTATTTTCAACCTAGACGACGCGGCTGATACTATCGTCAAAGCACTCAAACACAATCCGATCAACATAGAAGTGTTCGACGCCCTGACGTTTGACCTGGCGCTCAAGAACCCGTCGTTTTTCAAAGACCGTCTATCGGGCGCAGCGTACTACCGCACCATGCTGTCGATGTACACCACCTACCATGTTCGTTTCCGACGCCAGATTCCCGAGTTCATCGTACTCATCACACTCGACAACGCCACCATCGCAAAGGTTGGTGAACGCGAGCTGGTCGACAGCATTGCTAGCAAAACCGTCAAGCCTCGACTAGTCAAAAACTCAGTAGAACGAGAAATGTACTGGCAAATCCGCCGCGCCAGCTACACTCTATCCAAGTTCCAAGACCCGACCAAGCGGCCAGCAGCCTTTCTCGAAGACATGACCGTCCCACCCGAGAACCTTTCCAAGTTTTTTAAGGAAATCAAAAAACTGCTCAAAGAGTTTGACGTCACTGCAGCAGTACACGGTCACGGAGGTAACGGCCACTTCCACTTCTATCCGTTACTGGACTTCACCAACAAAAAAACTCCTGACTTAGTTGAAAAAATGGCAGACAAGTTCTTTAAGGCGGCCGTCAAGTACGACGGCAACATCTGCGGTGAACACAACGACGGCATCATCCGCACCCCACACTTGAACAAAATGTTCACAACTAGGATGCTTGAGCTGTTCAAACAAACCGAACACATCTTTGACCCGCAAGACGTATTCAACCCAGGCAAAAAGGTCAATCCCAGGTTCGACATCAAAGAAACGATGCGAACGTTCAACTAATTGCAAACAAAAACACAAGCATCAATCATGCACACTGGTTGGTATTTGTTTGCCTATCTGCTACGATAGTGCCCAACGGTCCCATCGTCTAACGGCTAGGACACAAGATTCTCATTCTTGTAATCGGGGTTCGATTCCCCGTGGGATCACGAGTACAAAAACACGCACCTGTCAAGGTGCTGTTTTTGTTGGTGATCAGAGAGAAAGACGCTAATGCGTCTTTCGTGGGAATCGAACCAGCGGAGCGATGTTGCTTTAGCAACGAGTGAGCTGCGTCCAGCGTTCTTATGAGCGTAAGCGAATTAGAAAAAGCGGGATCATTCCCCGTGGGATCACACAGGTACAGAGAAAGACATTGCATACGCAATGTCTTTCTCTGTAGAAGCTGAATAGTTTCAGCTTCGTGCCTGTGTGATGGGCAGAGTATCGTGCCTAGGCAAGGCCTAGGCGGAGCTATCTCTCAAAGATCAGTTGCCTGACACTGAGGTGCTTGGCGTCGTGCCTAGGCAAGGCCTAGGCGGAGCTAAGAAAATCAGATTCATAAGGTTCTCTAGAAAAGATGGTTCCAAAAGGAACCATCTTTAAATATAACATTAGAGCTTATGGGCAGCGTCTAAGAGAATAGCACGCGGGATTGTAATAATCCGCTCAGAGGTGCCGCAGCCAGCGTCACCTGGCAGCTGTGACTTCAACTGTTGCGCAGTCTTGCCGACAATAGCAAAGTCACCATATTGTGCCTAGGCAAGGCCTAGGCGAATCTTGGCTGTTAACGTGGGAATCGGAAAGCTTTTGAGTTACTTTGGATGCAAAGCCGAACAAAGTAGCAAAAAGGTGTACTGATCCTGTAAGGATCGATTCCCGTGGGCTCACCATCAGACGTAAGAACATCTCACCAAAACATTGACAACCGCTCCTAGTAGGCTAAGTTATTAAAGAAACAAATTGTTCTATATTATAGAAAGGATACTTCATGTGGGTCATAGTTCATGATGGTGGTGAGCACGAGGATGCCTGGAGATACAACGTTGCTGTTGCTGAAACGGTAGATGAATGCTGGATATTTGCTGCTGATTGGATCACTAAACATTGGTTGCGGGAACACTATGACGATTACAGTTTGGAAGCGGAGTTTGTTCCCAAGATCAGTGATGTCGACCTGCCGAACGATACTCGAACAATCAGTCTAGCCTACGCTGACGCCCCGGGTGAGACTGATCGGAAATGGCATCTGCATGAACGCGACGATTCAAAATCGTCACAATAACAGTCAAAAACGCGGATTCTATATCCGCGCTTATTATATTATTTATATAAACAAAATTGTAACTAACATCTTCGCATTCCGTGCTCAACTCTGCTACCATTCCCAACATGAAAATCACCTCAGCAAAATTCCTCCGCGGGATGGTTGGTCCTGCCGACCTCCTTCACGACGGCACTCCTCAGGTGGCGTTTATTGGGCGGTCTAATGCTGGCAAGTCTAGCTTGCTTAATTCTCTGACCAACCAAAAAAAGTTGGCCATCACTAGTAAGACTCCGGGGCGGACGAAGGAAATTAATGTATTTTTAATTAATGGCACCCACTACTTTATGGACTTGCCGGGTTACGGCTACGCCAAGGCCAGTGGTGAGACTATTCAAAAACTTGGACAACTAATCAGTTGGTACCTGTTCAAATCAGAGGCTGACCCACTGGTGGTGGTACTGATCGACGCGGTAGTTGGTCCAACCAAAGACGACCTGGCCATGCTGCAAGACCTGATGGACGACCAGAAACGAATCGTGGTTGTCGTCAACAAAATCGACAAGATCAAGAGTTCAAAGTATCAAACCCGAATTCGTGAACTAAAAAAGGAATTGAACGGATTTGTTATCGTTCCCTACTCTTCAAAAACTGGGGCTGGGGTGCAAGAATTGACTGAACTGGTTCTGGACACATATAAAGAACCAGCTGACTAGCTGGTGGTAAACGTCTGCACTTCCCCACACGCTACAAACAAGGCGTCACGATAGCGATCGTTTTGGTTTTCGTATTCAACACATAATCGGGCGGCGTAGCTGGTGTCTGGTAGCAGATCGCTTATGCGAGCAATATAGGTGTCTGACTGATCAAGATCTGTGTCAACTACCAAACGCTGCAGGCGGTCACCTGACTGGCGGATGTGTTCAAGCGAAGTCTCGCCTCCAAGTCGTGCGACACGGTTGGTGTCCGTACCATACACAAAGAACACTTGCCCATTACGAAATGGATGCATAGAGACCTCTCCTGCCAGGATGGCTTGGTCACCCAAGGACGTCACAGCCAATGTCTGTACATACGGAGTCTCACCAAAATCGTCGTCATGAGTGGCAAATGACTGCACACGTGAACATACAACCCCATCAATCAAACCATCGTACGAAGCACACAGGGCGTAGTAGTGATTTGTGGCGGGTTCAAGATCACCAATAGTTTTTTCTACCGACACTGTGCCGCGAGCCTGTACGGCCAGACGTGCCTTTTGCAGTTGCTCATCTGACTCTCGAATAGCTTGGTAGTCTTGTTGCATAGCTTGTTCAACTAGCTGGCGTGACTCGCCATACAGGACATACACCCGACCGTCATTAGTGTCGCGAAAGTTGACTGTACCACCGAGCGTTACTTCATCCGCTGTTTGAAACTGAACTGACTGCAGTCTGATAGTAGGAGTGTCGACCTGTCCAGGTATACGGGCGCCGACAACGGTGGTAAAGGGAACTGGCGCAGCGCAGGTGGTCATACCGGACACCTCTATACACATCTGTACCTGGTAGTTGGTATCAGGCGCTAGTCCACCGACTCGTACGGACACTTCGCCACTGCGGTTAGGTATCCGAGTGACCGACTTGACACTCACACTGGCAGGAAGACCGGCTACTAACTGACCGTATGAAACTCCACCACGCAGCACTCGGGCTACCGCAGTTGACTCATAGCCATAAACAAAGAAAATCCGATCGGGGGCGGTCTCGCCCAGAGTGACACTGCCGCGCAGGGTAGCTGTTTGTTGTTCGACGTCGTGGACACCAAGCGTGTCAATACGAGCTTCTTTCTGCACCGACTGAGTTGTTGTTACTTGTGTATTTGGTTTTCTTGTGGTGGCATTCGGCCGCGTTCCAACGGCCGCACGGTCGATAGTGACACCATCACCTACCACTGACTCAGGCACTAGCTGAAAGCCTGATAGTGATATCAGACCTAGTAGCATTATTCCTGCGATTACACCAAATGCTTGCATGTTATAAACATACAATAGATAAATCTACTTGTCAATCAGAGCCGTCAAGACAAATTACTTTCTTTTCCAAACTGCGTCTTGTCTCACCAATAATTCACCAGCCTTGTCCGGTTCTAGCATTACCTCTTCGACGATAATTTCGGTTCTAATACCCTGCGATCCTTTCACCAACACTAGGTCGCCTGATTTAAGTAACGATTGCAATTCACGCCCTGCTCGAGCGGTGTCTTCGTACTGCCAAATATTGCTTTCGTCCATTCCAGCCTGAAGTGCTCCTTCAGCAAACCCGCGAGCGCGCACGCCAACTGTCAGCAGACAATCAAATCCAGCCGCCACTTGTGCGCCAAGACGGGTGTGTTCGCTGGCTGAGTACTTACCAAGCTCTAACATGTCACCCAGTACAGCAATACGACGCTTGGCTGGTTTAATGCTAGCTATAGTTTCCATAGCATGTTCAAGTGCAATCGGTGACGAGTTGTACGAGTCGTCTATGATAGTTGTACCCTTAATGCCAGGAATAATTCGCAGGCGTCCGGGTGGAGCTTGGTGAGTCCCCAAACCAGTGGCAGCCGCCTTGCTGCTGACCCCCACATGGTTGGCTACAGCTAGAGCTGCGGCACAACCGTAACTATGTTGTAACCCAGCAACATTTGGAATCTTGATAGCATGACTACTATCATTATATGATAGAGAAAATGAAATACCGGCTGGAGTATCGTTTACGTAGTAGATCTGATCATTGCTAATGTTTATTTCAGTAGGTTCAAAGCGACCGTACCCAATACTTTTTTGTCTGATAGGTACCAGCTCGCGCCTAACGATTGAGTCGTCGTGGTTGTACACTACCAAGCCAGTTGCTGTCAGGTTGCGGGCAAGCTTCATTTCTTCATCGATGACCGCTTGTGGTGTTGCGAACTGTTCGACATGAACAGGAATAGCAGGCAGGCTAGTTACAACAACCACATCGGGCTTCAACCAGGCAGTCAATGCATCCATATCGCCCGGTCGGTCGACCCCAGTTTCCAGCACCAATACTGCTGGATACTCACCCGCAAACAGTGCTGTCCAGGCTCCATCAACAATATTCCACAACCAGTGCAGCGGACTATCCCACCCAGTTTGCAAACCCAGAATAGTTAGTGGGACACCCAACTCAGAGTTGAAGCTTTTCTGGCTTTTGCGGGCTGGTACGCTGTCTTTGATGGCGGCGTAGATAGCGTCTTTGGTCGAGGTTTTACCAACACTGCCGGCAATTGCAATGATAGTTGGGTTTTTGCGCCGCAATAGTAACTTGGCTTCGGCTGTGAGAATCGCTACTACAAGGTTTCGGAAAGTCTGTTTCATAGTTATCTATCAGGTGGAATTGAATAATAGTTAATCAGGAATTTGGTCAAGTCCATAAATGGGGTGGTGAGCGTCTCAGACGCAAAACGAACCCCCTTTGGTTCTACAGTATACAAGAAAATAATGAATTCTGGTTCATAAGCTGGGAAATAACCAAAAAATGAGTGGAGAAATTTGTCTTCATAATACCCACCGTTGACGGGGTCGGGTATCTGCGCGGTTCCAGTCTTTGCACCAATAGTGTGGTTGGGTAGCGCCACTGTACCGTTACGTAAAGCATCGTCGACCACAACTGTTAGCATGCGCGATATTTCTTCGCTAGTTTCAGGTTGCAGCACTTGGGCCCCGTCAGGATACCTGATCTCGCGACTACTACCATCAGTGTAGTTTATTTGTTTAACAATATGTGGTGTAACAAGTTTTCCGCCATTACCAAGTGTTGCCAGGGCACGCGTTACTGCAATTGGTGACATCGCTATCCCCTGCCCAAACGATGCGGTAGCGTACTCGACGTCGCGTGGCGAGTTAAGGTTGTCAATCAAACCAAAAGCCTCGTTAGGCAGATCGATCCCTGACTCACTACCTAGCTTGAAGTCAAGAAAGTAGTCGCGGAATAATTCTTTGCCCATTTGGGTGACAATCCAGGCCACCCCGGTGTTCAGAGACTGGTTAAGCACTTCTTGCATTGGCACAGTACCCCGCCCTCGGCCATCATAGTTGCGAATGGTGAAGGTGTTAAGTTCTAGCTCACCACTATCAAAATAGGTCGTGTCAGCTGTCACCGCCCCGCTATCAAGCCCCGCTGCCATCGTCAAAGCCTTGATCGTCGAGCCGAACTCATAGACGTTTTCTACCAGTGGGTTGCGAAATTGTTCAATTGTGGCACCTCTACGATTGTTGAGGTCAAACCCAGGTACGGCGTTCATGGCAATAATTGCGCCAGTGTTTGGGTCCATAATCACCGCGCCAGTAAGGGCACTATCAAACTCATCGTTGGCGGCCTGGAGTACCGTATCAAGCATCCGCGAGACTGAGGGTTCAAGTGTGGTAATGATATCGCCAGTTTGATCTGGTTTGGTATTTATAGCGTAGCCACCCAAGTCGCTGAACAGTTCAGCAAAAAAATTGACTGACCGTACCTGGTCTTCACGATACAAAACGTCGTCATACTGACGCTCCAAACCGTACTTACCGTGCAGATCTGTACCCTGATCCGTAAAACCAACAAACCCGATTGACCTGGCTGCGACTGAGCCGCCTGGGTACGTACGCCACTGGTTAGGGTGCAGCGATACGCCATCAAGACGTTTGTTGGCCAAACTAGTTGCCACTTCGTCAGTCATGCCGTCGGTTAGTTCGACATAGGTACGGTTGGATAACGTAGCTCGCAGTAAACACAGCTCTGGTGCAACCTGAACCACCTCGATAATCTGGCCGCAAACATCTGCTGCATCGGTGATGCGTGAAGGGTCAAGTGCCAATACATACCCTGACTTGATCGACGCTGCCGATAGTGTGGCGCCATCGCGAGTAGAGAAATAAATTGACCCCCGGTCATATAGTTGGCTGGTGGTGCGGGTGTACTGTGCTTCGGCTTGCAGTGCGTACTGTGAACCATGGGTAACTTGCACTACATAGCTACGCACCAACAGCAAAACAGCGACTGTGCATATCGCTGCAGCCACTGCTCGTACTCGAAATGTGCGTTGCTTTCGCCGCATATATTATTGACCAAGCACCAGGCTTGGAGTGGCATCACGGACGACGAAAACCTTAGGTTGGTCAGTTTGAAAACTTGAGACAGATGCCATCTGCGCCACGATTGTGTGTTGCGCGGCGATGAACTCGGTCTCTAGCTGCGCAATTTGATTCTTGGTATCTTGCACTTCGTGCATTATTTCCTGGCGCATAACAACATGCACTACCGAAACGTTTAAAAAATACAAGTATGCAACGAGCCCTAACCCGATCAAGCTGAGCAGTCCCAAGCTGTATGGTGAATGTAAAATTGTTTCGCGACTGGTGCTCATAATGTAGAGAAATTACTTTTTTTCGAATATGCGAAGTTTGGCACTTCTGGCCCTTGGATTTTGTTCCAGTTCTTCGCTACTGGGTGTAATTGGTTTTTTTGTTACAACGGTTCCGCGTTCTGACGTTGCAGCTGCCCTAAAGGCATGTTTGACCACACGGTCTTCGATACTATGGAAGGTGATGATCACTAGCCGTCCACCGACTGACAAGCATTCAATCCCTTGTTCAATGAGTTGCTCGATGGCAGTTAGTTCTTCGTTAACCGCAATGCGCAGCGCTTGAAAGGTTTTAGTGGCAACGTGGGTTCGGCCGTGTCTGGCGGCAGCCGGATACGCCGTAACTATCAGGTCGGACAACTGCTTGCTGGTTTCGATGGGTGTCTGGTCACGAGTATCAACGATGCGCTTGGCGATGCGCTTGGCAAATCGCTCTTCACCGTATCCATAGATAATGTCAGCTATGACATGCTCGTCCCAGCCGTTGACAATATCGCGGGCGGTAAAGGCGTAGTCCGCCGGGTCGCCGAGAGTCATCAGCAGTGGCTCATCGTGTCGAAAAGAGAACCCACGGCCGTTGCCAGAGAATTGCTCCATCCGCCACCCCAGGTCCGCCAGAATCCCGTCTACCTGCTCTAGCTGCAGGTTGCTCAAGATGCTGTGCAGCTCACGGAAGTTGCCGTGCACCAAGGTTACGTTTTCAAGTTCATTCAAAGTATGACGTAGTGCTGACTCGTCTGTATCAATTCCAATGTAATGACCCTGCTCACCCAATTGCGATACTATCTGCTGCGCGTGTCCACCAGCTCCAAACGTCGTATCGACGATAGTGCTGTCCGGCTTTACTGCAAGGGCTTCGACTGCTTCAGCAAGCAGTACTGTGTGGTGTGTCATAACGTTTGTAAAGTTCATTGATTAGAGGACGCCTATTGCGCCGAGTTTCTCCGCCAAGCCGTCGGCCTGTGCTTCAATCCCCTGCTTATACGCTTCCCAACGAGTCTCATCCCAAATCTCGATACGGTCATGGATTCCAGCCAACACCACTTTGGTGTCGAGCGATCCAAAATCTTTCAAGAAGTCTGGTACGAGAATACGTCCAACTGAATCAACCTCCACTTCTACTGCCCCTGACAGAAAGAAGCGGTTAAAACTCCGTGTATCCGCCTGTCCAAGTGGCAGCTGTCCAACCTTGTCGGTTATGTGCTTCCATTCTTTCAGTGGATATACAAAGAGACAGTTATCAAGTCCTCGAGTGATTACAAGATTTTTCCCAAGTTCTTTCCGCCATTTTGACGGCAGCGACAGTCGTCGCTTTGGGTCCAACGTGTGTTTGTATTCACCGATTAACATAACTTGATTTGATGTACTAGATTACCCACGTATCTAGTATACCACTATCTCCCACCACACGTACATTGTATAACACTTCACCCCACCAACAACCACCTTGTCCCCAACTGTTTCCTATGCGCAGACGCAAAAAAGCCGGCCGATTAATGGCCGGCCGATTTTTTGGTTGTCAGTCGCCCTCCGGAACTGATTGAAGAGCTTTGCCGATTTCTACACACTGATCTGATCTCAAGACGAGAGTGACTATTGCGCTCGGTTCGCTAGCGCTTATAATCACAAGAGTTGTCTGACCAAGTTCAGGGTCATTTGTCGTCGATACTTTCGTGATTCCACACGAAAGATCAATACCTAGAGTCGTCACCATATAAACCTCCTGTCTATGTACAAGTAGAAACTTAGCAAACTATCGTTGTAACAGCAAGATAGTGACGGTTTTTTCGGCGGCACACGCGACTTCGCCAACCGCTGCGCTGAGTGCACACACCAAACGCCCGTTGTGGTGGTGCGAATGTACTTTACTGCTGACAACGAAAAAGCCCCGCTGGCGTGCGGAGCTCTTTCTGTACTATTACGCGACATCTACGCTACCCCTCCAGCCGCAACCGTCCTACCACAAACCCCTTCTCCATCGTGCTTAGAAACCAGCCTACTTTTGGACCGCTTTCTTTTCCTAGGAATGCGATGTAGATGGCGGTGAAGAATTCTTTTGGTGACAGTCCTGACTCTTCTCTTACCTCATGAATCAGCGCGTGCAGACTTTCTCCAGTCATCTCATCTGCAACTTCTACTTTGTCGGCCAGTAGAGACAGCGCGCGGCGCTGCTCGTCGGTTATTGCTGAGACAACCTCTGGGACTGATTCTTGCAGCGTAAAGATAAACCGATCATCAGCGTAGTTAGCGAGCCAGCGTTTTGCGTACTCGACCCGCAAATCAATCTCTGCTCGATCAGCGTCTGCCAACTCTGACTCTTTCATCTTAGCCACTTCCTGGTACACATCCATGTGCGGCATTTGCACGAAAAATGCGATTTGCGAGAAGCGAGGTAAAAACCGACGCTCTGCTATGTTCTCACGCTCGGCTGGCAAGTGTGAAAATTTGAACACTTGGGAATCGTCGTCCACTATTCCCTCCCAGGTCTTTTGTGCCAGGCGGTCATACAGGTCCCACAGTACCGGCACGGCATCACCCTCTGGATCAAAGTCAATCTGACGATTAATCGGTGTCTTGAGCAACAGCAATCGCAAGATGTGCGGTGGCAACAATTCAACCATTTCTTTGGCAGTTGCTGCGTTTCCTTTTGACGAGGACATTTTCTTGCCGCCTACTAAGAAGAATTCATTAAACACCCCGTATGGTGGCTCGTGCTCTAGCACTTCACGGCAAATAGCATCAGCCACCTGGCGGGACCCGCCTTTACTGTAGTGATCCTTTCCTCCCCCTTCGAAATTGACGTTTTTCGCCTTGAACTTGGCTGCCCATTCTGGCTTCCAAGGAAGTGAAGCATTGCCGTCAAATGGCGATATGGTTCCGCTATGGTTACAACCTTCTGCCCACGCGATAGTGTCAGAGGAACACGTGTACGAGACCATTTCACCGTCCCAAGCGGTGATACGGGTCGCACTTAGGTTCCCGCAACTTTCGCAAATGACGTTTAATGGGTACCAATCTGCCGCCCGTTCACTACCTGATACTTCACGATATATCTGGTGAACAGTTTCTTTATTATCCAACACAGCCCGGATCTGGTCGTTCATGTGGCCACTCTTGTACAGCTCTGTCGCACGATACACCGTGGCTCCAAAGCCAATTTTATTGACGACTTCGACATACTCTTGACCATACAGTTCCGCAAAATTATCAAAACCTGGCTCTGGTGAAGGAATTTTGAACAACGGGTGTCCCATGTATTTTGTGTATGTGTCAACATCAAGATACGATGGGATACCATCCATCGGGTCAAAATCATTGATCTCAAAGTAAAACTCAACCTGGAGACCACGGTCACGCAGAATGTCAGCCACAATAGCGTGCAAGGCGGCACTGCGCAGTGAGCCAACATGCACCTGCCCAGAGGCAGTTTTTTCGTCACGAATCACAATTGGTTTACCAGCTTCGATGGTTTCCTTGTAGCGTCGTTCGACTTCGTCTGCAATTGTATCTGCCCAAAACATAATTACTATCGTACCGCGAGGCAAGACAAAAGAAAAGGCCGGCACCTTGTGGTAACCGATCTTTTCTTGTAAGTAGTGCTAACTATGCCACTTTCAATACCTTGTATTTCTGCATTCCTACTGGAGTTTCAAACTCAAATTCGTCCCCTTTGCTCTTTCCCATTAGTGCCTCCCCCAGTGGTGACAGATATGACAACTTACGATCATGGATGTTTGCTTCATCTGACCCAACGATCGTGTATTCTTTGGTGTCTTTTTCCTTGTTCTTTTGGATGGACACTACTGACCCTAGCCCAACGACATCACCCTTTTTTTTCTCATCGACGATTTTTGCTTCTTTGATGGTTTTTTCTAGATAGGTGATGCGCTCTTCGATGGCTGACTGCATGTCCCGAGCTTCTTGGTACTCGGCGTTTTCTGACAGGTCGCCCAGACTGCGAGCGTACTCGAGCGCTTCAGCGATCTCTTTGCGGCGGACGGTTTTCAGGTGCTCGAGTTCCTTTTTGAGCTCGGTGAATTTTTCTGGGGTCAAGAACGATTGGGCTTCTGTCATAATCTAGAATTGGTTAGTGAATTGACACTATTATACGCAGCAACATGCAACATGCAACTTGTGGATTACTAATCACTACCGTAACTCATTTTCGTCACCCTCTGGCAGCGCTTCGATCCCTAAGTACTCCGGCCGGTTAATACTCATCCACTCCACCACGTCACCCATGATCCTGGTGGCACCAAGTGCGTTGCTACGCGGCGCTCGGTCCATCATCAGGACAAACGCGTATTCTGGTTCCTCGTACGGCCAAAACCCAGCTGCCCAACTGTTGACAAACGCATTGCCGGCACCAATTTCGGCCGTCCCTGACTTGGCTGCGATCGCGACGTCGTTACGTTCAAAGGCCCGAGCGGTACCACCCGGGAAATTCACCGTCTTGCGCATACCTTCGTGGATAATCTGGACAGTATCAGGGTTCAAGTTGATGTCGATTTTATCACCTTGGGCACCAGCTTCGACGTGCGGGGTTACCAGGTAACCGCCGTTGGCCAATGCTGCGTACGCCCGCAGCATCTGGATCGGTGTTGTCAGAAAACCAAACTGCCCGATGGAAGTAAAGTAGGTGTCACCCAGCCGCCAATCATCGTTGAACACTTCGGTTTTCCAGGCCGGGTCGGGCACTACCCCAATCTGTTCTTGGGCGATGTTGATCCCAGTTGCTTCACCCAGACCAAACCGACGATAGTATTCTGCCATCTTGGTAATACCCAGTCCTGACATGCCCGTATCAAGACCAGCTTGTGGCGCCGCAATGGAAGGCAGGCCGCCACCGACGATGTAGAAATACACGTTAGAAGAATAGGCGATTGCTTCGCGTATCGTCATCTCGCCATGCGCGCGCCAGTCGTTAAAAAAGGTCGGATTACTTGGATTGTAGACGTTAGGTAGTCGCAGCGTACCGTTGCTAAACAGGCGAGTGTCTTCAGTTACAATACCCTCCTCCAAGGCTGCATACGCCACAAACGGCTTAACTACCGATCCTGGGATGTAGGCCCCGCCAACGACTTTGTTCAGAAACGGTAAGCGCTCATCGTTGTTGTATTGATCAATCAACGCAATGTCATCACCGTCAGCCATGACTTCAGGGTCGTAGGATGGAAAACTAGTCAAAGCTATCAGCTCGCCAGTGTGAATATTCATAATCGCACCAGCGCCACTACGAAAGCCCGCTTGTTGCGTCGAGGTGGCAATAATGTTGTACATTGTTTCAGATAATTCAGCGTCGATCGACAGCTGCAACTCACCGCCAGAGACTGATTCTTTGATAGCAAATTCACTAATCACATCCAAAAAAACATCAACCTCTATAATAGCGCTTCCGTTAGAACCTTTGAGGGTGGTATCAAACGCAGACTCAACCCCGCTGCGACCCAAGTAGTCAGTACGGAAAAACACCCCAGCGCTATCGCGTTTGGGGTAGCTTACATACCCCAACACCTGCCCTAACCCAGCCCGATCAGTGTAGGCCCTGATTGGAAAGTCATACTCACCAGTATCATCAAGCTCATTCCAAACCATCGGCTCGCCTCGTCTGTCGGTCACCACGCCGCGTTCAGCAATAATAACTGTCTGGTCCAGCTGGTTATTTTCGGCAATCGCTCGATAGTCTGCTCCTTGCACCACTTGCAGCTGCACCAACTGATACAGAAATACCAACGCGATGAGTAAGAACATCCACCACACTACCAGTAAACTGCGATCAGTGATGCGTAACTCTCGCTTACCCTCCATCCGTTCTTGGTTAAAGGCCGAGATATTAGACGCGTCGAGCAACACTTCCTCAACCGACACATCGGCACTGTAACGTTTTTGGAGTGGACTCATAATTTATAATTGTACCCCAATTAAACGCAGTTTAAGTACCTCAACCACCAAGGCAAAAGCTCCTAGCGTTAGACTGTACAGAGGCACAGCTGAAAACGCAGAAAAATATGCATCGCACAGTGCGCCCACCAAAAACAACCAGACAGCGTTGTACCGATACGCAAACAATGTAGCTGCAATGACAATTAATGCCACCCAACTGTTGAGGATGCCAAACAAGAAAACTAATAAAAGAAGCGACGACATCATAGTTGTTCAGGCGACGTAGTTGCAATACTGGTGGTGCCAGTTTGGGTTGCAGCACCAAGGTCTGTACTGGTGGCAGTAGCGATGGCTGGTAACAATTCTCTAATCAGCAAATGCTGCGACCGGATTGTTTCTATGTGCGCCTGCACCGATGCGACATCAGCGATGACGTCTGTTGTTTGTCCCACTGTTACCTGATACAGGCTGTTAATCGGAATAGCCGGTGTAATGTAACCGTACTGCTCTGGTTGAGTTGGTTCACTTTCTATCCAGGCAATGCGCCCATACACACCTGGTTGGCTACTGGGTATATGCACCAGGTCATTGACACGCAATGGTACGCCCTGTGGCACCCGCACCCGAGCGACCCCACCACCCAACCCTTCGAGCTTTGCGGTCACGTTAGCGCCAGACAAGTACACCGTTGCAGCAAAATCAGGCGTGGTAAAAAGTGTTGCAAATGAGCTGGTGCGACTGACCGATGAAATCGTACCGATAACAATATCGCTACCAATATACACTGGCGCCCCAAGCCTAATGCCCACTTGACTTCCCTGGTCTAACTTGATCAAATCGTACGGCAGCTCACCTGGTCGACCAACCACTGTCGCCAAAATACGCTCACCAGCTGATGCTCCCAGAAGTGATCGTAGACGAACGTTCTCTTCAGTTAAACGCTGCCAAGTGAGGTCGAACGACCCAGCATTAGCAAGATCCTGTTCAAGTCCATTTATTCTTTCTTGCATGGCAATTTTGTCCCGCCACAAAGCTGGCAGTACCTGGTTAGACTGAGTAAACCATTCTTCAAACTCGATTACCGGATACAGCACTACTCCAGCGACCACTCGTACAACTGACGGAAGAAGTAGACCTATCGCTAACAGCCCTACCACAGTCAGTAGCAACAGCTTGATACGCCTGGTATCAGAAGTGCGACGCGAACGTATCAGCATGATCAATTAAAAGATGTTCGTATAATTCCAAGTCTTCGACCAAAATACCGGCCCCGCGAATAACTGCTCGCAACGGGTCAGGTACCACAATCACCGGCACTTCAAGCGCATGCTCCAGTAGGGCGGCTAACCCAGGGATCAACGCCCCACCACCAGCGATATGCACACCACGTTGCATAATGTCCGCCATAACTTCAGGCGGAGTCTCTTCAAGCGTACTTCGTACCGCATCAACGATAGACTCGAGTTTGGATGCTACTGCGTCCCGTACGTCTGCATCAGTAATAACTACTTCACGCGGCAATCCGGTCACCACGTCGCGACCACGCGCCACCATTTCTCTTCCACCATCAGTATGGGCAATCGATGCTAACGCAACCTTGGCGTCCTCTGCAGTTTTTTCACCGACCTGAATTTTGAACTGGTCGCGCATATATGTCACGATGGCAGCGTTAAGATGGTCGCCAGCAACGCGCAAATTGCGCGATACCACCAGACCGTTAAGCGACAGCACCGCGATATCTGTGGTTCCGCCGCCAATATCAATAATCATACTCCCGACGGCTTTTTGGATCGGTAGTTTGGCACCAATTGCCGCAGCTACAGGCTCTTCAACCAAGAACACCTCCCGCGCGCCGGCATTTTTAGCGGCATCTTGCGCTGCTCGCATCTCGACATTTGTAATACCAGACGGAACACCAATCAACATCCGTGGCGCCACCAGCGATCGCATGTCGCTACGAACTTTATTGATCAAGTAAGCCAGCATTTCTTCGGCCACCTCAAAGTCGGAAATCACTCCATCTACGAGCGGGCGTATCACTTCAATGTGTTGTGGCGTACGGCCCTGCATCATCTTGGCTTCATTACCAACCGCCACCAGCTGCCCAGTTTTCTTGTTGATTGCAACAATAGTCGGCTCATTAAGAACAATTCCCTTCCCTTTGACATAGACCAAAGTGTTGGCCGTACCCAAATCAATTGCCACATCAGTCGACACCGTGGCCAACAAACGATTAAAGTAGCGCGATAGCGGTTTCATAACGCCATTGTACTACGAGGCGGGGTTTGGAGCAAAAGCAACAACATGCCTAGGCAAGGCCTAGGTCAAAGTCACCAGTTGTAGTCTGCCTAGGCAAGGCCTAGGCACGATTCGAGCAAGGCCTCCGTAATTTACGTACCCGTGTCTCTTAGAAAAAAGGACTGCCTCTATGTGCACTCTCAAAATGTCCAACACTAAGTGTTGGACATTTCTATGCACTTAACTTGCTAACAAATTTCGCTATATACAAAATCAATATTAACTAAAACTCTCAGCTACTGCTCAAAACTATAGCCACCGCAGCGAGTGTTTGATTTGTTTACTCAGGGAGGCACGATTCGAGTAAACAACCGATAAGCTAGCCGCTGTATTTCTCGCCCACTCCAACGTCCCTGCTCTACTTCACACCAAAGTCCGCCAACAATTCTTCTTCTGTCAAACTACGCACCTCACCGGTGGCGCGGGTGACTACTTCGTACTGACCGCTTTCCTTACCCTTCCGGCTGGCTACCACACGATACGGCATCCCAAGCAAGTCGCTGTCGGCGAACTTCTCCCCTGGGCGGGCGTCGCGGTCATCGTACAGAACGGACACACCGGCTGATTTGAGTGTCGCATATAACCCATCTGTCCAATCGACGATTTCTTTATCGTCGGTATTGAGGCCAACTAGGTGGACTTGGTATGGGGCGACACTGGCTGGCCAGACGATACCTTTGTCGTCAGCGAACTTTTCTACAATTACGCCCATCATACGAGTGATGCCGATGCCGTATGACCCCATCCAGACGGCAGTACGTTCTCCTTGCTCATCTTTGAAATACAGACCAACCTCTTCTGCCTTGCTGCGTCCAAAGTTGAAAATGTTTCCGACCTCAGCAGTTTTGGTGGCCACTAACTCGTCCTTGGTTACACCTAGTGCTACTAAGTCAGCTGTGTCCATTACTTCTTCGTTGATCGCAATGCCTTTTTCTTTACAGATATACGAGACATCTTCTCCGGCTTCACAGACCGTTTGGAACTCGTGACTAAACTGAGTAAATGCACCACCAGCTGCAAACGTCACGTACGTGTCGTCACCCACACCCATTCGGTCAAAGCATTTCATATACGCTTCTTTGCAGCGCTCATAGAAATCCTCATGTTGCTCTTGGGTAGCGGCAAAACTATAGGCGTCTTTCATAATAAACTCGCGACCACGCATCATGCCACTCTTGGCTCGTACTTCGTTACGGAGCTTGTTTTGAAATTGGTAGATAGCAAGCGGCAAGTCTTTGTAGCTAGACACGTGACTTTTCATCATGTCTGCCAACGGCTCTTCATGACTCCAGGCCAGACCGACTTCACCGCCGGCCTGTAGTTCTGATTTGAACCAAACATCAACCGCATCATCACCCCAGCGATGGGTACGTTCCCACAATTCTTTGCGCTGCAAGTTGGTCGCTAACATTTCGTTGGTTCCCAAAGCTGACATTTCTTCACGGACGATTTGTTTTATATTTTGTATCACCATCAAGCCTAACGGCAGTAGCTGGTAGGCGCCAGCCATCTCTTTGTGTACAAATCCAGCACGAATAAGTAGTTGGGCGTTCAAAGCGACTTCGTCTGCCGGAGCCTCTTTTTGGGTTTTAGTGAATAGTTGAGATTGTCGCATAGTGGCTATAGTTAGAAAAGATTTATAATGTCGTTGTACGTGACCAACACCATAAGTAGTAGTAGTAACGCAAACCCTACCAGGTTGATTCGTCCGGACCATTGCGGCGGAATATCTTTCCCAGTCATAGTTTCGATGGCTACAAACACTAGTCGACCCCCGTCAAGCGCCGGGAACGGCAACAGGTTGATCACCGCCAAGTTCAAAGAAATAATTGCCGTAAAGGTTAGTAGCGCCGTTAGTCCAAACGCAGCTGCGTCACCAACCAGTCCAACAATTCCTACTGGACCAGCAATTTGAGTGAAGTCAGCCGTACCGGTAAACGACTGCCCGATCAAGGTAACCAGACCAACTATGATGGCTTGCAAGCCGCTGATGGTTGCCTGTCCGCCCGACAATATGGCTGCGAAAAATGACTCCTGTTTCGTTTCAACTAACACCAATGACGTCCCCACCGCGTAGCGTTCTGAATTGCCAGCAATTAAACCTTGCACTGGCACAACAACAGTCTCCTGGCTAATACCGTCGATTTCGTAGGTAATCAACAATTCGGACGAAGCGACACTGCTAACAAAACCAGTGAAGGTTGACGGAGTTGGGTTGAGTAGTGACTGAGGGTTGTCGGTTACAGCACTGCTTAATGACGTCACAACAGCACCAACTGGAATACCAGCTGCGGGACTATCAGACAGTGTGCCGGCAACAACTAGTTGCGCCTCGGGACCAGCGACTGTTTCATCGACTGCAGTTGGAATACCAACCATAAACGTGACACTAAACAACACCCAGGCAAATAGTACATTCATCACCACACCAGCAATAAGAACCAGGGCTTGCGCCCATTTAGGTCGTGAGTTGAAAGATCGAGTGTCTGGCTTAGTGGTTTTTGCAAGCTGAGCCCTACCTTCGCCTGCTTCGGCTTTCGCCTCAGATCGGCGATCGTTCGCTTCGCTCTCGACCGGAGAAATTTCCGACCCTTGGTAGCTCATGTTTTGCAAGATCACCTTCGTCCCACCTTCGCCTGCTTCGGCTTTCGCCTCAGATCGGCGATCGTTCGCTTCGCTCTCGACCGGAGAAATTTCCGACCCTTGGTAGCTCATGTTTTGCAAGATCACCTTCGTCCCACCTTCGCCTGCTTCGGCTTTCGCCTCAGATCGGCGATCGTTCGCTTCGCTCTCGACCGGAGAAAATGGCTCCTCGCCATTTTCTCCAAAGATGCGCACAAATCCACCAATTGGCAGCGCGTTAAAGGTATATTCTGTTTCTCCACGCTTGATACCAAAAAGTTTGGGAGGAAAACCAATACCAAACTCATCCACTCGCATACCAGTTTTTTTGGCGACTATGAAGTGACCCCATTCATGCACTAAAATTAAGACAAACAGGACCGCGAAGAAAAGTAAAATTGACATAGGCTAGGCGGCTAGTTCAGCTTCCTTGGTAGCAGATAAGCCATCCAAGGCCTGGTTAGTACCTTCAATCTTCTTTTGGATTTGTTCTTTTTGGGTAAATTTTTCGTCCTCGCTAATGTCGCCGACTTTCTCAGCTTTTTCAATGGCTTTCATGGCATCATCTCGGATGGCTCGCACAGCAATCCGGGCGTCTTCTAGTTTAGACTTAGCTAGTTTTTGCAGCTGAGTACGTCGGTCAGATGTCAGTTCAGGAAATATCACTCGCACACCAGAAGAATCACTAGCGGTAGAGACACCCAGATTAGCATCACCAATCGCGCGCTCGATGGCGGCTATTTGAGATATGTCAAACGGTGAGATTCGTAGTGTCCGAGCGTCTTCGACACCAACGGTCGAAACCTGATTCATTGGTACGTGTACGCCATAGCTTTCAACCGACACACCATCAAGTAAAGCTGGTGTTGCTTGTCCGCTACGGATGGCTGAGAATTCTTTCTTTAGCCAGTCTAACGTTTCGTTTAATTTAGTTGTGATGTGATTTATATCCATAGTAAACATAGTGTAGCATTAGACTGATTATTTTCGAAGCGGTAACGCTAGTGCCAAATGTTCGAGTAGCATCTTATTACTCGCGCCACGAGTAGCCAATTTTCCCCCGACCAACTGCACTGCCGCTAGACATGGGACTGGTAGACCAAAGAGGCGCAAACTATGTACGCCGGCTGCCATAGCCTGCAGCCAGTCAGCGTCTTTACCCTTGTGCCAAGCCTCAATTTGTTTGAGTCTATCTGCGTACGAAGCCTCGACAAAGGCTGCAAAGGCCGGGTCGATGTCTGTTTCATCACCCGTTGCTATGACTACACCGATGCGCGACATTAGTGTCGGCAGCAACTGAAAAGCCGGCGGCACCACTAATTCAAACAACAAGCCAAGCGGCGGCTCTTCAAATAACTTAAGTAAGGCGTTCTGTGCCTCGTGTGTGATAAAGGTAGTCTGGATTATAAATAACTGCTGATCACCAGCAACCGGTCGCAACTGCGCTGCTGTGGTAATGTCACGTACCTCGTTTATCCCTAGACGGACATGCACAAACGCAGCAAAGTCAATTGTCGTAGTTGGTACATAGTGCAGTGGCTTGGCAAAATGCACCAATGTAGCGTGATGTTGCATAGCGTCATTGTGCGCTGAGACAACTATTTTTGCAAATCAAGAATGTGTCTAATAACCCGTCGCAAGTAATGGTCAAAGATTTCGCCTTGTTCGTAGATAATTCCTTGCTCGTAGCGCCAACCATTCATATAGTCAGTAATACTCTGCTTAATTTCTTGGGTAGCACCTTCAAACCGACCAGCTAAGAGAAGTGGAATCTGCAAGGTTTTAATACTGTTATATAATGGGTGATCGACCCCTTTTGGACCAGTACCGAACAGGCCACTTTTTTTGAATAATATCCAATCTGACAGAAGCTGATTGAGACCATCGGTAACTTCTTCTGCCTGCAATGGGTCGCTATTTTTGTTGGTTACTGAATCTTGGGTTGGTACGTCTGCCAATGACTTGAGTGGCGGAGCGGACTGTGCGATAGATTTTACAGGAGCCGGCTTTGAAAATATTGCAGATTCTTTCCAGCGATCATCCTCCACCGCTGGTGCGGCCGGTCGAGGGGTTGACACAACTGGTTCTACTGCCGGTGGCTGTGATACCTCCGACTTTGCTGGTACTGGGGCTTGTGTCTGAGGCTGTGCAGGCGGAGGTGTAGCCACCGCTGGTTGCAACACAACTTCGGGGACTGGCTTGAGTGGTGCAGCTTGGGGTGTTGCGGCTTGGGGTGTTGCGGCTACAGTCACGTCTGCTTTCACTACAGGGATTTGGGTTGGCTGTGCAGCAAAAGAATCAACCACTGGAGGAGTAGGAGTAGGAGTAGGAGTAGGAGTAGGAGTAGGAGTAGGAGTAACTTTTGTGACAGTCTCAACTGGCTTGCTGAGCACCAATTCAACCGCAGCGTACGCATCTTCTAGTCGCTGCATAGCGACTGTGTCAGCCGAACCAGCACTTAACTTCTTCATCGAGTCTAGTAAAGCCGACATGTATTCTCGGCCGACTTGATTATCAATGTCGACCAAATTTACCGGGTTGCCGACTCTAGCATTTACCAATGATTTAATCTCTCGCACTCGCACTAAAGCTGCGGAGTTTTCTGGAGTTGGAGCCGGTGTTGGCGTTGGCGTTGGAGTTGGAGCTGGAGCTGGAGCTGGAGCTGGTGTTGGCACACTTTTCACTGTCGGTTGTGCCACTGGTTCTGTTTGGACTGTTGACTGGTCAGCTGGTTTCTGGTTGATTTCTGGTTCAGAAATGACAGGATCTGGTGATGCGACTACTGGTTTTTTAACCAATGCTGACTGGGGTGCAGCTTGCTGGATTGGTACTGAAGGTTGTGGTGGTACCTGCTCAACGGGTACAGAAAAAGCTGGAGCGCTACGAGACGAACCAAAATCCAAGTCAATGGCAGGTGCAGCTGGTTTAGACTCTACTACGGGTTGGACTCCTAGCCGAGTGAGTTTTTGTTCAATTTGGATTCTAAGTGACGGATCTTTACCACCGTTGGTGAATGATAATATCAAGTCGCGCAACTCGTTTTTATCCTGCGGAGCAATATCACTTTTACGCACTGATGCCAGCACGCGAATAACTGCTTGCGGTGTATCAAAAGAGAAGACTCCATCCAAAGAACTAGACATGTTTATAATACTACCATCTTTCTCGTTGACTACAGTATGGCAGACTGTGTATTACGTCGCTCAATACTCAATTGATTTCATTCAATTGAAGAAAAGTGTCAATTACTTCCTTAAAGGAATAACCCTCTGTTTGCACGCCCAGTGCTTGCATCTCAGGCAGCATTTCCATCCAATTGAAAAACGCGTCCGCGTTTATATCGTTATTTTTTAACCAAGCTCGGCATTCTGCTCGAGTTTCATTTGACTGGGCGTAAGTCACCAAATCCTCAAAACTTTCGTTAGCTAATGCTTGATAGGGGCTTTGACTAGTATCCAAGATTGAGCTAAACCAGGTGGTAGAAATTGCCTCAATACCATCGACAGCTTTGAGTAGTTGTCGCTGCGCTTCACGAGAATCAATGTGTTCATCTGTAGATACGGCTGCCTGCTCTTGGACCGATGCTGGTGCAAATTGTGCTGCCACCGGCTGTGTCTCTGCTTCAGGCTGGGTCTCAATGTCATCAGGCTCTTCTTCCAATTCTATTGGTTCAGCTGGTTGGGCTGGTTGAGTGGTCACTTTGACAACAACTTCCGCTTCCTCCGTACTCACATCTTCTAGAGTAAGTTGGACTCCGGTTTTTCTGTCTGCGACATCAAACCCCACCCCTTCTTCGGTAATCTGATCATTCCCCACAAGTTCGTCTACCACCTCTTGGATTTCTAACGCTAGTCGCTCAGCTGACTCGTGCGTTTCAGGGGATTGGGATTCTTTTAAGATTTGTTTGTATTCACGCAGTAGTGAGTAAGCCATTTGCCGCTTTGTAGCTGTGAGGTACGGATGTTCAGCAAACTGCTCATGTATGTACAATTCTGGATCAAACGGGGCGGCTTCAGCTAATGCGCACAGGGCGTCTACTTTGTCCATCAAACGCTCATACACTTCTTGCACATGCGCACGGTCGTGCTCTTCTGGGTCAGATCCACTGTTTATTTTTTGAGCAACTGCTTCTAAATAGCTTGAGAATTCGGTCTGCAGTTTAGACAGCTGTTCTTGATCCTCCTCATCTAGAGTCACCTCAACTTCATCCAGCCGTTCAAGTATAGCGGCATTCACTTCGTCTCTAAACGCCTGTACAGCGGACACAGAGTCGAGCATCACATCACCCGCCTCTAACTCGACGTCTACGTGCTCATGTAACGTAGGCTCAGTTTGAGTTACTGGGACACGGGTTCCTTCATGTGACGTACGGGGACCTTCAAAAGACATAATGCCAATAGTATACCACTAGAGCTGAATCGTTGGTCGGGCTGGTTTCTGATAACCAGACGGTTAAATAAAAGTGACCACAGGGACGAATTCAAAATAGCGTCAAGGCTATTTTTTTGCCAAAACAGCGCGCTTATACACGTCCAAGTGCTCCAGCGCGATCCCTGTCCCCTTCACCACACAAAACAATGCTTGGTCGGCTACGGCCGCTTTGACGCCGGTTCGTCTGCGGATCAACTCTGGAAAGTTCCTTAGCTGACTAGTGCCGCCGGTCATGATGATACCGCCATCAATAATATCGCTTGATAGCTCGGGGGGTGTGTCTTGAAAAACGGTTTTAATAGCAGACACCATTTCCTTCAGTTCCTTACTCAACGCTTTGACGATTTCGTTACTCTTAACTTCAACCGTCCGCGGCAGGCCGGTTATCATATCGCGACCGTTAATTTCCATCGACAACTCATTTTCCAGCGGCAAGGCGCTACCCACACCTATCTTGATTTCTTCAGCGGTTTTCTCACCAATGGCCAGGTTACGAGACTTTTTAATGTAGTCGATAATGGCGGCGTCAATCTTGTTCCCGGCGCATTTGACTGAGTTAGCGGAGACAATCCCCCCAAGAGAAATGACCGCCACGTCAATCGTTCCGCCGCCAATATCAACAATCATGTGACCTTGCGGTTCATAGATCGGCACACCAGCGCCAATAGCAGCCAGAATTGGCTCCTTGACAACAAAAGCATTACGAGCGCCGGCCTTCATGGTAGCCTCGACCACCGCTCGTCTCTCGGTTGACGTCACCCCAGCTGGCACCGACACCATGACGTCCGGACGAAACAAGCTGAACTTGCTCATGGACTTGCGTAAAAAGTAGCGCAGCATAGCCTCGGTCACGCGGTAGTCGGCAATGACCCCGTCTTTCATCGGTCGGTAGGCACGAATACTTTCGGGGGTACGACCGATCATTAGCTTGGCCTCGGTGCCAACAGCCAACACCCGGTTGTCGTCTGACACCGCTACCACCGACGGTTCGTTGAGGACAATCCCCTGCCCAGGCACAAACACCAAGATGCTGGTAGTACCCAGGTCAATCCCGATTTTTGGTGAGAGGTTGGAGAAGAATGACATTAAATGATTTAAATGCCGTAGGCATATTAAGAATTTAGTTCCGAATTCGACCTATCGAGGGAGAATTCCTGGAACCTATCGAACCATCTTACTAGATATTGCAAAACTAGCAAAAGTGGAAGATAAAAAAAGCCACCCCGATGCAGGGCGACTTTTTAATTTGCGGTCAGTCTGTATAGGTGTTACGCAAACATTGCATACAACGCTGCTAGTGTACCAACCGTGGCAACAAACTGCGTGATCATCATTCGCATCAACCTGATTTCTAGTTGAGCCAAGTCAACTTTGGTCGCCGGTTCATCTCGCAAGCGAGCTTCTTCAATCGTATCGATAATAGCCTTTGCGGCACTTTCACTCAAGTTAGCGTCTCGCTTGAGACGTTCAATAACTTTGTGAGTATCTGGAATATTTAGTGCCTGTGACATATAACTATTATACTACACATATTCAATAATGCTACCACTGTTTATGTAGATACTGATCACTTTTAGCATAGCATATCTGCTATACTACTTATATGAAATCGGAAACAAACATTGGGGGTCGGATTGCTGACCTACGAGAATCACAAGGCTTTACCCAAACGGACCTGGCGAAGAAAATTAAAACCACTCAGTCTGCCGTGGCGAGGATGGAGTCGGGTCGACAGAATGTCTCAGCTGAAATGCTGGCGCGTATCAGCAAGGCGCTCGGCAAAAACCTGGTCACTCTCTCCCCTGGCACTATGAACCTGCAGGTTGAGGGTGGCCACAAACTGTCCGGAACAGTTGTGACCAACACCAGTAAAAACGGTGCCGTAGTGCTGTTGTGCGCAGCGCTCTTGAACCAAGGTAGAACCACTATCCACAAGATGCCCCGCATCGAGGAGGTCTATCGCTTGACCGAGGTACTACAGAGTATCGGCATGCGCTGTGACTGGTCAGGCAGCACCTTGACCATGACTCCGCCCAAACAGTATGATCTAGCCGCTATCGACAAGACAGCCGCCATGCGCACGCGCAGCATCGTGATGTTTATCGGCCCCTTGATCCACCGACTCAAGCAATTTGCCCTGCCGCAAAGTGGCGGTTGCAAACTCGGGTCACGCACTGTGCGACCGCACTTCTACGCGCTGGAGCACTTTGGCGTTGACATCAAAGTCACCGATGACGCATACAAAATAAGCCACCAGGCGGTCACACCAACCGAGATCATCCTCTATGAATCAGGCGACACTGTCACCGAAAACGCCCTGTTGGCCGCCGCCCTCTCGCCGGGCGCAACCACCATCAAATACTGCAGCGCCAACTACATGGTGCAAGAATTATGCACGTTCCTTGAGGCGGTCGGTGTGCAGATCGATGGTATTGGTACCACAACACTCATTGTCCACGGTATTAGGGAAATCAACCAGGACATTGAGTACACCTTAAGCGAAGACCCGACCGACAGCATGTTTTTTATCGCCGCAGCAATTGTCACCCACTCCAAAATCACTATCGAACGCTGTCCGATTGAGTTTTTGGAACTTGAACTATTAGTGCTAGAGAAAATGGGATTGAAGTACAAACAAACCAAGTCATACCTCAGCCACAACGTCCGCACCAAACTAGTCGACCTGACCATTATGCCAAGCAAGCTCATCGCCAGCCCAGAGAAAATCCACTCCCGTCCCTACCCCGGCATCAACGCCGACAACCTGCCATTCTTCGCCGTAATCGCGACCCAGGCTACCGGCCAGACCCTCATCCACGACTGGATGTACGAAAAACGTGCCATCTATTTCACCGAGCTAGACCGCCTGGGCGCCGAGACCTTACTGGCTGACCCGCACCGCATCTATGTCACGGGACCCAGCCGACTACAAGCAGCCGAGTTGGTCTGCCCACCAGCCTTACGCCCTGCCACCATCCTGCTGATTGGTATGCTAGGTGCCAACGGCACATCAATCCTGCGCAATATTTACAGTATCAACCGAGGCTACGAAAAGTTGGTTGAACGATTGACACAGCTGGGCGCCAAGGTTGAATATTTAGAGGAGTTCTAGTTACAAATCCTCTGGTTGTAACCCTGTGTACTTGGATACGCGAGACAACATCTTTGGTCCGACTTCTTCCTTATCATGAAAAGCAAAAGTGTAGTTGGGGTAGCCAGGTCGGGTCAAAATGCGGTGCGAACCACGCTGGCGCACTACTTCCCAACCAATACTTTGTAGAGAACGCATCAGCGCACGAGCCTTAACCGTGCGCCACTGCCCCATGTGAGAATATTTGCGTCAGTACTCGCGGAGAGCGTCCGGACTCAACCTGATCAGCTAAAGTGCGCAAAGCAATCGCAGAAGCCTGCCGTTTGGCTTGCGCCTTGGTCGCACCATACGCCAATGCACCAGGAACACTCGGAATTTCAGCAATCCAACGCCCGTCGTCTTCACGATCATATTCAAATGTCAGCGTTTGAGTTTTCATACTAAAACTATACCAAAGTTACAACAGTTCGTCGAATGGCTTTTGGGGCAGGTTTTGCAAGAGTGTGGCGAGCTTTTCGGGGTTAAACTCGAATCGCATTCGTTCCCTGAGTTCAACACCCAAACACTCGCTGTGGTGGTTTGGTGTTTTACTGCTCAATAGTGCGTAGTTTATAAGCTAGTAAAATACGCCTGCCTAACCACAACGGGCGTTTGGTGTGTGTGCTCAGCGCAAAATCTCACCCACAAGCTGATTTTCCCCAGTTTGCTATACTACCCCTATGCACGTCATTGTTGTTACTCCCCTGATCCGTGGTACTGCGCTCGATTCCCTCTCGTACTTTTCGAGTGTTCCGTATTCCATCGGGAGTTTTGTACAAGTGCCGATTCGGGGCAAGACGCAGTCAGCTATCGTGACCGCCGTCAAGTCCGCTGCCGCCAGCAAAACAGCCCTCAAGGCTGCGACGTTTTCTTTGCGCAAACTACCCCAGCAACCTGGTGCGGCAGCGCTCCCGTCTGCCCTTGGTCAGACCGCCCAGGCCTTGACCGAGCAATACCCGGCCACCAGCGGGTCAATCCTGTACCAACTATTGCCACCCGATGTTCGCAACGGCAGCCGCCCGTACCCCGGTGGTGGCGACTGTGCGCAAAGTGAAGATACGACCCCACAACTTCTGACCGCTCGCACCGACGAACGACTGATCTGCTATCAAAGTTTGGTGCGCACGCAATTTGCCCGCAAGCGTTCGGTTATCCTCGTAGTGCCGACCGCGGCCTACGTCGCAAACTGTGTCTACAACATGTCCAGCGGCATCAAAAACCGGGTTGTCACCTTGTCGCCCCTGATGACAAAGGTCGCTCGCACTAAAGCCTACGATGCAATTGAAGATACAAGTGTCGCCAAGCTAATCATTACCACGCCCGCCTTCGCTTATCTGGTGCGATCTGACTTGGGCGCGATAATCGTCGAGCACTCAGGCAGCTCCCATTATGTCGCACGCACGCGGCCGTACCTGGACCACCGCGAAGGACTCAAGGCGTTGGCCCGGGCCTGTGGCAGCATGCTGATCTTGGGTGACACCGTACCTGCAACCGAAGACGAGCACAAACGCCGCGAAGACATCTATACGACCTACGACGAACCAGCCAAACGTATCGCCTTCCCGGCTCCTTTGTCAATTATCTACCAAAAAGACAAGTCTCTGCCCGACGTGCCGTTTGTGTTGTTTTCTGAAGAACTGCGCCGTTCGGTTGAACGCGCATTGGAAGGCCGCGGACGAATATTCTTGTTTGCGGCTAGACGGGGATTGGCGCCGGTGGTGGCGTGTATCGACTGTAGTCATATCTTCCGTTGTCCTGACTCTGGCACTCCGTATTCACTATTGCGAACATACGATTCTGCCGGCGACGAGGAGCGCTGGTTTGTCTCTGGTACGTCGGGACGTCGTGTCAAGGCAGCTGACACCTGTCCCAAGTGTGGCTCGTGGCGCCTGCGCGAACGCGGCATCGGCATCCAGCAAGTGGCCGACGAATGGCAAGCGCTGTACCCGGACACGCCTGTCACAGTGATCGACCAAACCATCTATAAAACCCCCAAGCAAATCCATCAGGCTACCAACGCATTTTTCAAACAACAATCAGGGGTGTTGATCGGCACCCAGGTGGTGTTGCCGTACTTGCAGCAAGGGTTGGCTGTCAGCGCCGTAGTGTCGCTTGACGCTGCGCGCAGCATCCCGACCTGGCGCGCCGACGAGTCACTATTCCGCCTGCTGTTGTCCCTGCGCGAGCACAGCACCCAAGAGGTACTAGTACAAACCCGCACCGAGACTGACAGCCTGCTAACCTACGCCACCCGCGGTGCCATCGAGCGGTTCTACGACGACGAACTAGAACTGCGACGCCTGGTGCAATACCCACCAATCTGCACTTTTATATTACTCACCTGGGCCGGGAGTGCCGAGACCAGCAACGCCACCGAAGAACTGATCACCAACACCCTACAAGATGAGCAAATCCAGTGCTACAACCACCCCCATTCGACACAGACCAAAGTAATGCGCCACGGCCTACTGCGCCTAAACCCCGAAGACAAACAGTCATATCAAGTCACCCTAGACCGCCTGCGTTCACTCCCGCCATATGTGAAGATTGAGGTGAACCCGGAGAGAATAGTCTAGTATTTTTTTATAGTTTAACGTATATTTCATACATACCTTATGCCCAAACTAGTCCCCCAAAACCACCCGGCTCTGCACGCGATTGCAGAAGAAATTACGCCCGAAGAGCTGGCTGACGGCACTGCTGCCAAAATCATCCGTGACTTGCGCGCAGCAATCAAGACGTACGACGTCAATGGCTACGCAGCGGTGGCTATTGCGGCGCCTCAGATCGGCGTTAGTAAGCGGATTTTTATTATCGAAGACCAATCGTCTGACCGGGACAAGGCGCTACCAACCATCATCGCCATCAACCCACGCTTCACCAAAGTCTCCAAGAAAATGCAAGAGCTGGGTGAAGGCTGCCTGTCGCTACCCGACACCTACGGCATAGTCGCTCGACACAAAAACGTCACCATTGAAGCCACCGATGAGAACGGCCAGCGATACAGTCGCGGCGCCGGTGGCCTATTAGCCCAGATCATGCAACATGAGTACGACCACTTAGACGGCATCTTGTTTCCTGACCGAGCGAGTAAAACCTGGACCAAAGGTAACGAACCAGACGAGTTCAAACAACCAGATGATGAATAAAGAAAAAACAAGAATCGCATACTTTGGTGGCGAACCACTGAGTGTACCAGTGTTAGAGGAGTTATACCTGACCGGCATCACGCCCGACCTGATTGTAGCTAGTCCCGACAAACCCGTCGGACGCAAGCAAGTCATGACCGCCCCGCCGGTCAAAGACTGGGCGGTTGCAAAAAACATCGAGGTCTACCAACCTGTATCGTACAAAGACGAAGCGGTTCGCGCACATTTAGAATCCACCGATTGGGACTTGTTCATCGTGGTGGCGTACAACTACATCTTGCCGCAGTGGTTGCTAGACATCCCTAAAAAAGGCGTACTCAATGTACACCCGTCTATGCTGCCGCTACTGCGCGGTGCCAGCCCGATCCGCACGGCAATTATGACCGACCAACGAGAAGCCATCGGTGTCACCATCATGCAGATGGACGCAACCATGGACACCGGGCCGATCCTTGATCAGATGCCGATGCCTATTAGTGATGAAAACTGGCCGGTACCTGGACCGGAGCTTGATCTCGCGCTGGCACGTATGGGTGGCGCCATGCTAGCCGATGTTGTACGAGAGTATATGGCTGACAGCATCGAGCCACAGGAACAAGAACACTCTATGGCCACCTACTGTGGTCGCCTGAGTAAAGCAGACAGCGAGCTGATCCTCAATCCGTACAAACTTCCCACCAGCAACCAAGCCCGTCTTGCGTGGCTAAAGATCAATGCGTTTATGGGGATTGGTGACACCTGGTTTATGTACAACGACAAGCGAATCAAAATAAAACAAGCAGAGTTCACCATGGGTAAACTCCGCCTGCTGACAGTTGTACCAGAAGGCAAAACTGTTATTTCTTTTGATGATTGGTTAACTAGTCTTGGCCCCCGCGTGAGATAAGTCGCTTGAGAGCCCGTCCCGCCTTCTTGCCTAGGGTGTCTTTTTTACTTTTGTTGCGACGTAACTTTTTGTCTAGTTCGTCTCGAACTTCGTCAACCGCTGCTTCAAAACTTTCCTCGACAGCTTCGGCACGATACATCGCACCATCCACTTCTAGATTAACCGCAAACCGGAAAACTTGCCCCTTGTTGTTGGCAGCAATTTTGTCAAATTCTGCATCGCAGATTACTGACTGGTCTGCACCAATGAACTTGTTGAGGGTCATCAGTTTTTGTTCGGTTGGTTCGGTCAAAGCTTGTGCTTCGACATGACTGTTGTAGTTGAAATTAATGTTCATAGGTCAATTGTATTACAAAATAATCATCTCACCCTCCTGCTCACTACCCTTCACAGGCCACACACGTCGCATCCGCACCGGCGTTGTGAATACGCTGTTTGTCTGCCGCTGTGCCAGCGTAGTTGTCACGAATGTAGTCAATGATGTCGTTGGATTCGTACATCGCTACGTCTTTGTCGGTATCAACCAAGTACGGCACCAGGCGTTTTCCGCCTTTTTCAATCAGTTCGGCAGCGATAGCCTCTTCCTCGATATCCTTCAGGTCAAACTCTACCCCCAGATTGTCGGCCATTTGCATTACTCGTTGGCAAAATGGACAAGATTCTTTGTAGTACAAGCTCAGCATATTTCCAGAATGGTTATAGGTAATTACTCTCTAGTATACTACGTTTTGACAGAGCTGGATATTAGGCAAAATAACAAAAAACACCTCTTGCGAGGTGCTTTTTGTGTACGAGTCGTGATGACTACGCAGCTTCTTCGGTAGCTGGAGCGTCAGCTGCTGGTGCAGCATCTGAACCTTCTTCTACCAACTTTACGTTGACAGCGTTGGGTCCTTTTGGACCTTCACCTACTTCAAAAGAAAGCTTGTCTCCTTCTCGTAGATCGTCAAACGCAACTCCTTGAAGCTCGTTAACGTGGAAGAATAGATCTTTGTCTGATCCTTCTTGAGTAATGAATCCGTACCCGTTATTTAGTCGAGCGATAGTTCCTGTTGCCATAGTGGTTGTTCTTAAACAAATAATAATCTCAAACCTGTTTTGAGATTGCCTAAACACCTACATACATATTTGTTTAACACAATCGATTTGAAACAATATAATACAGGTTTTTGAGTGGTTGTCAAACAAAAAAGCACCCTAAGGCGCTTCTTTGTTTGTAGTATCCACCGCTCCGACGGCAGGATTCGAATCTTACAGATTCAGTACACCTTGTCGATATTTTGTTCGGCTGCACCTCCAAACTACCTGACAAGCTTTTCGAATCCTGACGTAATAGTCTCCCAGACTATTACTCCGTCGGAGCCTTAAAAACAAAAGCCACGCTTATGCGTGACTTACGTTTTTATAGGCTCCGACGGCAGGATTCGAACCTGCGGCCAATTGATTAACAGTCAACTGCTCTACCGCTGAGCTACGTCGGATTATTTCTTACTTGCGTAAGTAAGAGCTATTCTACAGATTTTTTGCATATTTACAACAATGTCCGTAGAATTAGTCTTATATGCCAGAACTCCCTGAAGTTGAAACCGTCCGTCTGCAGTTACGGCGCAAAGTTGTTGGTCAGACTATCGACTCGGTTGAGGTGTTTCATAGCAAGATTGTGAACCACGATGAGACAATTGACGACCGACTGCGCGGACAAACTATCGCTGACATCGACCGCATCGGTAAACTGCTGATATTTTCGTTTGTCGATCAGGACGACCTGTTTATGTTGGCACACCTCAAGATGACCGGACAGTTTTTCTACGTCGACAGCGATGGTGCAGTCGTTGGTGGTGGACACACGATGAGTGGTTTAACTGGCGGCGACTGGCCACATAAACACTCGCGGGTGGCGTTTCATTTTACCGACCACAGCACACTGTACTTCAACGACATGAGACTGTTTGGCTACACCAAGCTTGCCACTGCAGCGCAGGCTGCCATCGCCCGCAGCGGATTTGGCCCCGAGCCGATTGACCCTGAGTTTGACTGTCAATGGTTTGCAGACAAACTTAAAAAGCGTAAAACTCCCATCAAAGCCGCTCTACTAGACCAAAAGTTCGTCGCCGGCCTAGGTAACATCTACGTCGACGAAGCGCTCTGGCGAGCCAAAGTCCGCCCCATGCGCCGCGCCGACCGCGTGACCAAAGCCGAAGCGGCCGTACTGTGCCAGGCGGCCGGCGACGTCATGCGTGAGTCGATCGCGGTCGGCGGCACCACCTTCCAACACTTCGTCGACACCGGTGGTGACAACGGCAACTTTACCGACTACCTACAAGTCTTTGGCCAACAAGGCAAAGCCTGCAGCCGCTGCGGAGAGATAATAAAAAAGACCCGCTGTGCAGGTCGAGGGACACATTATTGCCCAGGGTGTCAGAAATAGAAATTCGCCGACGCTAAGTCGACGAATTAAATAGTGTGGTAACAGTTCGGGGAATACGATAGTTTGATGAGAAGTCATGACTTCATCTAATCCAAGTTCTCTTGGGTAGCACCCGTATGGTTCATAAAGCAATCGTTCACAATCGAGCTCCAAGAAGTTAGGCATATATTAAGGCTATACATAACGCCGCCTGATAGCACCTCTGTCTGCATCTGATCCGAAGGTATGTACTAAGTTAAAGAAACCGGCAAGTTTCCTTAGTATATCACGCTCCACCGAACTGTCACCGAACTAATTTATACTATTTATAAATAGAAAAGTCAATGATGTGTACTTACCCCTTCGGAAACCGCACATTCCGACCCCAACTCACTCGGCCACGCGCGCGCTCGTGTGCGTAATAGAAAAATAGTTTGATGACTACGTCGACTGCGTCGATGGCGCCTGCGATCGCGAGGCTGCCGGTTGCGTAGTACGCCAGCGCCATGGTGGTTGTGGTGGCAATGAAGCGCCAAGTGAAAGCTTTGATAATTGTCTGTAGTCTCGATTCTCGCCTATCTGTCAATCTACCGTTATACTAATAGTAATGATTCCTGATTTACCCGAGGCGTGGAAAACTCTGCTCGCACCCGAACTACAGAAAGACTACTGGCAAGCACTCACCCTCGACATCAACGCCTCGTACCTGATCGGCGACCCACCAGTGTATCCGCCTGCCCCACTGGTGTTCCAAGCGCTCGAGCTGTGCCCGCCCGACCAAGTCCGCGTCGTCATCCTCGGCCAAGACCCGTACCACGGCGAGGACCAAGCGATGGGGCTGTCGTTTAGTGTGCCAGCCGGCGTCCACGTCCCTCCGTCGTTACAAAATATCTACAAAGAACTCGCGAGTGATTTGGATCAGCCGATCCCCCACAGCGGCGACCTGACGCAGTGGGTCAAGCAAGGCGTGCTGCTACTCAACAGCACACTAACGGTCGAAGCAGGCAGTGCCGGGAGCCATCAGGGCAAAGGTTGGGAGCAGTTCACCGACCACATCATCCAGTCTGTGTCAGACCAGCAAGAGCACGTAGTATTTATACTCTGGGGCAAGTTTGCCCAAGCAAAATCATCACTCATTAACGAATCCAAACACCTCATCCTCACCGCCTCACACCCATCGCCACTTTCGGCCCATCGGGGATTCTTAGGCTGCAAACATTTCTCGCAGTGTAATGAGTATTTGAAACAGCATAATCTAGCTAAAATAAAATGGTAACTCAACCAAGGTAACCAGACTAGTTACTGAAGGGAGAACTCCGCAACGATATTCTTTAGTGAGGACCTAGGGCGAGTCTCAGTAACTAGTCTGGTTACCGTCTGCCACTAGAGTACTAAGCTAACCCTGGGAAGAAATCCGTCTTAATCTGCCTGCTTTGCACCCCGGCTTCTCGCAGCAGTTTGCTATAGGCATTAACCATGCCAGGTGGGCCGGAGATATACCAGGTTCGTTGTTTGTAGTCGGGAGTGCGCCTAGCGAGCATATCGATAGTGACAAAGCCCTGCTCGTTAGGTGGTTGAACTTCCTCTTTGGCGATAACGGGAATGGTGATGATCGGCATACTGTCACCCAGCTTGGTGAATTCATCGAGGTAGGCTAGCTCGCCCAACGTATTGCAACAGTAATACAAGTGAGTGTCGTACACTTGGCCGCTCTGCTGCATCCAAGACAAATGACTACCAAATGGAGTAACGCCGATACCGCCAGCGATGAAGCCAAGCGGATTGCAGGTGTCCTTGGGCAATATAAAGTCCCCCGCTAGCTGGCTCACGATAATTTCTTCACCTTCATCCATACGCATCAAGGCTTGCTTGTAGGTACTGCTGCGCATGGTGATGTGTTCGGACGGCACGACTTTGAGTGCCAGACGGATAACTGATTCTGTCGGGCTGGACGCAATGGTGAAATAACGACGTGGGCCGCGACTGTCCACTTGCTCGTGCGGCAGCATCCACTCGACATACTGCCCCGCTTCAAATCGAAAATCAGCCGGCTTACTAAATACAAATTCCCACGTATCAGTGGCTAGCAGACGCTTGGACTGTAGCTTAAGAAATAACTTGCGACGGATGCGGAAGGTGTACGCAAATGCGTTACCCAGCACCAGCGCCAGCTCGGGCGTCATGGCAAACAATGGAATAAATATTGTAGTACTAGCCAACGCCCCGACCAATCCACCGTACATCACCTGATGATGCGTGCGCGGTGGCATAGTAAATGGCTCGGTTAACATGAATAAAGCCAGGAACAAGGTCGGGAACGAAATAAAATACACCAAAGTCGAATCCCACACCGGCAACCCAAATTGTACGAACTCGATCAAGAACACCAGCAAGCCAACCCCAACAAACGAACCAACCATCGCGAAGCGGCGAATTTTGGACACAATCAAAATCCCTAGCAACAGCACCGGCCAGAACAATACAGGGTTGGCGACCCACCACTGAAAGATGTCGGTGTTGTAATTGCTGCTGGTCAGCAAGTTGTAGCTGCCAATCCCGACCACTAGCAACACAGCACCTAGTGCCGCCGCATTGACAATGTGTTGCCGACGATAAACGATGACGTACTTAGACACAACTGCTAGCACTACAGCCGACAACAACGCCCAATTGGCCACGATTCCCTCGTACGGAATCGTCATAAAATGCAGAATCAGCGCTGTAATGACAGCTGACTCATGATTGGCGCTGACTCGCCACAACTTGGCACAAGCAATGTTCAACCCGACAGCTAGCACCACCGCCAACAAAGCCGAAGTCATAAGCGCGGTCACCGTGTACGCCAAAAAGCCAGTGGCACTCGCAATAATCGAACACACCGATATGGCAATGAGCGATAGTGTAACCAGGCGATACATGCCAACCTGGTCGGTCAGACGGTTAGGTATGGCCAGCACTTGAGCAACCGTACTTTGAAGATGACTGATCATACTTTATACTAGTATAAACCACTTTATTTTAATTCTATAGTTTATGCCGTATATTATTGCGTTTGTTATCATTGTTGTTGCTGCCGGAGCCTTACTACTCTTTCGCCAGTCGGCTGACATTGTCACTGACCCAGTGATTGAGGAAGCTATTCCTGAACAGATCGACCAGGCAACTGGCATGCCAGAAGGCTTCACCCCACCGACCCAGAACCCGCCAGCACTTGAGTCGGACGATGCCACAATGGGAGAGTTAGACGTAAACGCGTCAATAGAAACTGCGGCACAAACATTTGTCGCTGAGACCTCATACTTTACCCCCCGCCGGACTCAACACAACATGATGATCACCTTTGAATTAACTGGCGAGACTGTGACCGATATCAACGTCGACTACGACGGGGCTCCGGCTGCTACTCCAGCCCACATGGGGTTTGACAGCGCGTACAAGTCAGAAGTGCTCGGAGAGAACATTAACAACATCCAACTATCACGTGTTGGCGGAGCGTCGCTCACCTCAACCGCATTCAACGAGGCGGTAGCCGAAGTCCGCGCACAGCTCTAACATACCGATGCAATTTTCTTTTCAAGCTCTGGGAACGAAGTGGTGGATTGAGGTGTTTGATGAGATTAGCAACACAACCGGTGACGAAGTACAAGACTTTGTCACCGGTTGTGCATCCACTTTTGAACGCACCTACTCGCGCTTTTTGTCCGACTCACTATTGTCGACCCTCAACCGCGAACGTGTTTGTGCTGATCCCTCCCCCGAGCTCATCAATCTACTAGAGTATGGCAAGCAGCTGTATCTGCGCACAGACACCCATTTCAATTTCCTCACCGGTCACATCCTGAGCGCTCGCGGCTATGACGCAGAGTATTCGTTCCAGTCAACACACAGCGACACTCTGCCTGGTAATCCTGTCATCGACATACAAATCAGCACCGGTCGCATTGAATTACTAGGCGAAGCAACCATTGATCTGGGTGGCTACGGCAAAGGCTACCTAATTGACCTGATCGCAGCACAACTCCGACGAAGGTTCGACCTTCGTCAGTTTCTGATTAACGGTGGTGGTGATATGTATGCGACCCACAAGGACGGCGAGTCGATCGAGATTCACCTAGAACACCCAACCAAGCCTGGTACCATGATCGCCCAGGCAACACTTCTCAACCAAAGCTTCGCCGCCTCAAGTCCCCACAAACGCGTCTGGCAAAATGACTCCGGTACGCATAACCACATCATCGCCGACACGCTGACGGCCGACGCTACGTTTATCAAAGCAACCAAAGCAGCCGATGCCGACGCTTTTGCTACCGCCAGTCTACAGATGACCCGTCCACAGATTGAACAATTAGCCAAGACTGAAGCCGTGGCCGTGGCCCAGTTCAATATACAAACTTCCAACCTAACTGCCACCAGAAACTTTACCCCTGAGTCAAAGTAAGAGTCGCCAAGCTGCAACGTCATAGACCGCAGACCCAGACACTCCAATCCATATACAAGCGCACAGCGTATACTAGAAGCAGAGGTTATTACACACAATTTAACTTACCTAACACACATGAACAAAATAATTATCGCCCTAATCGTCATCGCTGCAATTGCAGCCGGGTGGTTCCTACTGACAGATTCCAATACAAACGACTACGTTTCAGAAGTTGATTCAGAAGTCACTGAACTTGAAAACGAGCTAGTGGCAATAGAAGCACAAGCTGGGACACTCACAGAAGCCGACGCAACTACAGCAAAAATTCAAATCATTACCCGACTAAATACAATCAACGCAGCGGCGGCAGCGTCAGAGAACACTCAGTTAACACCAACGCAGAAGGCACAACTGACAGCCAGCCTTAACCGTCTGAAAGTAGCCCTAGTGGCATACCAAGATACCCTAGCAACAGTCGAGTCGGCAGCAGATAACGAACAGGTCGAGGCTCGGGTGCGTCGCGGTGGAAGTATCAATAACTCACGACCGTTAAACCTAATTGTAGCTGCAGTCATTGCAGACGTCGAGGAAACCGTCATTGACAGTGTCCAGGACTACGAAAGTAATGACACTTTAGATACACAGATCGAGCTCATTGTAGCCGAGACTGAACTTGAAATAGCCCAAGAAATGCTAGACGAAACAAACAAAATAAACCAAGTTGTCGGCACCAGCACCGACGAGTCTACTGAAGCCGACTCAGTGTCTGATATGGGCACCCAAGACGGAGCAATCGAAACTGACGGAGCGACAATCGAAGTATCAGCGGAAGCATCACTAGGAGCAACAACTAACTAGTCATTTCTAAACGGAGCACACAAAAGCGCTACTAACAAGTAGCGCTTTTGCGTACTAAAACAGCCCAATTGAAGTTAGAGCAATATCACAGTTGCGCTACAAGCTGAAAAACGTTCTGTCTCTAACTTCAATTGGGCTGTCTTATTTTAATCGATTCCCCAAAACTTTGGTGGCAGAGTATCATCGTCAGGTCCTATCACTTCTCCGTTAAGGAAATCTGTTAGGTCACTTATAAAACAACCTAGACCAAAAGCTACCACCAGTAAACCGACAAATCCACCCACCTGTATACCTAGAGCAATAAGGAGCAGGCCATAAATCCAATGATGTGGTGCCCAGGCTGGATTGTTGCAAAGTGGATTGAGCCAGTAGTGACCAATTCTGCCACTGAGATAACCCAGGAATCCAGATAGACTAATCAGAAAGAAACTCATAGCTATGCAACAATTTCCTCTTCCTTCGCGACTATCATCGCTTTAACCCGCATGGTCGATACTACAGCATCACGGTTACGTTCATCTAGCTGCATGGTGATGAACTTGATTGTATCTTCTAGGTTTGGGATGCGGACGTTTTCTAGTGCAGACACCCGGCGTCTGGTTTTTTCAATTTCCTCGGCGAGGTTTTCAGCCGTTTTTTCTAGCTCGGCAAGCTTCAGGATATCGACAAACACTTCGTCGAACTTTACCATTGCATTGTCGAGGTCACCAGTTGTTTCGAGCATGCCGTATGAGAACGCTGAACCTGATTTGGTGATCTGGAATTCAGGAATCTTGACTGACATCACACTTTTGATTTTCACATCCAGGTTGATCTGGGCGTTTGGCGCTAGGAACGCGGTGTCCAGCGACGCTGCGTTGGTCATGGCGCTCGCGCGCGTGTATGAATCAAACGCCGAACCTAGCCTCGCTTCGACACTTTCTCGGACCGCTTTGGCTTCGAAAATGACCGCCATGAATTTCTTCACGAGTCCGTCTCGCTTGTCTTTGAGTAGTTTGTGACCCTTTTGCGCAGTTTTCAGCTCTTTTTTGAGCGTCAGGAGTGCAATTCGGGTGGGGCTGACTTTGAGTATTGCCATAAGTATGTTTGCGCAAACTGGCCGACATCCGATGTCGGCCAGTTGTGGGCCGTTATTCTGTAACCTCCTTGTTAACTTCCACACCAATGTACTTGTCGATCTCAGCTGCCTTTACTCGTTTCAGAGCTGTACGTGGCAGCATTTTGAGAAGTTCCCAACCTTTGTCGAGTGACTCTTCTACAGACCGGTTTTCGTATTCGCCTTGTCCGACGAACTCTCGTTCAAAGGCATCAGCGAACTTCAGGTGTGCTAGGTCAGTTGCATCGAGTGACGCCTCGCCCAGCACTACCGCAAGTTCTTTTACTTCTCGACCAGTGGCGTATGACGCAAAGAGTTGGTCTTTGAGGTTTTTGTGATCGGCACGGGTTTTTCCTTCCCCTACTCCAGCTGACCACAGTCGCGACAGTGAACCTTGCACATCTACCGGCGGGAAGATTCCTTTACTAAATAGTTCTCGTGACACTACGAACTGCCCCTCTGTAATGTAGCCAGTCAGGTCTGGTACCGGGTGTGTTTTGTCGTCATCTGGCATCGATAGGATAGGAATCTGTGTGATAGTTCCCTTTTTTCCTTTCAAAGCCCCCGCTCGTTCGTACAGTGTAGAGAGGTCAGTGTATAGGTATCCTGGGTACCCGCGACGTCCCGGAACTTCTTTTCGAGCGGCAGACACTTCTCGCAGCGCTTCACAGTAGTTAGTCATGTCAGTTAGGATCACCAGTACGTGCATCCCCTTTTCAAACGCTAGGTATTCCGCCGTTGTTAGTGCCATACGAGGAGTCGAGATTCGCTCAACTACCGGGTCGGCGGCTGTGTTGATGAATAGGACTGATCGCTCGAGCGCACCAGCTTCTTCGAACTCTCGACGGAAGTATTCTGCTTCCTCGAAAGATACCCCAAGGGTTCCAAACACAATCGCAAATTCAGCACCGTCTTTCACTGACGCTTGTCGAGCGATCTGGGCTGCCAGTCGTGCATGCGGGAGTCCGGCTCCGGAGAAAATCGGCAACTTCTGTCCACGTACGAGCGTGTTCATCACGTCGATTGAACCAATTCCAGTTTGGATAAAGTCATCGGGGAATTCCCGTGAGTAGGGGTTGATTGGGTCTCCAGCAATGTCCCGTCGTTCTTCGGGGATGATAGCTGGTCCGCCGTCGGCTACTTCACCTACTCCGTTGAACACTCGTCCCAACATGTCAGTGCTCACTCCTAGCTTCAAAGTTTCACCCTTGAACCGGACTGAAGTGTTGGCAGTTGTCATTCCGGCTGTCGGCGCGAACATCTGTACCACAGCCTTGCCTTTACTGGTATCCAGCACCTTTCCAAATCGAGGGGCTTTTTCACCTGGTACGTTTACCTCTACCAGTTCTTCGTAGGCTGCCCCTTCAACACCGTCCACAATCATCAGTGGTCCAGCGATATCAGAAACTGTTTTGTATTCTTTACTCATAGTATGAATGTTAGTTAGGCTACGGGTGTAGTCAGGCTGGTAATTTCGGCTCGGACGGTGTCTTGGAATTTTTTGAAGTCGTCTTTGGTCCAGTCTAACTTATCTTTCAGTGTCGGCACAACTGCGTATGAGGCAATCTTTGGGAACGTTGCAAAGTCAAACTCTTCGACTGTTACAACCGGTAATCCAGATTCAAAGAACGTCATCATTGATTTCAACATGCCGTACTGCCGATCAAGTGGCGTGTAGGCATCATCTGGTGAGAACGCATCTTGGAAGAGAAAGTCTTCCCGTAGCATCCGCGCAACTTCGATCACGAGTCGCTCTTCGTTTGATAGTGACTCCATACCAACCAGTCGTACGATCTCCAGTAGCTTAGCTTCTCGCCCCAGTAGCTCGATGGCTTTAGTTCGGTATTCGCTGTAGTCAGGAGCCACTTCTTCCGCCCAGAACTTTTCAAAGTTTGGTGCATAAAGTGAGTATGACGTTAGCCAGTTAATACTGGGGAAGTGCTTTTTGTATGCCAGTCCAGAATCTAGTGACCAAAATGTTTTAGTCACTCGAAGTGTTGACTGCGACACTGGTTCACTCAGGTCTCCTCCTGGAGGTGACACCGCACCAATTACTGTGAGCGAACCCTCTCGTCCTTCTGACCCTAATGCCTGTACCATTCCCGCTCGTTCGTAGAACTCTGCAGTTCGTGACGATAGGTACGCGGGGTAACCCTCTTCACCAGGCATTTCTTCGAGTCGTCCTGAGATCTCACGCATGGCTTCAGCCCAACGTGATGTCGAGTCGGCCATAAGCGCAACGTGGTACCCCATGTCTCGGTAGTACTCTGCGATTGTGATCCCGGTATATACAGAAGCTTCACGCGCGGCTACTGGCATGTTTGATGTGTTCGCGATTAAGATCGTTCGCTTCATGAGTGGTTCACCTGTGTTTGGGTCAACCAGGTGCGGGAATTCTGTCAACACTTCTGTCATTTCGTTTCCTCGCTCACCACAACCGATATACACGATGATTTCTGCATCACAGTATTTAGAGATTGACTGCTGGGTCACTGTTTTACCAGCTCCAAATGGTCCTGGAATACAGCCAGCTCCACCTTTAGCAATTGGGAAGAATGTGTCGATTGAACGACCTCCGGTTCGAAGCGGTACACTGGGGAAGATTTTTTTTGCTTTTGGTCGCGCAACTCGAATCGGCCAGTACTGCAGCATCGTGACGGAGGTCGAACCTTCGTCAGTTTTGATTACCGCGATAGTTTCGGTGACGTTTTTCTGACCCGACTCTACAGACTCGATTACTCCATGCATGCCTGGAGGCACCATAACTTTATGCACGATAACTGATGTCTCTTGAACTGTTCCAAGCACATCACCCTCGCCCACAGTGTCACCAACTTTCGCAACCGGCTTGAAGTCCCAGGCTTGTGCCATATCGACAGGATCAGCTTCGATCCCGCGTTTGATGTACGGACTTTGGGCCGCTTCTTCGATGGTTTTGAGCGGTCGTTGCACACCATCGTAAATAGATGTAAGCAAGCCGGGTGCCAGCGCTACTGACATAGTTCGACCAGTCAAGAACACCGGTGCGCCAGGAGAAATTCCAGCCGTCTCTTCGTACACCTGGATTGCGGCCGTGTCGCCGTGCAGTTCGATGATTTCACCCATGAGCTTTTCTTCGCCCACCCGTACTACTTCATACAGCTTGGCCGCACTCATACCTGAGGCCCGAACTAATGGTCCAGTCACGCGGATTATTTCTCCCGCTTTTTTCTCTTTTGCTTCAGTCATAATAATATTTTGTAATAATTCTTCCCGTAATAATTGTTCAAATCAAAGATAGTGAGTGCAGTTCAAGGCGCAAGTCATTTTGTGATCGAGTCGTACGTCGGTACGGTGAGTGAACAAAATGATGAAGCAACGAAGTAATGTGCTTGCTATATTTGATTTGATTTCTTCCCAGAAATTCTGGCCGTAATTCAAAATGGTTTTTGCACTACGGCCAGAGTTTCTGACTGGTTTTAAATAATACTGCTGCCTACGGCTTTTTGAGCCAATAATCGCAATCGTTCTACCGCCACTCCACTCGAGCCATTAGGCCCAGGCAACACGACAACAGCTGGCAACGCTCCCTCGACCACCTTGGCGTATTCCGCTTGGTCGACATCTCGAATGACGTCATCTATCACACAAACTACTGCATAGGTTCGAGCGTCGGCCGGGTCGTTGGTGATTTTTTTAATGTTCCGCAGCTGTTCCAGTGCTTCGGTAGAGTTTGTTGCATTGTGAGCTTCCACACCTAACGCTTGAAACCCTGACACCATGTCAGTTGGTCCGATAATTGCCAAGTGGTAGTGATTAGCTGTTGACATAGGCAGTACGCAAATTAGCTCTGATAGATTCGGTGGTCATGCCGCTATTGCGGCCGACGACAATAGTGCGGATGTTGGTAGCTGCCTGGCGTGCGCGCAAGTAGTACAGCACGAGCGAGGCTGATGTGAACATGTCAGTCGCAGCTGACCTGGTCATGCTCACCAGGTAGTCGTCGATCTGCGCATCCAACTCACTTGTGTTACCTGTCTCGCTATATGACTCTAGCGCTGAGGTGAAGAAGCTTGGAAAAATATTTTCCAATGCCGCAGCCACACTATCTGCGTTTGCAAGCTCACTGGCTGCAAACGTTCCGCCGGTAACAAACTCTGGCTGCATCGCAGACGAACCCAGTCGTAGTCGACGCAATGCAGCTTTGACGTTGTACGTGTCAATCACGGCAGACACGTATTTTGCGATAAATTTGTCACCGTGTTTTTGAGCTGTTCGTTTGATAGTAACAAACAGCAGCTCGTCAAATACTCCATCCACCCGGTCCAACTCACCCGCTTCTACATGTCGCAATGCCGCATCGTAGGCTACTTGCCAGTCGATCTGTAGTCGATTGAGCGTACCCGCTTCTACATGACTAAACAAATATTCAGCGGTGTAGATTCCTCGGTTAGAGGTGTATGCTGACACTTCGTCAAACGACTTGGTGGCTTTGGTTGCTTTCGCAAACACACGCAGATTATGAATATCGTACTGCACCCACAGCACGCGGAACACGTCTCCAACTGGCGCAATCCGGTGAATGAGTTTTTTTGCCTCTACCAACGTCGCTTCGATGGCTTCAGCCACGTCTTCGTTTTGAACTTGTAGCACATAGGGCGCGAGATACGTTTCCTTAAGTGCTTCAGACAACTCTGCACCTGGCGCAGCTGTAAGCAGACGGTCAATAGCCGTTTGCGAAAGCAATTCAGTTCCCAGTGTATTGAGCCTCGTGGCGCTGTAGACGTAAGACGTGTTCATAATTGTATTCTTATTAGCTGGTCTGTATTTGTTTGGACAAGTGCATTTCGAGATCTGCTCGTGCATCAGACCATTGTTGAGACTTGTCAGCGGCAGCTTCTTTTTCTGCTGCCATCATGATTGCGTCAAACGCTTCTCGACGAGCAGTCTGCACTGTCAACTTTCCAGCTTGTCGGGCCTTTGCTAGCGTCGCTCGTTCAACTTGAGCAGCTGATTTCTCGGCTGTTGCTTTGGCCGCTTGCTTGATTTCGGCTACTTCTGTTGCTGTAGCTTCACTAATTGAAGCTACAGATGCAGACGCTTCCGCTTCAATCGCTTGGATTGCTTCAGTTGAGCTAGCTTTGATCTTGTCTGTAAGTGCTTGGATACTCATATGACTAGACGATTGACACAAGCAAGATGAAACTGATGAGCACCCCAAAGATAGCCCATGTTTCTACCATCGCAGACAGGATGATAGCACTACCCAGGTTACTTTCGTCTTTTGCGATCATTGAGATGCCTGATGCGGCTACCAGACCTTGGAACATTCCTGAGAAATACCCAGCGATTCCAATTGGTAATCCGGCCATCAGGAATTGCATTCCAGTGGCTGTACTGATCTCGACTGCGCCAGTTCCTCCTAGGATGCCTGAGAAACTGAGGATAAGAAACGCTCCTACCAGTCCATAAATTCCCTGTGATCCTGGAAGGGCCTGCATCAGTAGCATCTTTCCAAATAGGTGCGGTTTTTCACCCAACACTCCTGCCGCTGCCTGTCCCGCATGCCCCATTCCAACTGCTGATCCAGCAAACCCTAGCGCCGCCGCGATAGCTGCACCTCCAAATACTAATCCTACTCCAATCATTCCTTCCATAAATATGTTTGTTAAATAAATGTAAATAATTTCTTCACTTCGTGTTCTCTCCAATCACTACCTGACTCAAATCATTCGTTTTGAGCAGTGATATATTTTTTACTGCGAGCAAGAGGAGAGAACGTCCGGCCAGTACCGGAAATGAATTTGCCAAAAAACTCGACAAATTGTAGACGGGCACTGTGGATGAATGCACCAAGGGTGTTAATAACCAGCGCAAACACGTGGCCGATGATAAGAATCACAACTGCCAGTATGGCGCCCACGTATGGTGTACCACTCACAATTTCGGCGATCAAGTTTACCGCAAATGCCAGCGCCGATGTCGCCAACCCAAGTGCGAGTAAACGCGAGTACGAAAGAATGTCTGAGAAATATCCAATCGTGTCATTATAGAGTGCCGCTAGAACTGCGATCAGTTTTCCAGTTAGTCCCACTCCTTTACGCGCGGCTGAAAGTGCCACCATAAAGAATCCAACGTACACCAGGTTTACGATCACTGCCGTGGTTATAAATGTCACATACCCAGTCACGACTCCGACAAATAGAATCCCTAATGAAAACAGGAACAACCACGGTGTTTGGTCAAGTAGACCCTGTACTAAGTCTCCATTACAATAGTCACTATATATCTTGATCAGCATTCCAACTATAACTTGGAACACTCCCAGCCCAAGCGCTAGGTAAAATACGGGCAAAGGGTTGCCAATTGGGTCGAACAGCTGGATTGCTTGCAACCATTGCGGAAGTGCTTCTGCTGGTATTCCAAGGTACCCACCAAACAGCATCCCCAGTAGCGCCGAACCAAGCCCCATAAACAAAAGTAGCTTCATGAATGTTCGCACACCATCACTGACCTTGAACAGCGTTAGTACAATAATCGCGGTAGTCATCAGGAAGATTCCGTACCCAACATCAGTTAGCGAAAGTCCAAAGAACAGGAAAAAGAATCCCGCGAGATACATAGTTGGGTCAAGATCCTTGTATCCAGGCATCCCATATAGTCGGGTAACAACTTCAAATGGTTGCAGCCAACTTTTATTCTGAATTTCAACTGGAGGTTGTTCGTCAGTCGTTATCTCTTGCTCTGAGAACAGGGCGGTTACACCCTGTTTCTTTAGATCAGCTTCGATAGCGGGTTGCCTGTCAGCCATCAGCCAGCCTTCAAACACGGCTGTGGTGGCTGTTTTTTTGGCGTTAGCTAAAGCAGCAAACCGATCCTGTTCCCATTCCAGGATTTCGCCAGCGGTGCGTAGTCGGTGCAAGTGTGTGTGGGCTGTGTGTTTTGCTAGGTCGTGCATGCTCGCCTGCTCTCCGACAGCGGCTGCTAGTCTCTCTTCAACCCCTGTCAGCTCAACGACTGCAGTTTCAACTCCTTCTGGACGAACAACAAACGTTAGTCCCGATTCTGAGATCGCTGCTTCTAATTTTTCTGCTTGCGTCCGAACAACTGTGATCAAGATCGCTTTTAGATATGCTTCGGTTGCGTATGTAAAATCTTTCTCTGCAAGCGCAAAACCAAGTGCTACCGCAAGCTTTTCTTTAACCTCGACTGGTTTTTGAACCAGCATCGACACCACTTGGGCTGTGTCTAGTTCCGACAGTTTGTTTTCAACTACCGACCAAGTCTTGAGCAATTCTCGCTGCTGTTCTAGGTGACTCACTGTAGCATTTTTCTCAGCTAGCTCTACTTGAATTGCCTCTGTATCACGAACCACCATATCAACCGCGTCAGTGTCGGTCAGCTGTTTTTTGATCGCCGCTTCTGTATAAGACGTTATATTTCCGTCTCGTAGTGTCCGCCATAGACTTCGTTTTGCTTCATAAGTAGTCAAGAATCCAAGCGCGTGTTGCACTCGAGGCAGCAACGCTGCGTGCGGTGACACCAAAGACAAGTCCTGCAATACATCTGCTACATTAGAAACCGCGGTAAATTCCATTGCGCCATGCCGTTGCAGACATGCCAAAAAACCATCAACGTCTGGTTGATGCACAATCGCTCGGGTCTTTTGCATTTCTACTACAGCCATACAAATACTATGCTGCCTTGATACTGTTAAAGGCGTCTGCGACAGTTTTTGTTAGTTCAGCTGCCCGACCTTCGATCGTGCTTTTGATTGCCGCAGCTTCTTTTGTAGCCTGTGTCATTATGTTTACAGCTTCGGTATCAGCCTTTGTTTGAGCCTTCTGTGTAGCTGACTCGATAGTCGTTGCAGCTGTCGATGTTGCATCAGCTAGTGCTGTTTGTTTTGCTACTTTGGCTTCTGCTACAGTTTTTGCAGCCGTTTCGCGGGCGGCATTAATAGCTGCTTCATTGGCAGTTTCCACTTCAAGCACTTGATCGAGTACAGTCATAAAAATAGATTCAAATTTGCTTATTGCGCAAATCCCTTCAAGTATCAGTATAAGAAAATAAGAATACCTGGGCCTTTGCGACTGCATACTACACCCCTGACGAACACAGTCAAGTTGACAGCCGGTATAAGTTTTAGGTGGTTCTAGGTGTAAATTACTATGTATAATAAACCCATGAAGTTTATTTTGATGGCGCTGGGAGGGTTTGTGTTACTACTGATCCTCAATTCATTCCTCGGTGGTAACCCGCTTGGGTAGTAATTTCCAATCGATTGGAAATGGACTGGGAAAATATCTATCATATATGATCAGTTATTTTCTTTTCGCTAGTAGCAACTGATCGCGCATGGTAGGCTCGAGCTAATGGAACTCCCCCCTTATGCAGTCATAGAAAAAGCCGTTGGTGAAACACCACTGGCGGCAATGGAGTCATGGCGCTTGATGCAAAACCCGGAGTATACCGACGTACCACTCACCTACGCCGGACGCCTCGACCCGATGGCTTCGGGCAAGCTACTCGTGCTGATTGGCGAGGAATGCAAGCAGAAAGATCGATACCTAGCCCTAGATAAAACCTACGACTTTTCAGTGCTGCTCGGCATCGGGTCAGACACGCATGATGTACTAGGACAGCTACATATTTCGCCTAGGCAAGGCCTAGGCTATAAACAGGGTGACAATCTGGAGCGGCAGTTGCGAACCATCGCGATCAACCTCACTGGGGACATCGAGCTCCCATATCCACATTTCTCCAGCAAGACAGTGCAAGGCAAACCGCTCCATACGTGGACACTCGAAGGACGACTGGACGAGATTCAAATCCCAACCAAAGCCTCGACGATATATTCTTTGGAATTAAGCAGTATCGAGACATGTTCACGAACAGAAATCTGCGACCAAGCGCGAGCCAAAATCGACACCATCCCCAAGGTCACTGATGCCAGCAAGACACTAGGTAACGATTTCCGCCGAGCGGATGTAAGAAAAGACTGGGAAGAGATCAAGAACAACTGTTGGACATCCGATGTCGGACAGTGCTGGCCACCTGATGAGTACGTCATCGCGCATTTTACCTGTTCGGCCAGTAGTGGTACGTATATGCGTACTCTAGCAAAACTGATTGGGGAGAAACTTGATCCAGCCAGGCCGAGCCTAGCCTGGAGTATTCATCGCAGTGCGATACATGGCGTCGGGTAATATTTGGACAGCTCTGCGAATGCTCGACAATTAACTCTCAAGCGATTGACATTTTACCGCTGTTTGGTAACATGTCGCCAATATGTCACAAGACTTACTCATCAGAATGGTTACCAAAGGCGACGAGAACGGCGTCGGGAAAGGTCACGTTTACTACACTCGCTTTAGCAACAAAAACAAAAAGGACCCGAGTAAAAAGTACGAAACCACCAAGTTCAATCCCGTCGCAAAAAAACACACAGTTTATACACAGAAGAAATAACAAAACCCCTCGCACTTGCGAGGGGTTTTGTTATTTCTCTACATCTGTCCTAGACTGGCTACGCTGTTTTTCTGGCAGGCTTCGAGCAGCGCCGCTTTGGACGCTTCGACGTTTTCTGGCTTACCACCCCAGGCTTCAAGCACAGGCTGCTCGAGAGCGCGTGAGAACGAAAACGTGATTGGCCAGGGCTGTTGACCTAGCTTGGCGATTTCGTTCAAATTCTCAGTTGCCCTTTCTGGCGACTGACCACCTGACAAAAATACAATTCCGGCGCACTCGTGTGGCACACTCATGTGGAAGGTGCGTAGTGTGGCTTGGGCTACTTCGGCCGCACTGGTCTGCTCAGGGTGCTTGTCCCCCGCTAGTACCATCGACGATTTCAGGATCAATCCCGCCAAGTCAACGCGGTATTCTTGTAGAGTTTGGAACAAGATTTGCAGAGTGCGCGTGGTATGAAGTTCTGCTGTCTGCAGAGTATGGTCGCCAGCATGAATAACTTCTGGCTCAACAATTGGCACAATTCCTGCAGCCTGAGCCAACATGGCGTAGCGCGCCATTTGCATACAGTTCATTTTGATTGACTCCTGGGTTGGTGTGTCTTCACCGTCAATGGTAACCACCATCCGCCATTTAGCAAACCGGGCACCCAGAGCATAGTACTCAGCAAACCTCTTTGCTAGATCATCGAGCCCCTGGGTAAACTGCTCACCCTTGAACCCTTCAAAATCCTTAACGCCGGTGTCGACCTTGATACCGGGAATAATACCCTTAGCGATCAGGACGTCTGGGAACGGCGTACCGTCGTCTGTCTCATTACGGATCGAAGAGTCATACATGATGACACCCGACACGTACTGCTCAATACCATCAGCGGTAAATAACAACTCGCGGAAATCCTGGCGGTTCTCGGGTGTGTTTTCCAGGTGTACCTGCGCCAGGCGTGTGCCGGCAGTACCAATACTTTCGTCCGCCGCCAATATCCCTTTGCCGCGAGCAAGCAACGCAGCGGTAGTTTCGTATAGTTTAGAATTATTTTTCATAACTACATAATATCAGCCCGGCGAGCAAAGCGCGCCTGGCTATGTGGACGAAAACAGTCCGAAAATCTACGCCCGGATCTTCCACCCCCTTTGGAATAATCTGGTGACCAACAACCCAAGTGTCAACACCAACCCTAGCGTCACCACCAGACCAACCGCGCTGTTGGCCTCACTATAACCAATCATGCTACTACGAATCCCATCCGCAAAATAGAAAAAGGGATTGTAGCTTGTAATGGTTGCAGCCAGCGGCGGAAGCATGGTAATGCTGTAGAAGATTCCACCTAGGTACGTCAACGGTGTAATAACAAATGTGTTCAATGCTTGCAACTGTTCAAACCCTTCAGCCCATAACGCCACTATGATCCCCAACATGGCAAAGATCGCCGAGATGGCTGCGACATAGCCCACGAACTGGAGCGGGTTTTGCAACTGTACGGCACCAAATGCCAGACCGACGGTCAAAATCAACCCTGCAACCATCAGCGCCCGGACTACAGCACCACCAACAAACCCCAACAGCATTTCCAGGTACGAAAACGGCGCAATCAAGATTTCTTCAATCCCGCGGGTAAACCGCATGAAGTATAACGAGGACGATGCGCTAGCAAAAGAAGCGTTAATAATCGACAGCATCAAAATCCCCGGAAACACAAACGTGATATACGGCACCCCAGCGAAGTCGTCGATACTGCTACCAATGACCGTCCCAAATATAAATATGTACAGCGCGGCCGACACTACCGGCGCCACCAGCGTCTGGATAGCCACCCGCATAGTACGAGCCACTTCACGGCGAAACATGGTGTAGAGTCCGATGGTATTCATAATTTTACTGACTGACTTTCAAATCATCGTTACGGGTAATTTCCAAGTATGCCTCTTCGACCGACTTCCCACCTTTCATGAACTCAGCCTTAGTCCCCTGCGCTACTATTTTGCCATGATTAATGATAGCGATATCGTTACACAGATACTCGATCTCTTCCAGATAATGCGAGGTCAAAATAATCGTCTTGCCGCGCTCGTTCATTTCTTTTAGATACGCCCACAAGTCTTTGCGCTGCTCAACATCCACGCCCGCAGTAGGCTCATCAAGGATGAGTAAGTCTGGTGTGTGTACCAGAGCACGCCCCAGCATCACCCGTCGCTTGAGGCCACCGGACAGCTTCTGAAACTTTACGTCGCGATGCTCCTGCAAATCAAACCGTTCAATCAGCGCTTCGATACGCTCCTGCCGCACCGCTTTAGGGATTTTGTAATACCCACCCATATAATCCATCAGCTGCATAGGAGTGGCAAAAGTATCAACATTGAACTCTTGCGGCGACAGCCCGACTTTCGTACGCGCATTTCGATAGTCTGCTACCACATCAACGCCGTCTACGGTAATGGTACCCGAGGTAGGCTGCGCGATGCCAGTAATGCAATGAATGACAGTAGACTTCCCTGCTCCATTAGGCCCCAGCAAGCCATAAAACGCCCCACGCTCAACCGTCAGCGACAAGTCATGCACCGCAGTCTTAGCGTCAGCACCTTTGCCATAGGTCTTGGTCAGGTTTTTGATGACAAGCATTGGAGTGGACATATATAGCTGACAGTATACACCCGAAGAAAAATAGATAAAGAAAAACCGCGCGGTGGGTACCGCGCGGCTTAGCTCATTGTGACAATAATGATATCAGGTTATTCAAAAACCGAAGTCGATTGGTAGCGTCCCACAAACCACTAGCAGCCACATTCTGATGCTGATTAGCCAGGATCACATTCACATCTAAGATATTTCGCTGCCTCAGTAAAGCTACCAGTAGTTGCGACAGCAAGAATGGACTCACTCATGCCATGGTCGCACACAACCTGCTCGATTGAATCTCGATGCGTTTGAATATCTTTTGGCATCACGTAGCCTCCTTGATTGACGTTTGACTTTCCATCTTGCATAGTATAGACATACTATGAAAAGTCAAGAAGAACAGTGGTTGCTTAGCGAGAAATATGGTGGCGAGAAAAGTGAGGCTTTTTTTGCTGACTGCAAGTCGCTGGCGCTGGGGACGCCGCTTGGTTATCTGATCGGTCACGTTCCTTTTCTTGACTGCACCATTCACCTCGATGGTCGACCGTTGATACCGCGGACAGAGACTGAGTTTTGGGTGGAACGAGCGATTGAAGAAATTACAATGAGTCAAGCAACCAACCCGAGTCTATTTGCAGGGGGTGGCCACCGACCTACTACCCACATCCTCGACCTTTGCGCCGGCAGTGGGTGTATTGGCGTAGCGGTGGCACACGCGGTACCGCAGACGAGCGTCGATTTCTGCGAAATCGACGCTCGTCTGCTCCCGACTATCGAGAAGAATTGTCAGGTAAATAACCTAGCGCCCGAACGATACCAGATCTATCACGCAAATTTGTTTGGGCAAACCCCCAGTACGCGGCAAGACCGCGTACTGGGTCGGTATGACTTTATCCTTAGCAACCCGCCGTACATCGACCCAGCTGTCGACCGCACGACCGACTCGGTCAAAACCCACGAACCGCACCTAGCGCTATATGGCGGCGCGGGCGGCATGGAAGTGATCGAGCAAATTATTGCTGCAGCTCAACCGCACATGGCACCAGGTGGGCAACTGTGGATCGAGCACGAACCCGAGCAGTCCAACGCGATAAGCGTCCTTGCCGACAAGTACAATTTCGCCTGCACCACGCACGTAGACCAGTACGACGTACAGCGCTACTCCATTCTAGTGGCCGACCTAAACTTTAAGGAGAGCCAGGCTCGACTATAAAGTTGGAAGTACTCTTGTAGTACAATAATCACACTCGTATGCCCAACCAACCCGCACCCCAACTCGCCGACACCCTGGGAAGTTTTATGCCGTTACCTGACGTCATGCTACTGCTGTTTCTGATTACAACTTTCGTCTACATCATCTTCTCAGTAATCCTCTACTACCATTGGCAGCAGTACGGCACCAATGTGCGAGCGACCTGGCTCACACTACTCACCTACTTTGTTACGACTATACCGCTAGTGTTCATCATGGGCGTCCTAACACTCACCTTCTAAATTATGTTATTTGAAAAAATTCAACTTGACCCCGACGAACGCGTGCTAGCGATGGTGCGTAAGCACTGGTTTGTGATTGTGGCAGAGTTATTTGGTGTGTTTGTACTGGTACTGCTACCGTTTGTGGGGCTGTTGGCACTGGCAGTATTCCAGGGTTCCTTTGCCGCCCTGAACTTTGACCCGCTGCAGTATGCGAACCTGATTGGGTTTGGCGTGGCAGCCTGGCTGCTGTTTTCGCTGCTGGGAGGATTCACTATCTGGACGCATTATTTCCTGGATTTATGGGTGGTGACCGACCGACGGATCATTCTAGTTGACCAGGTGCATTTTTTCAGCCGCAATGTCAGCGTGTTTCGCCTGGAGCGGATGCAGGACATTGAATTCAAAATCAAAGGCATCATCCCAACTTTACTGAACTTTGGCACCCTAAAGGCCCAGACCGCTGGCGCCCACGAAAGCAACTTTAACTCCACTGGTCTACCCGACCCGCGCGGGTTACAAGCCATCATCCAACAGGCCATGGACGACCGGATGCGAGAGTTGCACATCACCCCAGACCAAGTCAGTGGGTACTAATAACCTTGCAATTTTCTGAGAAATATGTATAACTATAACTAGAGCAGATTTTTCTATAACCGTCAACAGCAATAAGGGAGACAACTGATGACTACAAAGAATAGACTTGCAGCCGCTATCTTCACTACAGCGTTGATGCTACCAACCTCCACGCTGGCACAACAAGGCTGCAGCGAATACATCGCTGGCACCAACGCTACCAGCGCGCCAGCCACCATGAATTGGCGCACGGGAGTAGGGACGACAACCCTGGCAACCAGCAAAGAGAGCGCTGGTCGCGGAGGCTGTGCGATCAGTCTCTACGCCTTCGATATCCGCGGGATTGGCAACATCGTCGTCACCCTGGAACGGGTTGGGTTCCTAGGGTTGGAAGGTTGGCAAGCCACTATCGCCGCCCCGCCGCCCGCATCGGTCAGCAGCATGGGCAACTGACCAGACGACCCACAGACATCCCAGAGCCCAACGGCAAACGTTGGGCTCTATTTTATTCCTTATCCTAAAATCCACAGGCGTCGACAGCACAGGGTTACAAGCCATCATTCAAAAAGCCACGGACGACTGGATGCGTGAGTTGCACGTCACACCAGATGAGCTCACACATTAGAATTTGTACTGTAATATGCTACACTTGAATTTATGTTAGCAGAAAAAGATATCGAAAAATTGTCTACCATACTAGATACCAAAGTTACCCTTATAGAAGATCGGCTGGTAGACCGCTTCAGTGAGGTGTTTGCGACCAAAAGTGATGTCGATGGGATGGAGAATCGACTTATCGATCGTATGAGTCAGGTGTTTGCAACCAAAGCAGACATGGATGCAAAGTTCCAAGCTATTCATGACCGCTTAGACGGATTAGAATACTCTGTCAACGGACTAATGAACGCAGTAGACAAACTAGTTGCTCGTGTCGAGATGTTGAATCAGGAATACTTAGTACTCAAAGAACGCGACACCCGTTACGAACGCTGGTTCCATGAAATTGCGACAAAAGTCGGGGTGACACTTACTCCTTAAATCGTAGCTGCCTATGAATAAACCACTCTCAACCCAGCCATACAAAGGTGTGCGGGATTTCTACCCCGCGGACTGTGCCGTGCAACAATATATATTTGATACCTGGAGCGAAACGGCAGAACGGTTTGGGTATGAGCGATATGATGCGTCTATTCTCGAACCCTCAGCCTTGTACAAGGCCAAAGGAGCGGAAAACGCCGAGCTGGTAAACGACCAGACGTACACCTTTACCGATCGTGGTGATCGTGAAGTAACACTACGTCCAGAAATGACTCCAACCGTGGCGCGGATGATCGCAGGCAAAAGCCGCGAGCTAGCGTGGCCAGCCCGCTGGTACAGCATCCCCAACTTGTTTCGGTACGAGCGGGCGCAGCGCGGACGCTTGCGCGAGCACTGGCAGCTGAACGTCGATATGTTTGGCGAGAGTGGGTACGCCAGCGACGTCGAAGTAATCCAACTAGCACACCAAATCTTCCTAGACTTTGGCGCCACCCCGGACATGTTCGAGATCCTAATCAACAACCGCGCCACCATGAACCACGCCTACGCGGCACTAGGGATCGACGATGCCGACACGGTAACCGCCATCACCCGTCTAAACGACCGCAAAGACAAAATTACAGACGCAGAATACCTAGCAGCCTTGACCGAGATCGTCTCAGACGAGCCACTGGCCCACGAGATCAAAACCATGATCGAGTCACCAGACGCTGGTGACAACCAAGTGGTAGCGACACTGCGCGACCTAGGGATCACCAACGTCCGCATCGACCGCAGCTTGGCCCGCGGGTTTGACTACTACACTGGCACAATTTTTGAATTCAAAGACACCCACCCAGACAACAACCGCTCACTGCTAGGTGGCGGTCGGTACGACAACCTAACTAGTTTGTTTGAGGGCGAGGCCGTAACCGGCATCGGGTTTGGATTTGGCGACGTCACCATGCGCGACTTTTTGGAAACACACGACCTACTCCCAGACAGCATCACTCACACCGCGCCTGTCATTGCCTTGCTGACCATGGAGCCCGCACACAACCTGCCAGCGATGCAGCTGGCTCAAAACATACGCGCCACTGGCCTATCGTGTAGTGTCGACACCACCAGTCGCAAAATCGGCAAAAAAATCGCTACCGCAGCAAACAGCAACGTGATCTATATCATCACTGTTGGTGAAGACGAGGTGGCGTCTGGCACCTACACCATGAAGCATCTGGAGACTGGCCAGGACGTCACTGGCAGTTTGCAAGACTTGCTCGGGCACCTGACATCGCTTGTAGAGTAGTTGGATTTGTGACATAGTAGTGGCAGAAAGAAAGGAGGACAGTCATGGATCGAAACACACCGATTGAGGATGCGGGCTTTGATGACATAGCCTTCAGAGAACTCTCTGAGTGCGGATTACTAGCTTGTAATAATAGACTCGAAACCTTGGGCGATATTGCGGACTATTGCAATGCGCCAGCACCACCAAAAGGGTTCCCAAAAACAGCTCGACTCCTCAACATCAAAGGGTTGTCTAGCTATACGGTTGGAAAAATAAAGAAGAAGCTCCATGCTGCCAAGCTAATCTAGATCAAGCCCGCCAAACCATCGGCGGGCTTTTTGCGGGCGACGCATGTGCTGCGTTTGCATCGCACACAATAACAAACAGCCACTACACAGCACCACCTGCTTCCTCACCTTCATCAACCTCAGTTTCAGCTGGTGAGTCAGATTCAGGTTCCGTTGCTTCTGCTGTTTCTTCTGAAGAATTTTCAGCGGTTTCAACCTCGGTCGTTTCGTCTATTTCGTCTGACATATCATCAACAACATCAATCTCGACTCCATCTTCTTCATCATTAACAACTGGTGAGTCAGCCGCGGCTGTGTCTGTATCGTCAGTACTGACGTCATCTGCTGCTGTGTCTGGAACAGTAGCAGCTGGTACATCAGGTTCGTCTGACTCAGAAACTGGGTTGTCTTCTACTACCTCATCTTCATCCGTGTCCACTGAGTCAGTTTCTACTGGCGGCTGCCCGGTTGCGGGTTCCACCACCGGTTCGTCTGCTGGGACAATGTCCAACTCTGCCTCCAAGGCTTCGATCCGGGCCTGCTGGGCGGCTGTTTGCGCCTGCTGTTCAGCCAACATCTGCTCCAAGTCCTCGGTCCGGTTCATGTATTCAGTCAGTGTTGTCCACACCTCCTGAATCGCCGTCACCACCGCAGCCAGGATCGGTCGGGTAGACAGTGTCTTGTACCCACGACCGTCTTCACCGACGGCTTCTGGTATAACCGTTTCTACGTTTTGGGCCGAGAACCCAGCGTAGACAGTTGCTTGGTCAAAGCCACTGACTGTGTTCCAGCGGTATTCGATTGGTTGTAGGCCTAGGATGGCTTGGAGGCCAGGAGTATAGTCACCCTCTATGTCTTTGAGGCGTTCGTCTGAAGAGACGGTGACGTTACCTAGGGCGTCGGTTTCAAGGGTACCGCCGGTGATACCAGCCAGGCGGACAGTGCTGGCGACGGTTAGTTGGGCTGAGGGGGTGGTGGTGCCGATCCCGACGTTGCCGGTGTTTTTAACCGCTAACAAATCACCCGCAGTGCTGGTTAACAATAAAGCATTTTTTGTAGAATAAGAATTGTTTGAGTGTACAGATATTCCTTGTGCAAATGAGTTAGAATTTGTAAATGTTCCACTATATCCATCAAAGTTACCACTCTGGGTTATTTTAGAAGGAGAAAAACTGCCACTTAATTCTAAA
>Ga0222634_1000047_pt1 | contig 75909 bp, 69 predicted proteins | sample AntAcemetageno50_FD_179807 | JGI IMG/M metagenome (GOLD analysis project Ga0222634, IMG submission 179807) | Saline water microbial communities from Ace Lake, Antarctica - #50 | ecosystem: Environmental > Aquatic > Non-marine Saline and Alkaline > Saline | place: Antarctica: Ace Lake | collected... | reverse complement strand
CCTTGGAATCTCGATGTACTGCAGGAGCTGGAAGAGGAGTATGGACAGAGGGTCTGGACTATTCTGCAGTTGAGAGTTCACCCCTCTATGATAGAGATTAAAAAGAAACTGGAGGAGTCCGACTCAACAAAACGGAAAAAAGTAAGACTCACCTATATCACATCCAGAGGACTCTGGTATCACTACTCCTGGAAAGGAGATATTGAACGCTCCGGTGGGATTGGAACCAACATCGGGATTCACTTTTTTGATATGTTGATGTGGTTTTTTGGGAATTCAGACAAAAATGAGCTTCATATTCGTGAAAATAACCGAATGAGCGGATTTTTAGAGTTGGAAAATGCGGATGTAGAGTGGTATCTGTCGTTGGAGAGTAGTGACCTTCCACCTGAGGCGGTAGGAAAAACGACCTTCAGATCGATCACGATCGATGATGAGGAGATTGAATTCAGTGGTGGTTTTACGGATCTGCATACACGGGTTTATGAAGAGGTATTGGCCGGTAACGGATTTGGAATTGATGATGCCAGATCAAGTATTGAGTTGGTTCATCAGCTACGGACGATGCCTCTGACTCAAAACAGGGAAAGCACGGTTCATCCATATGTACAAAAACTGAAGGGTTACTAATTTCTACTTTTGAAATTTGAGTTATGAAAAACGTATATCCTTCGTTTAATCATCTGACGGTGAAGGTAGCTTTGGTTGTTTATCTCCTATCCATTAGAACTACTAAAAAAGAAAAAGCTTAGAAGTAACTGTATAATAGTGTTGTATTGAAACTTAAAATTGAGTAATTTTTTGACTCGATCTTTAAAATTCATTTTAGTTCAGTGTGACTGACTACAGCGAAGCTGTATAATAAATCTGATAAATTATTGAATAAATTACCATTTCCGTTCTGAATAAGGCATTTTTTTAAGTTCATCCTGTACAAATGCTCGAGACACTCATATCCAATAAAACACGTGTAAAACTGCTCGTACGCTTTTTCCTTAATCCCGATTCACAGGCATATCTGCGTGGTCTGGGCAGGGAGTTCAGTGAAAGCAACAATGCCATTCGTGTTGAATTGAATCGATTTGAATCGGCAGGTTTGATCAAATCGGAAAGAGAAGGGAACCGGAAGTATTACAGGGCTAACAGTAAATATCCGCTTTTCAAAGAGTTCAGACAGTTGGCACTGAAACATTTTGGTATCGATCAGATCATCGAGCATGTAATTGAGAAGTTGGGATATATTCAGAAAGTGTACCTGACGGATAAATTAGCTACCGGCCTGGATAGTGATATCATTGATATAGTGATCATCTCTGAAGATATTGACCGCCAGTATTTATCTGAATTGGTTGAGAAATCGGAGCAATTGATAGGGCGTAAGATCAGAACATTGATTCTCAGTAAAAAAGAGATAGATAAATTGCCAGAGCCCAATGTGATAATTTATGAAGGAGATAAATAGATACTTCCTAATGAACCGAGGTCTTTATTTATGATCAAAAAATCCATTTTTCAATGGTATTTACAACAAATTTCCTTATTTTCACCGCTTAATTAATTATTTGAATTTTATGAGTGATAAGAAACAAAACAACGAATCCAAGAATGATGGAACTGATGAAACGGAGAAGTCAGGGCTTTTTTATGAAGATGTGCCCCCGGAAGTGTATGAAGATGATGATCAGATACGTGTCGGTGATCTGTTAAATATCATCTGGGAAGGGAGAATAAAGATTGTAATAATTACGCTTCTGCTCTTCAGTATTGCTATTTTCCACAATGTTACAGCACCTGAAGAATATGTGGCAGAGTCATATTTTTTACCAGAACGGCAAATACAACAGTTTCAATTGGACCGAATGTTTGCTTTTGGGGAGCTTGCAAGATCATTGAATATTGGTGGTGCACCATCGGATGGCAGCCTTCCATCCTATTTCTATCCGGAAATTATTGCCAGTGTCGAGTTTCAGAGAGAATTATTGAGTCGCGAAGTTGAATTGATAAACTCCGGCAGAACAATCACTCTTTTTGATTTTTTTACAGATTTGTATGAGCAGCCTTTTAGGACGAGAGTTTACAGTACTATCCGTAGAAATACCATAGGATTACCTGCCCGATTTTTCCTTTTTATTACCAACCTATTCAAAAGTCAAGAAGTACCTCAGATGAGAGTTTTGAATCAGCAAGCTGATGGCGATGCTGCAAATGATTCCTTAGGGGCAATACATGCGATTCAGATGGATCGATTCCTTATTATAAGTCCGGAATTCGAATCAGCAACTGATGAAGTAGTTAGCCGGGTAAAAGTAGATTATGGAACACTGACAATCGAGGTAAAAACAATGATGCCCGATCCTATGGCGGCCGTTCAGCTAAATGCCTATGTGGCAGATATGGTGCAGGAGTATCTAATTAACTATCGAGTACAAAAAGCACGTGAAAATCTCGTTTTCATGGAAAATCTCTATGATGAGTCAGAAGAGAGATATGAACGTACATCCCGTGCTTTAGCCATATATGAAGACTCAAATAAAGGTGATATGTCTGCGGTTGCTGATCTTGAACGTGAGAGGCTGAGAGAACGGAAAAATTTGGCCTTTACACTCTATACATCGGTTGCAGGCAGGCTGGAGGAGGCTCGATCCAGAGTGAATGAATATACACCGATCTATACATCGTTTCAAGAACCTATATTTCCAACTACACCTCAGGGATCAAATTTAATGATTCTTCCGGCTTCCATTATCGTTGGAGTATTCCTTGGTATTTTATGGGTATTTTTTGAAAAATTTATGTTTATTTTTGGCCGGGTTTTTGGATGGTCTAAAAAAGAAGAAGAGTAAAATGGCTGCAAAAAAATATTTACATTACTCCAATAGTTGATTGCAATTTTAAATTGTGTGACAGATGTGGTTGAATCAAATCTAAAAATCCAATAGGTTTGAATGATCTATAAAAGTGCTGAAAAACCACTTTTTTCGTTAATTACGGTCTGTTTTAATTCTGTAAATACTATAGAACAGACTATTCAAAGTGTATTGAGCCAGACCTGCAAAAATGTTGAGTATATTATTATAGATGGTGGCTCAATAGATGGCACTCTAAAAATTATCGATCGATTTCGAGAAAAGATGGATCGGGTGATAGTTGAGCCTGATCAAGGGCCTTTTGATGCCATGAATAAGGGTATTCAAGCCTCTAAAGGAAAATTAATAGGTATTCTGAACAGTGATGATTGGTATGAACCCGATACACTGGAAATCGTTGCAGAGGCCTATAATAAATCAGATGGCAAAACAGTATTTCACGGACTTTGCAAATATGTAGATGATGGAAAGGAGGATAGAATTTTATCCTATCATCATGATGTGCTTCCAATGCATAGTATTGCTCATCCTACTTGTTTTATTCCTGCTACACTTTACAAAGAGTTTGGATTGTATGATACGACTTACAAGATTGCGTCAGATTACGAACTGTTACTGAGGTTATATGAAGCGGGAGTTACATTTCATCGTATCGAAAGAGTGTTAGCCAATTTTAGAAGCGGGGGAATTACCACTTATCAGGATTCAAAATATGAAGATCTTGCTATACATCTGAAATATGGGAAGATCGATCCACTGAAGTATAGGTTAAAAAGATTTAAGTATAAGTTGAGAGATATGTTATCGAAATGAGTAACAAAACTCAATACGTCACATTGAGCGCAGATGAGGAGCGGAGCGACGAAGTGTGTCGAGATGTTCTTAATTAAGAGAGTTCTCGACTTCGCTTGTCTTGAGCTTGACGAAAGGCTCGAACTGACGAGGTATTGATAAACCCTTGAAAAGCATTACTAAAAAAAATATCCTCATCATTCCAAGCTGGTTTCCATCCGTTGAATCACCTTTGAGTGGAATTTTCATTAAAGAGCAGGTAGAAGTACTAGCCAAAACGTATAATGATTCCTTCAATTTTATTGTCAGTGAATGGGGATATAATGATTCAGAAGTCACTTTTTGGAAACCGGGAAATGCACTTAAAAAGATGGCCCGTTTTTTGGTTACTCCCAAAAATTGGTTCAATCAGGAAAAGGGTGTCTACTATGCAGGAAGCCCTTATCTTAACATTTCAAGTAAGATTCCCTATCTGGGTCATTTCGATCGCTTGGTTAATGTTCATAGAAAAAATATTAAACGTGCCGCCAAAGAGCTGGGATCGATCGATCTGATTCATGCACATGTCAGTTATCCGGCCGGTTATTTAGCTTATCTGCTCAGTAAAGAGTTGGATATTCCCTATTTAATCACAGAACATATGGGCCCTTTCCCGTTTGAACGATATAAGAAAAACGGCCTACCCATTCCTGAAATTGATCTGGCCATCAAAAACACAGATAAAACGGTTGTCGTAAGTGAAGCGTTATCGGACCAAATGTATGTGCATGGATATAAGGATACGATAGTGATTCCGAATATGGTGGATGATGAGATATTTAAGCCGGAAATCCATGTTGAAAAGGATGCAAGTTTTCGATTTTTTACTCTCTGCTCACTGGAAAAAGAAAAAGGTATTGAGGATCTGCTAAAAGCGATTGCAATTTGGAAACCTTCTACATCAAAAGTTCATTTTCTGATTGGCGGTAATGGAGAAGATCGGGGGAAATTTATTCAATTAAGTGAGAATTTAGGGGTCCAGGATTATATCACCTGGTTAGGGTCTATCAAACGTGATGAAGTTCCGGGTTATCTGAATTCTTGTAATGCATTTGTGTTGCCTTCCCATATAGAATCATTTGGAATTGTATTTGCAGAAGCGATTGCTTGTGGAAAACCGATAGTGGCTACTCAGTGTGGGGGACCGGAGACCATCGTCAATGAGATCAATGGTAAACTGGTACCTGTAAAAGATCCAAATGCGCTGGCAGAGGTTCTGCAATGGATGGTGGAAAATAGTGATTCATTTGATTCCAAAAAGATACGGGCTAATTTTGAGAAACGTTTTTCTCGAAAAGCTGTGTCTGAACAGATCGATTCACTCTATCAATCTATTCTGAATTCGAAACAATCTGTAAAAGTGAAGGGTCGATAATCGACGTATGTGCGGTTTAATAGGTACATATCAATCTGAAGATTCACGTATTTCGCCGGAGAGGGTAAAACTGAGTTTGAAGAGAATAAAACATCGCGGACCGGATGATGAAGGAGTGGTTACGGTACCGTTTACCGGTGGAATCTATCATGCAGGTCATACACGCCTCTCCATTATTGACCTCTCATCTCTTGGCAAACAGCCGATGATTTCAGGTGATGGCCGATATTTGCTCTCTTTTAATGGTGAGATCTATAATTATAAGGAACTCAAACAAGACCTTCGGCAAGTTGGATATTCATTTCAATCCGATACAGACACAGAAGTACTTCTCAACGCCTGGAGTCATTGGGGTAGTGAGTGTCTCATGAAACTGACTGGGATGTTTGCTTTTACAGTCTTTGATAAAGAGAACGCGACACTTACCTGCGTCAGAGATCCGTTTGGGATCAAACCATTTTTCTATCATTTGACAGATACCTCATATTCTTACTCGTCTGAAATACCGGCACTGCTATCTTTTGTAGATTATAAACCGAAAATGAATCTGCAGAAAGCCTATGATTTCCTGGTTTATGAAGAGCATGACAAGGATAGAGAGACTTTTTTTGATGGGATAAAGCGACTCATGCCGGGTGAGATTATGAGTGTCCGACTGGATAATGACATCATAAGCACTGAAATAGAAAAATGGTGGACACCTTCATTTCAAGAACGAGGCTCAATTTCCTTTTCCGATGCTGCGGATGAGTTGAGGGAGCGCTTTTTACAAAATATAAAACTTCACTTGCGAAGTGATGTACCTCTTGGAGCTGCACTTTCCGGCGGAATCGATTCATCGGCAATCGTATGCGGAATGAGACATCTTGAACCAGAGATGCCTATTCATACATTTAGCTATATTTCAAATGATGCATCTGTTGATGAGGAAAAGTGGATTGATATCGTAAACGATTACACAGGGGCAATCTCCAAAAAATGTGTAATAAAATCAGATGAGTTGACTCGGGATATCGACACATTGATCAAACTGCAGGGAGAACCGTTCAGCACGACGAGTATTTATGCACAATTTCGTGTATTTCAACTGGCAAAAGAGAACGGTATTACAGTAACTCTTGACGGACAGGGGGCAGATGAGATGCTTGCCGGTTATGATGGGTATCCTGCATTAAAAGTGGAGAGTCTGTTTAATTCACGGAATTATTCAGATCTGACCACATTTATGAAAGAGTGGCCAAACAGCGATCAAAGAGATTCTAAAATAGTTTACAGAGCTCTTTTTAAATCTTTTTTGACGGATGGAATGAGAAAAAAAATTCGCCGTAAAAAACATCTCTCTAAAGAATTGGACTGGATTAAAAAGTCGTGGTTTCAAGAGAGAGGAGTTACGACGAATGGAGATTCAATACTTACTGATAGCTCCAACAGAACCAGACTCGTCATGGAGAAGCTCAGTTCCGAGCTTACAGTTGATAAAATTCCAAGACTTTTAAGATATGAAGACCGTAATTCTATGTATTGGTCTGTTGAAAGCAGGGTCCCATTTTTGACAAGAGAACTTGTTGAGTTTTTACTCAGTTTACCTGAGGAGTATCTGATATCGAATCGTGGGGTAACAAAATGTATTTTCAGAGAAGCGATGCGTGATATTGTTCCTGATGGAATTTTGAACCGTAAAGATAAGATTGGTTTTGACACCCCCGGCAAGCAGTTGTTGATTGGGTTACAACCGAATCTTGAAGAGAGATTAACTCCACTTAAATCAATTCCATTTATTCCATGGAAAAAGACCAAAAATTTGGTTGAGGAGACGGTTATGGGTAAGCGACCATTTTCCTGGGATGTGTGGAGAATTCTCTGTTACTCTGGGTGGGTAAAAGCATTTGATTTGGAAGTCAATTAATCGGTGAAAGAGAAAGAAAATAATTCAAACTCGGATAGAAAAAAGCGTGCACTGGTTATGACTTTGAGTTATCCCTCAGCCGATCCCAGACCGTTACGAATGATAGGGTTTCTGCAATCAAGTGACTATCAAGTTGACCTGTTGAGTTATCCCTTTAATCGTGAACCCATTGAAGGAATCAACAGACATCATGTGATTCCAAAACCAAAATATGATCTCTTTTCAAAAGTACTTCGCAATCTCCATGAATTGACTCCGATCATATCCGTCTTGATTCCGGCTAAGAGTCTAATCGAGTACCTGATTTTGTCGAGATATGAATTGACCTCATTTTTAGAGACGCTTAAAGATGAAATCTACGACCTCATCGTGGTTCAGGACCTTTTTCTTCTACCGATTGCTTTCAGCATTAAAAAGAATGCAAAACTACTTTTTGATGCGAGGGAATTTTATCCTTCTCAGAATGAAGAGAATCGTTTCTTCAGGATGTTCGAAAAACCTGAGAGAGAATGGCTTTGCTCACAATATCTGCAGCAATGTGATGAGTTGATTACAGTTTCCCAAGGAGTAAAAGAAAGATACGATCGTGAATTTGGTGTGAATTTTTCAATTTTGAGAAGTATTCCCAAATATCATAACATCGAACCATCAGAATTGAAAATAAACCGATTCAGAATGGTACATCATGGTGCAGCCCAGAGGAATCGGCAGCTTGAAAAAATGATCGCAGTGACCCGTAAACTTGATTCACGTTTTACATTGGATATGTATCTGGTTGGTGAAGCCGGATATATTGAAGAGTTGAAAAACCAGGTCACTGATACTGAAAAAATTAAGATAAAGGATCCGATTGAGTTTGATGAAATTGTACCGACAATTAACCAATATGATATCGGCCTATTTTACATAGAGCCTACAACGTTTAATTTAAAATATTGTCTACCCAATAAACTATTTGAATTTATTCAAGCTCGTTTGATGGTTGCCATTGGCCCATCACCGGATATGGCAGCTCTTATCCATAAAATGGGATGTGGTGTAATATCAAAGGATTTTTCTGTTGAATCCATGATTAATTCTCTCTCAAAACTCACATCAGATGAAGTTTGGGAATTCAAACAAAAAAGCCATCAAGCTGCTAATGAACTATGCTATGAAAAAGAAGTTGAGAAACTCAATCATTTGGTTGATAATAAAATGAACAAGCATGGATAATCAGATCAAAATTGTGGATATCGGCATAGGAAACATTGCGAGTATTCAGAATATGCTCAAAAAGATAGGCTATGATTCGGATAGAATAGTGGAACCTACATTAAAGAGTTCCAATATCGATCTCTTAATACTACCGGGAGTGGGATCGTATGATTATGCGATGAATAAACTGAATGACGGTGGCTGGTCGGATTATGTCAAAGAGTTGTCGTCGGATAAGAAAGTAAAATTGATGGGAATCTGTTTAGGAATGCAGCTTTTGTGTGATGGGAGTGAAGAGGGAGAATTACCCGGTTTGTCTCTGATTCCGGGACATTTTAAGAAATTTTCATCTAATGGTGGAGCAGAGAGGCTGAAGGTGCCCCATATGGGATGGAATACGGTTCATTACAATGAAAAGGGCACCTGGATGATGGAAGGGCATATTGATGATCCCAGATACTATTTTGTACACTCCTACTACTATACACATCCGGAATCAACCTATATAGCGGGGACAACGGGATATGGCGTGGACTATGGATCTGCGATTCAAAACGGAAATGTATTCGGTTTTCAGTTTCACCCGGAAAAGAGTCATCGTTTCGGGATGAATCTTTTGCGAAATGTACTCAAGCAATTATGTTAAATCATCGAGTTATACCGGCGCTTCTACTTAAAAATGGGGGTCTGGTAAAGACACACAAATTTAAAGATCCTAAATACGTTGGCGACCCGATCAATGCCATACGGATTTTTAATGATAAGGAAGTTGATGAGTTGATGGTATTGGATATTGTAGCCTCCAAAGAGGGGAAAGAGCCCGATTACCGGATGATTGAGTTATTTGCGGGGGAGTGTTTCATGCCGCTCTGTTACGGTGGTGGGATTCGGACGATGGAACAGGCAGACCGTATCTTCAATATGGGTGTTGAGAAGGTGTCTATTCAAACCGCAGCTCTTGAAGATTTAGGATTGATAAGTGAAGTGGCAGATAAATATGGGAGTCAGGCCGTAGTGATTTCAGTCGATATCAAGCGAACCCTTTTTGGAGGTACAAAACTATACCGATCTGCTACTTCAGATACAGATAAAGAAAATTGGAAGACGTTTTTAACTAGAGCCGTGGATGCCGGTGCCGGTGAAGTGTTAATTAATGCAGTCGATAAAGATGGGACACTTTCCGGCCCTGATTTAGAGCTGATCAGAGAAGCTAACAATGAATTGGATATCCCCCTGATCGCATTGGGAGGGGTCAGTAGTTTGGAAGATATTCGATTGGCAGTAGAAGCCGGTGCATCTGCCGTGGCCGTAGGTGCCTTTTTTGTATTTCATGGTCCCCATCGGGCTGTTTTGATTACTTATCCAAAATATGAAGAATTGGAAAATTTATTTATAAATGAAATTAATGGAAGACAGACTAAATAGGGCGAATAAAATGCGCAAAATGTGTTCACGTTGTATTATGGACACCTCAGCTATCAACATACGATTCGATGAAAACGGGGTATGTAACTATTGCAAGGAGTTTTTGAATCGTTCAGGTTCGATGTTGAACGAAAGTGCCGCTGTAAAAGAAGAAAGGTTACTTAGACTTGTAAAAAAGGTTAAGGAAGTTGGGAAAGGGAAACCATATGATTGTATTGTGGGAGTTTCAGGGGGTGTTGATAGTTCCTGGGCTTTAGTAAAAGTTGTAGAATTAGGATTAAGGCCTTTGGCTGTACATATGGATAATGGTTGGAACTCAGAATTGGCACAAAATAATATTGCTAATCTGATAAATGCTTTAGGTGTAGATCTATACACTCATGTGATTGATTGGGATGAATATCGTAATTTAATGCAAGCTTTTTTTGATGCGCATGTTATTGATGTTGAACTTCTATATGACAATGCAATGCTTGCAGTGAACTATCAAATGGCTGATAAACTAAACCTGAAGCATATTCTTGCAGGAACAAATCAGAGTACGGAGGGTATGGAAATCCCTTCTAACTGGAATTGGTATAAAAAAGATAAGAAAAACATAAAAGCGATTGCCAAACAATTTGGTTCTGTAAAAATTAGCTCATTTCCGGCAATCGGCACTATAGACTATCTTAAATATGACTTAATAAAAAAAATTAAGTGGATTTCGTTTTTAGACAATCTTGAGTATCACAAAGAGAGTTCATTAAAACATTTGGAAGCGCATTTTGGGTATAAAAGGTATCCATACAAACATTATGAGTCGATATTTACTCGTTTTTATCAGGGTTATATCTTGCCTGAAAAATTTGAAGTGGATAAGAGGAAGGTTCATTTATCAACATTGATAATCTCAGGTCAAATTTCTCGGAAACAAGCAATAGAAATAATTGAGGAGATTCCATATGCTTCAAAACAAGAATTGGAAGATGATAAGGAGTATTTTTTAAAGAAAATGGGATGGACTAAAAAAGATTTAGAGCAGTACATCAAACATCAAAATGTGGAACATTCAGTTTATGGTACAGAAATAAAAATAATCCAAAATCTTTCAAGAATTAAAAGGCAATTAAAAAAAATATTCTAAGTGAAGGCGGTTGAACATATAGGTAAGAAGGTTATTTTTTGTGCATTCATTGATAAATCAACTCAGAATATAGCAAGAAAGATTGAAGAGTACTGTGAAGGTTTAAATGTACAGGGATACTGTGCAACTCCTTATTTTATTACGGCAAAGGGTTTTTTAAATCGTTTAAAAAAGAGCCTTAACTTGCTTTTCAATGATGCTGATATTCTGATACTTAGAAATTCAGTTTATACTCCTTTTTTACTTTTAATTTTATTAAAGGCCAGGTTTAATGGCAAAAAGATAGTCATTGAAATGCCTTCTCCGATGAGGGTCATGGTCCATGAGGTTTGGGAATCAGATCGAAATGTCTTTTACAAGCTCACTTTGATTACATTGTTTTATTTACTTTTTCCTTACTCATTATGGCCTGCACACCGTATATTAAATTACTCCGATGAATCCGATTATTTTTTATTTGGAATTAAACAGAAGAATCAACTAACAACTAACGGCATTCATACTGGACCGATTCCGGTAAAAGAGTTTAGGAAAAATCATTCGACAGCACCATTTACATTTATTGGAGTCGCAATGTTTCAACCATCACATGGATATGATCGAATGATTAGATCGATTCATGCATATAAAAAAACAACTGATTTAGAGAATCAAAGAGAAATACTTTTTTATTTAGTAGGAGATGGTTCACCGAGAGAAGAATGGGAATTGTTGGTGAAAGAACTATCATTGACCGATTCTGTAATATTTACTGGAGTTAAAACCGGTAATGATTTGAATTCACTTTTCTCACAAATTAATGTCGCCATCGGTAAATTAGCTCCCTATAAAATTCATTTAGATCTTGCTTCAGAGTTAAAACTTCGTGGTTATTGTGCACGAGGAGTTCCATTTATAAAATCATACAATGATCCTGATTTTCCGGATGAACTGGACTTTGTTTACCAGGTTAAAAACAGTGATACATTAATCGATATTCAGAAAATAATTGAATGGTTTGACAGTCTAGACCACGAAAATTTATCAAATAGAATGCGACAATATGCTGAAGAGAATCTTGATTATCGAAATAAAGAGTTGTTATATCTGTAGAATAAGATTTTAAATTTGTCTGACTCAAAAATAAAACTATTGTTTTTTGGTGAATTACCGCCAGAAGTGATTCATGGAGTGAGTCTGTCAAATAAAATAAATACAGATCTTCTTTCAGAAATTGCAGAGGTAACTGTGATAGAGGAAAAGTGGAATTTACGTGAACACAATCAATTTACATTTTATAAAATATTTAGTGCCCTTAAATCGATAATTAAAATTTTTAATACATCGAGGAAATCTTCATTTGACATTTTTTACTCCGTTTTATATGTATCTGGATTCGGTGCAATTAAAAATATATTAAGTGTATTGGTGGTAAAACTTGGGAATAGAAGAACAAAAATTATCATTCATATTCATAGAAGTGATCTCTTACAAAAAATAAATAGTAGTAGACTTTTTAAGTGTTACATATCTGGTCTCAATTTTTTTGGTGCTATATTTATAGTACTTTCGCAAACTCAAAAAAATGAATGTAATAAGTTTCTGGATAGAGTATATGTACTCTATAACTGTATTGATGAGTCCCAGGTTTATCCAATATCTAAAATGACAAGAAGTGATAAAATTAGATTCTTGTATATCAGTAACTATATTGAAGAAAAAGGGATTTTAGATCTTTTGGTTGCTTTTAGAGGGCTTAATGAGCTCAGTAAAATCCAACTAGATTGTTATGGTGGTTTTACAGATCCACTCACTGAAAAGCATATAAAAAAACTAACAAAAGGTATTCAGGAGATCTCAATAAACCCGCCTGTGTTTGGTGCGAGTAAAAATAAGGTTTTGAACGAAGCGGATGTTGTAATACTACCCTCGCATAATGAGGGAGTTCCACTTGTTCTTTTAGAAGCATTGCGTTTGGCCAAACCGATTGTCATCACAAAAGTCGGATACATTAACGAAGTGTTAGGTGAAGATTATCCGCTTTACAGTATTCCAAAAGATATTGAATCCATTCAGAAGGCATCTATAAATGCAATAAAAATTCATGGAAGAAGCGACTTCAAAACGTTTTTGAATGAGATTTATCAAAACTTCAATCAAAAAAATCATCATAAACAATTAGATAAAATTGTCTATGAAACTCTGAGTGTTTATTGATATTTTTAGTTGAAAATTTCTATGATATCCTGAAATCAAGAATGACTTATAATTAGAGAATGGGAAATAAAGTAGTAAATAAACGCGACTCCGGAGAAATATTTATTATGACTATTTCGAGTCAATTAAGCCGGTTTATTGACGAAATTAAACAGTTGGATATTGTCCAATTTATAGGGGTTCTATTTATAATGTATTCATTTAACTCCTATTTTGGTCTTAGTAGGTTTGATTCTCAGCCCTTCCCATTTTTATTGGCAATTGTTTTTTTGATGTTTCGAACATTTATAACAAAAGGCAATTTAAAAAGTCCAGTTTTATTTTTATTAATTGGGATTTTGTCATTTGTAGGAGTATTTATCGGAACATTTGTAGAATTTAGGGTGAATATGTTATTCATTCGTGGAGTTATTAATTATGCTAGTATATTCATTTTAATGATGGCATTCTATGAATACATTAAAGCATATGGATTTCCTCTGAAGATTCTTGTTTTTATGAACATATTATGGTTACTGGTTGGTGTCCTTCAGCTTGCAGTACCGGATATAGTGAATGCTTTTGTACAAAATCGAACATCAATAGGACGGGGTGTTACAAGTTTAAGCCCAGAACCATCCTCTTTTGGGATGCATCTTTTCTTTATGAGTTGGATGTATCTGTTAGTGACAGATTATAAACCACCCAGATGGTTATTATTTTTGGTAGTAATTAATGTAATTTCAATATTTTTCTTGGCTATTTCGGCCATCACTATTGTCTTTTTAATGGTTACTGTATTATTCTATTTAGCATTTAATTTTAGGTCATTATTTACTTTTAAAAGGCTACTCTTAGTTATAGCAGGTTTTATAATCTTTATCTTCGTAATTTTTACAGTTCTTAAAGGTTCCAGGATGGAACAACTCTTTTACGCACTTTTAAATGCTGACATTGATATAGTACTTGAATCTGATAGAAGTGTAAATTCCAGATTGGCACATCAAGTACTCCCGGTGTATTTATTTTTTAGTAATTTAGGGTTTCCCATGGGTCTTCAAACATTTGTAAGCTCTGTAGCTGAGTTGGATGTTAGTATTAGGGAAGCTCTTTGGGGTAATATAACGAATGATAAAATCATGTCATGGAATGCAACGCTGATATACGAATTAGGCGTCTTTAGTATTTTGATCTGGGTATTTTTATACACGTTTCTAATGGATGGCACAATCAATCGTTTTGGAGAGCTTTCACTCTTATTCGTTCTATTGTTTTCTTCAATACCCCAATCTTATCCACTGATACCGATGATATTTGTCATCATGTATATGACCAATAAACACCATAATTCGTTAAAAAGTAAATTAAAAAAACAACAAAATTACCTTAAGACTCATTACTCTTGACAGCTAAGTTATCTAAATTAAGTTTCTTGTTTTTCAACATTTGAATTAATGAAAAAAAAAATCTTGATTACCGGAATTACCGGTTTTGTAGGTAGAAATTTGCTTGGTTATTTAAGGCAACATGGAAATTATCACATTACGGGTGTTTCGAGAACTAAAGCTAAATTATATAATTTATCGGATCCACTTGATGAGGCTATCACTTATGATGAATTATTTAAAAATAAAACAACTCATCAAATTGTTATTCATCTTGCGGGACAAGTAATAAAAAGGGAGGAAAAGAAAGACTTAGATTCAGAATATCGTTCTGCTAATTATCAGTTGACCAAGAAAATTTATGACCACTTTCTTAAAGATAATCAATCCGGAAAATTTATTTTTCTCAGTTCGATTCACGTTTTGACTGAGATACCGGAAAAAATTATCGATGAAAGTTATTCACCTGTTCCATTCACTTATTATGGGAGGTCAAAGTTTGATGCAGAGAACTATATAAAATCGAATCAGAAAGAAAATAAACATAGCTATATTTTAAGGCCAACGATGATACACGGACCCGGAAATAAAGGCAATTTAAAATCACTTTATGACTATTTAATTTCTGGTAGGCCGTATCTTTTAGGTGCTATAAACAATAAAAGATCCTTTTTATCCATTGAAAATCTCTCATTTGTAATAAAGGAAATTATTGATCACGATATTAAAGATGGCCTTTACCACATATCTGATGATGAACCAACTGAAACGCATCAATTAATAGAATTAATAAGTGAAATTAGCGGTGTTAAAACGAGGATGTATAATATACCATTACCCTTAATGTACTTGTTCGCCTACATTGGGAATTTTTTGCCTATCCCATTCGATATTCACCGATATGGAAAACTTACATCTGATTTTATTGTAAAAAATGATAAGATTAAAAAAGCAATCAATAAAACCCTTCCAATATCTGCTGAAGAGGGTATGAAAAGAACAATCGAATCATTTGTAGATTGCAAATAAGTGAGTAATAATATTTTTGACAAATCAACTGACGACTCTTGGGATCTGATCATCACCCCGCAGAAGAGTTGGTTTGATTTACAACTCCGCCAAATCTGGCGCTATCGCGATCTGTTGATGCTTTTTGTTCGCCGCGATGTGGTGGCGTTCTACAAACAGACTATACTCGGTCCACTCTGGTATTTCATCCAGCCTATAGCCACCACCATTGTCTTCACCTTTGTATTCGGCAATTTGGCGGGGCTCTCCACCGACGGACTCCCCCAGCCGCTGTTCTACCTGGCCGGAATCACCGCCTGGAGCTACTTTGCCGACTGCCTGACCAAAACCTCTACCGTATTCCGCGATAACCAGGCAATCTTCGGGAAGGTCTACTTCCCCAGGGTGATCAGCCCGTTAAGCATAGTTATCTCCAACCTGCTGCGATTCGGTATTCAGATGTTTCTCTATGTAGGGATGATTGTCTATTTTCTGTTTCAGGGTGTATCTTTCCCGCTGAGCTGGGAAATCCTGCTGTTCCCTGTGTTTGTGATCTTTATGGCAATGCAGGGCCTGGGTTTGGGAATGATGATTACCGCGATGACAACCAAGTACCGCGATCTATCGTATTTGGTTACTTTTGGCGTGCAACTGATGATGTATGCCACCACAGTTGTGTATCCGCTCTCTAGTCTGGGCGGAAAGATGTATTGGGTAGTGGCATTGAACCCGATGACCTTTGTAATCGAAGGCATCAAGAAGAGTACCCTGGGCGTAGGAGTACTCACACCGGAAACCTTTCTCTACACCTCGGTCGTGTCGCTGGTGATTCTGACGATGGGTTTTCTGATATTCAATAAAGTGGAAAAGAATTTTGTAGATACGATCTGATATGAGCAAAGCGATCCAAGTAGAAAATTTATCCAAAGTGTACCAAATCGGTGAGTTCAGTACCGGTACGCTTTCAAGAGATATCGAGCGTTGGTGGGCACTGGCGAGGGGCAAGGATGATCCGTTTCTGAAAATTGGAGAGACCAATGTGCGCTCAGAGAAGGGCGAGAGCAATGTGGTGTGGAGCCTGAAAGACCTGAATTTTGAGGTAGAGCAGGGCGAAGCGATCGGTATTATTGGTAAAAACGGAGCCGGTAAGAGCACACTGCTGAAGGTGCTCAGTCAGGTAACCACCCCAACCACGGGGACGATCAAAATGAAGGGGAGAGTGGCGAGCCTGCTGGAAGTAGGCACAGGATTCCATCCGGAGCTGACCGGAAGAGAGAACATCTATCTGAACGGGGCGATTCTGGGGATGCAGAAGGCGGAGGTGAAGAAGAAGTTTGATGAGATTGTGGACTTTTCGGGTGTAGACCGGTACATCGACACACCGGTGAAGCGATACTCCTCAGGAATGACTGTGAGGCTGGCCTTTGCAGTGGCGGCGCATCTGGACAGTGAGATACTGATTGTGGATGAGGTGCTGGCCGTGGGAGATGCTGAGTTTCAGAAGAAGTGTATCGGCAAGATGGATGAAATTAGCAAGGGTGAAGGAAGAACTGTCTTATTTGTTAGCCATGTAATGGAATCGGTCATGGAATTTTGTAAAAATTCAATGTTATTGGAAGATGGAATAATAAAAGATATAGGACAATCTGAGAAGATTATTGATAGTTATTTATCGAATAGCCATACTTCAAAACCAAAAACAAAAAAAAATGACAGTGTTATTTACTTTGAAAGTGTCAATACCATGGATGAGTTTGGTAAGACTAAAAATATTTTTAGTTATAATGAAAACATATATGTAAAGGTAAAATATACTGTTAAGAGTATAATTAACAATACAATTGTATGGTTTGATATTCGGAGAAGTGGAGAAATTTTGTTTTGTTCTTCCGATACAGATTTTTCAAATAGTTTTACATTAAAAAGGGATAGAGGGGATTATACTGCAATAGTAAAATTAGATAAAAACTTTTTTAATAGTGGAACTTACAATCTCGTATTTGGCATAAATAGTTATAAGCCGGACCTTGAATATGATAGGCTTGAAAATGTCTCATTTAGAGTGCATGATGATCAAGAAATGGATAATCCTGAGTTTTACCAAAGAATTGGACTCATAAAACCCATTGTTGAGTGGAATGTGACAAAGGAAGTTAAATATGAGTAATATTTTAGTTCACATTGGTACAAATACATTTTTTAATTCATTGTTTGAATTAGCACTTGAGTTGAGAAAACATGATTTCAAACCTTTATTCTATTTTGATAATAAATATCCAACTATTAAAAATGATTTAAGAAATTTGGATCAGAATGACATTGAGTATATGATCGATGAAAACCCAAGATTTTTGGGTTTAACTGATACTGATTCTCTACTAAAGTTCATCACTAATAAATTTATTAATTTATTTAAAATTATTGACAGTAGAATTACATCGGGAATTATTTTTGAATTCTTAAGAGTAGTTTACAAACAAAAGCGTGTTAAAAAATTGTACAGAGAGAAGGATTTTCAACATCTAATAATGGCTTCTGACTTAGTACAGTATGATACCGGAATGCTCATTAAATTTGCAAAAAAGAATAGTGTACATACTCTCATACTCCCACAATTTTTTGCGAATCAGAAAGAGGCAATTGAGCACTGTTTTCATAGTTCAACTAATCAGATATCGAAGAAGAAATATACTTTTTTCCTAAAATTTAAAAGACTGTCAAAATGGGTTGTAAGATATAAGGAGAGCTACTTAATTAGGTTACCTTTTAAATATTTGATTGTAAAAGAAATTTTTAATCTGTCACCGGAAAATCCTTGGCTGATTAATACAGGGCGAGCAGATACAATGGCAGTTGAGGGGATTGCTGTTAAAAATCTATTTTTAAGATTCCACAGTTACAATTATACAAAGATTTGTGTTACTGGTTCATTAAATACTGACAAACTTTATCACAACTTATTTAAAAGGAAATATTTTAAGGATAAAATGTATGAGGAGTATAAATTAGATTTTAATAAAGAAATTTTAATTTTTGCAATCCCTCCAGATATGTTCAGATCTCGAAAAGATAGTTGCGAGTTTAATAATTACGAAGAGATGATTAGTTTTTGTTTAAAAAGCGTTAGCAAAATGGATAACTATAATGTCCTATTTAGTTTACACCCGTCTCTAATTCTTGAAGAGCATCAATTATTTAGAGAAGAGAGTTTTAAAATTCTTCGTAACCCAATCATAGAATACATTGCATTGGTAGATTTATTTATTGCGTCCATTTCTGCTACCATACAATGGGCTATTGCTTGTGGAATACCTGTAATTAATTATGATGTATATCGATATGATTATGTTGATTATACTGAAATGGAAGCGGTAGTATATACCCAAAAAAAAGATGATTTTTTGAATATTCTGAACAAATTTAATGTGCCGGATGCAAAGAATAAATACGTGGATATTCAAAAAAAGTATTCTAAAAACTGGGCTCAATTAGATGGGAACGGTGTGAGGCGAATTATAGAAATACTAAAAATTAACGAATAGATGACTTACTCTGAAAGATTGCAAAACGCTTTGCAAAATGAGCATAATAAAATATTTAGTGAAGAAACCGGCTCGCTTAAAGCTGAATACTCTGAAAAAGTTGAAACTTGTCAAGTTTGTGATTTAGATGAGACCTCAGTTTACTGTATTAAGGATGGGTTTGTTCATTTAAAGTGCAAAAATTGTGGGTTTATTTATATAAGTCCGAGAATGAATGTCGAAGCAACGCACAATTTTTATAATTCGGAAGTGAATGAAATTTACAATGAAACTAAATTTCATGGAGATAGCGAATCAGTCAGTTTGGACGACTTGTTAAACATTAAAAATTATGAAATTGTACGACATCATTATCCACTTCCTCAAGGAAAGAAATTATTGGAAATAGGACCTGGAAGGGGGGTTTTTTTAAAAAATGCTAAAAAAGAAGGATTTGAAGTTCATGCAATCGAACTTAACAGTAAGCTGATTACACAACTAGAATCTTTTTGTGAAAAAGTTTATTCAGAGGATATTTTGAATCTTGACTTAGATGAGGATTACTTTGATGTCATTTATTTCAGGGATGTAATGGAACATATACCTGATGTAGTTCCATTTCTAATGAAAGTAAAGAGTGTTCTAAAACCGGGTGGTTTATTGTTGATTGACACTCACAATATTGATTCACTTATAAATAGACTTACAAAGGAGTACCATACTGTTATATTTGGGTTCGAACATCCTGTTCATTGGTCTGCTAAGACGTTGAAATTAGTTTGCGAAAAAAACGGATTTACTCATTTGAATACTTTTTATAGTGACATTGATCTTTCCCTGCACAATTTTATTAACTATCGGACTAATCTTTCTTTTACATATATTTTTCCACCAAAAAAATCGAAGCTTACCAACTTTGTATCTAAAGTTGTGCTTTTTATTTTAAGTTTACCGTTAGTCAGGCATTTAGACAGGTGGCTTTCAAATCTTGTATCCAGTACTTTTAATTGTGGAGCTAAAATGCAAGTTACTTTTACTAAGTAATATCATGAATATACTTAGATCATGTAAACTTCTCTGAAAGGAGACCATTTTAAAGTAGAGATAAAACTAATTTTGTTATCAAAATAAAACAGATGAATAGAAACTATTTGTTAAAAGATGGAATCCTCGTTCCAACTATACCTATTCAGCATAGAGAGGATGAATATAACGAAGAAGGATTCGAGACGCTTTTTGATATGCAGAAGCGTCACTTTTGGTATAAAGGACGCCATCGATTCTTAATACATTCCGTTAAACATTTTCTTAATAAAGAGAGAGAAAATAAAAAAGTAAATCAATCTAACTTATATAGTATGATTGATTTAGGAGGTGGTGTTGGCGGCTGGGTGAATTATCTTTCAAAGCATTTGGAAAATTACATTTCTACTTTGGCATTAGCTGACTCGTCATTAAAAGCTTTAAATTTAGCTGAATCTGTCATATCCAGTGAAACTAGTCGATTTCAAGTTGATCTAATGAAACTTCAAATGAAGGAGGAATGGGACGTCGCTTTTTTACTTGATGTTATTGAACATTTGCCTGATGACATAGAAGCTATGAAACAGACGGCAGAAGCACTAAAACCAGGAGGTTACCTATTTGTTACCACACCGGCCTTTCAGGAATTTTGGAGTTATAATGATGATATGGCTAATCATATTCGTAGATATAATCAAAATGATTATGTTAATTTGGCTAAGGAGTCTGGATTAAAATTGTGTGACGCTCGTTACTTTATGTTTTATCTTAGCCCTTTATATATTATAAGTCGTTTAATAAAAAATATTGAAAAGATGACACTTGAAGAGAAAAAAGCACTTGTTATAAATCAGCATAAAATTCCTCCCAAAATGATTAATGATTTACTGACAATGATATTTTCTCTTGAGACGCCAATTGGGCACTGGCTGAAATTTCCGTGGGGAACTTCAATTTTAGGAGTATTTCAAAAACCATGAAAAAAGTAGCCATATTGCAGTCTAATTACATCCCATGGAAGGGGTATTTTGATTTAATTTCACACGTAGATGAATTTATCATTTTTGATGATATGCAATACACCAAAAGAGATTGGAGAAACAGGAATAAGATAAAAACTGAGAAGGGATTGAAGTGGATGTCCGTACCTGTCCAAGTAAAAGGTAAGTATCATCAGAAAATCCGTGAAACAAAAATAGATGGGAACAAATGGAAAGATTCTCATTGGGGATTGTTAATTCAAAATTATAAAGACACCGAATTTTTTGTGGAGATTTCGGATTGGGTAAAACCACTCTATTTTGAGACGGATTATGATCTTTTATCAGATTTAAACAGACAGTTTATTGAAAAAATATGTCAATATTTAAATATCGATACAAAAATCACAAACTCATGGGATTATCAATTATCGGAAGGTAAAACTGAAAGGCTCGCTGATCTATGCAAACAAGCGGGGGGTACTGTTTATGTTTCAGGTCCTGCTGCAAAAGATTATATCGAAAAAAAGGTTTTTGACGATTTTAACATTGAGCTGAGTTGGTTCGATTATTCAAATTATCCTGAATATCCTCAAAATTTCGGAGATTTTTCTCATAATGTTACAATCTTGGACCTTCTTTTTAATTGCGGGAACAAATCTCATCAATTCATGAAATATATAAGCGTATGAAGCTTTCTATAGTGACAACTCTATATATGTCAGAGAATTATATAGAAGAATTTTATGAACGGGTTAGTAAAACTGCGAAAGAATTATTTAACGATGATTTTGAAATCATTTTTGTGAATGATGGGTCACCGGATAATAGTCTTGAAATTGCTGTCAAACTTTCAGAAAAAGACTCGAAAATTGTGGTTGTTGATCTCTCACGAAATTTTGGTCATCATAAAGCAATGATGGAAGGACTGAATCAATCTAAAGGTGAATATATATTCTTGATAGACTGCGATCTTGAAGAGGACCCTGAGTATTTATTAGAATTTTACACTGATCTCAATTCTGAAAATTCTGATGTAATTTATGGGATTCAGGACAAGAGAAAGGGGAATTGGTTTGAGCGGTGGAGTGGTGAATTATACTATTCATTATTTAATAGCTTAACAAATGTAAAGCACCCCAGGAATCTTGTTACAATGAGAATTATGACAAGACGATATGTTGATTCTTTATTAAAATTCAAAGAACATGAAATGGTCATTTCTGGATTATGGATTTTGACAGGATTTGAGCAGAAAGGAAAGATTATCCAAAAACATACAAGAGATGGCTCAACTTATTCTTTCTCACGTAAAATCAGTCACCTTTTCAATGCAGTTACTTCATATAGTACGGCCCCTTTATGGGGTATATTTTATTTAGGTATTGTGATCTTTGTCATTTCGCTCATATACTCATTAATTATAGTTTACCAAAGGCTTTTTTTAAAGATACCGACAGATGGGTGGACATCACTTATTGTTTCAATATGGATGTTATCCGGGTTAATCATTTTGTTTCTCGGAATTATTGGTATCTATTTGTCTAAAATATTTATAGAAACAAAGCAAAGACCCAATTCAATTATCAGAAATATATATGGCAGGTAAGGAAGTAAATATCAATAGTAATTACGAGAAATTTTATTCCAAAATAACAAATAAGAAGGTCTACCCCACTGAATTTGTTGTACGAACTTTTTTAGCAAATTATCCGGATTTAAAAATGGAAAAGCCAAAGCCAGGTGATTCAGTTTTAGATATTGCATTTGGGGATGGGAGAAATACCGTATTTTTGTGTGAACAAGGGTACAATGTTTCAGGGATTGAAATTACAAAAGGTATAGTTGAACTTACCGGAAAACGGCTTAAGGATTTAGGATTGGCGGCAGATTTAAGGATAGGCAGGAATAATAACATTCCATTTGAAGACAATTCATTTGATTATATACTTGCAAGCCATTGCATGTATTATTGTGATGATGGTGATCTTCTTTCTGATAACCTAAAAGAATATGCAAGAGTTCTAAAACCGGGTGGGTATTTGATAGGTTCTGTTGCAAATTCAGATTCATATATTTTTGAAGGCGCTGAAGAATTGTCTGATGGGTCAAAGCTTATTAATAACGATCCCTACAATAATCGTGATGGATACAGATTATTTGCTTTTAAAAGTGAAAAAGAAATTGAAGATTATTTTTCTGATCTATTTAATGAATTTTCAATTGGATTTGCTGACAATAACTTTTATGGGATAAGAGAGCGAGTCTTTTGGATTACTTGTAAAAATTTAAATAATTAAAATATTCAATCCATGCATCAAAATTCGCTTTTAGAATCCGGTTACGTTTTATTTGACAGATCAAACAATCCCAATACACTTTACTACACTTCTGAAGGTTTGGTAACTTCAACAGATAACAAATCAGATTTTGTTGTACCATTTATATCCGGCACTAAGATCCCTGTATTTGCAAGTGAATCAGAGGATGTAAATGAGTATACAATACAAAATGCCGCTGAAGTACATGATAATTCTTTAAAATGGCTGTTTGATACATTTGGCTCAACTGAAGAATTACTACGCAATAACCTTGTAGCCCGATTAGGCTTGAATCCGGGAATGAGAGTTCTTATTACAGGAGCTGGGGCTGGAAATGATATACCATTTATCACTGATCATTTAAAAGATGAGGGTGTAATTTATGCCCAAGACATATCAAAACAAATGATTATCTCTGCTTTTGAAAAATTTAATGGGGACAATAATGGATTAGACCTCTTCTTTTCTGTTAGTGATGCAATGGAGCTTCCTTTTGGCGATGATTATTTTGATGCTGCATATCATTTCGGAGGAATAAATTTATTTCCAGATATTAGAAAAGGTATTTTTGAAATGAATAGGGTTGTAAAGGATAAAGGTAAAATTGTTATTAGTGATGAAGGAATTTCACCGTGGTTTAAAAACACAGAAATTGGAAAAATGCTAATTACAAACAATCCAATTTGCAACTATGAACCGCCCTTACAGTTTTTGCCGAATACTGCTCAAGATGTAAAGCTTTCATGGGAATTAAGTAACTATTTTTATGTCATTGAATTTACAGTATCTAGTAATTTACCGGATATCAATATCGATGTAGATCACGTCGGTACAAGAGGCGGTAACATTCGAAAAAGATATTATGGACAGTTGGAAGGTGTGGATCCAAAATTAAAGGAATCTTTGTACAAAGAAGCAAGAGAATTAGGAATGAGCAGAGTTGATTACATTGAATCTATTTTGAAAAAAAGAAATGATTTTGATGAATAACAGAATGATTCAAAATGTAAAAGATTCTATCCCATTTTCATGGAAAAAAAAAGATCTTATTTATGCACCGAGAATTCCGGGATTCACTCATGGTTCACATCCATGTGCCATTCATATTAAAGATGACCTTTTTATAATTGCATTTACAGCAAGAGATGAAAATCAGCGATCGCATATATTTTTAAATTATGCAGAGGTTATAAATGGAGAGGTGAAATTGATTGATGATCCAAAATTAGCATTAAAATATGGTGAACCGGGATTTTTTGATTGTGATGGTGTAATCAGTGCATGCTTGGTGAAACATGATTCAAGTTATTACCTTTATTATGTGGGTTGGCAGAATTTACCCAACTCATTTTGGATATGTGATACCGGCAGAACAATTTTAGATGTTGAAAATCTCAAATTAACTAGAGAATTTAATGGCCCTGTTTTAGGTCGTGATAAAGATAATCCTTTATTTGCAGCTGCTACAGCGTTCCTTGTTGAAAACGATTTATGGCGAACTTGGTATAATTCAGGACTTGCATGGGTAAAAACAGAAGATCAGTGGAAACATTTTTATGGAATCCATTATGCAGAATCATCCAATGGTATAGATTGGAAATGTTCCCCCGGAATGTGCATACCATTTAAAGATAAGTATGAATATGCTTTTGGAAGACCAAGTGTTATTAAGATTGATAATAATTTTTACATGTGGTTTGCTCACAGAGAATCAGTAAATGTCAAGACTTATCGAATGGGTTTTGCTTTTTCAACAGATGGTTATACGTGGCAAAGAAATGACGACATTTCGGGTATAGATATTTCTAATGAAGGATGGGATAGTCAAATGATATGTTACCCGTCAGTTTTTAAGCATAAAAACAATATATATATGTTGTACAACGGAAATAACTATGGCGAAACTGGTTTTGGTTTAGCCGTAATGGAAAATTAATCAGATGAAAAAGGTAATCTTAGCCGGAAATGGTATTACTGCAAATATTTTAAATGAATATCTAAAAAATGATTCAAGGTACAGTGTAGTTGCAACAGTTGTTGATGATGAATTTGTGAAAAGTAACAGTTTAAACAATCTCCCATCCATAGGAATATCTGAATTACTTAATCACTACCCAATTGATGAAGTAACAATCATTCCTGCTGCCGGATATAATAATCTGAATAAAGTTCGAGAGCATTTGTTTGAGCAATTAAAAAAAAATGGATACAGCTTTGAAACGTATATTCATCCTGATGCAAAAATATTCACAACGTTTCCAATTGGAGAAGGGAGTGTAATTTTACCCGGTTCAGTGATTGAGCCTTTTGTAAAGATAGGGACGAACACAATGATATGGTGCAATGTAACACTCGCACATCATAGTGAGATAAGAAATAACTGTTGGATAGCCTCAGGCTCTGTAATTTCAGGAAGTGCAATAATTGGTAATAATACATTTGTTGGAGTTAATGCAACGATTGTAAATGAAATTGAAATTAAAAGTTATAATGTTATTGGAGGTGGAGCCATGATCACAAAATCGACCAAAGAGAGCAGTGTCCATTTAGCAAGATCGGCCGAAGTCTTTCGATATAGTTCTGAAGATTATGCAAAATATTTTGGTGTTTAATAAAAATTTAAAATTCAATGGATCAAAAATTAGTAAACATATTAGCAGAAGTGTTCCAAATTAAAGAATCTGAGATACAAGAATCGTTAAAGAAAGAAGATGTGGGTAGTTGGGATTCACTGAAACAGATGGATTTGGTAGTTACATTAGAATCTGAATATGGTATCAGTCTTGAAATTCCAGATATCCTTAAGATGCAATCTGTCGGGACAATTATTAACGTATTAACTGAAAAAGGAATAAAGTTTGAAGATTGACAAATCCGTTTCTGTCGTTACAGGTGGAGCAAGGGGTTTAGGATTAAACATCGCAGCCAATCTTAGTGCTAGAGGTTCTCATGTTATTATATTTGATCGAAATCAAGATGACCTTTCAAAACTTCCAGGCTCATTGATTGGTAAATATGTAGATGTCACCCAACCTGAAATGGTAAAACAAGCGGTAATTGAGATCGTAGAAGAGTATGGAGAGATTAATATATTAGTAAATAATGCGGGCGTCATCTATAATGAACCTTTTGTAAATTTATATAATAGTGAAAGTATCATTCACAGCTATTCACGTTTTAGTGATACAGTTAAAGCAAACTTGGATACAGTTTTTATAACAACATCAGCTGTTGTAGAGCAAATGGTCCTCAAACGAACCAAAGGTGTGATTATTAATATGAGCTCAATAAGTTCATGTGGAAATGAGGGACAAATTGCCTATTCGTCAGCAAAAGCGGCAGTTAATGCATTAACAGTAACGCTCTCTAAAGAGTTAGGACGTTGGGGCATTCGGTGTAATGCGGTTGCACCTGGTTTTATTGATACAGAATCCACGAATAAATTTGTCAGTGAATCAAATCTTAAACATATCAAAAGTAACACACCACTGAACCGATTAGGATCTTCAGATGAGGTTTCTTCATCAGTTTGTGCATTAATTGAAAACGATTTTATAAATGGTGTGATCCTAAAGGTAGATGGAGGATTAAGATTTTAAGATGATTGTACTCAGGGAGAATCTATATCCTTTGGTATATCGTTTATACAATGAAAACACTGCTTTTTTCCCTTTGATAGCCGCAGTGATTCTTAGAGAACAAGAAGGTATTGTTTATTGTGATCATTTAGAAGAACCGAAAAGATTTTATATAGAACATAAGTTTGGCTTCTCACAGGTATTTGGATTGGAAAACGAAGAGTTTGATTTAGATTTAAAAAAGTATTTATTGATCGATAAAGACTTTAAAGTGCAAAAAGTGCGGTTATATACACCTATACACCCGCGGTTTTTAATGGGTTCTGAGCACGAAAATATTAGATCTGAAAGGCAAAGATTCGTCTTAAAGCATATTTCAAGTGATCAATATTCAGACATCCAACTCAAAAATGGCATGACCTTAAATATAAAAGTTTTATCGAAGCCTGAAGTTGAACTTGTAGATAATGAGTTCAAAATTTCTAAGCGATTCTGGCGTGATAAAAACGATTTTGTAAATAATTCATTAGCTGCTGTAGGGTGGATAGATGGTGAACCTGTCTCAATTTGTTATGCTGCGGCTATAGCGAGAGGCCTCGCAGAAATCGACGTGCTCACTTCACATGAGTATCGCAAACTTGGAATTGGAAAGCGTGTAGTTCAAGCATTTATTCAATATTGTCTTTCTAAAAATATTCAACCGGTCTGGGACTGTTTTACAAATAATGCCGGATCAATGGCACTTAGTTTCTCTGTTGGGTTTGTAAGAGAAAATGACCCATATAAGTTTTATACGATTAATAAATAGCGTAAATGCAAAAATACCACTACAATTTAGGACTATACTTCTACGACGTTATTTCAACAAATTCAAAGAGGAAAGCTTTACATTATAAAGATCAGGTTTTCAGTTTTTCTGAATTATCCGAGAGTGTTGAAAAGCTGGCAAAGCTATTGATATCATTAGAAATTAATAAAGGGGATATCATCGTAATCGGCCATAATAAGAAACCTTTATCTTATGGTCTCATGCTTGCTTCAATTCGTCTTGGAATTCCATATTTATCTATAGATGTAGAGTCACCAATTTCTCGTAACCATAATATTTTATCAACAAGTGCCGCTTCGTTTTTATTCTTCGACGATATTCAATATCAAGATAGCATGAAAGAGCTTTCGGATTTATCTGGGTGTATATCCTATTTTTTAGATGAAAGTATTTTGCCGATAGTAACTGATGAAGATAGAAAAATACAATTGGATCGTGCTGAAAAGGTGGATGGATCATGTATAGCTTATATCATGTTTACTTCGGGTTCAACGGGAACCCCAAAAGGCGTAGCGGTTACCCATCAGAATGTTCTACACTTCATTGCATGGGGTCAACAGAGATTTAATATTACTCACAAAGACAACTTTGCAAATTTAAGTCCAATGTATTTCGATAACTCCGTGTTCGATTTTTATGTTGGTCTATTTTCAGGAGCTTCACTTACACCGTTTCCTCGAGAACTACTTACAAAACCATATGATGTAGTTAATTATTTAGGCGATTCCAAATGTACGATCTGGTTTTCAGTACCGTCTCTGTTAATGTATTTAAATACTATGAAAGCCTTTTCCTCAGAAAAAGAAAATCAACTGAGATTGATTATTTTTGGTGGGGAGGGATATCCAAAAGTTGAATTAAAAAAGCTGTATGATATTTTTCATGCGCAGGCAACGCTGGTGAATGTATATGGACCAACGGAGTGTACATGTATTTGTAGTGCTTACGATATTAATAAATCTGATTTCGAAGACCTATCTGGTATTCCAACACTTGGTTATCTAAATCAAAATTTTGATTACCAAATTCTCGATGAAAATAATATCGAAGCAGAAATAGGCGAGCTTTGTTTAATCGGTCCAAATGTCGCTTCAGGATATTTTAATGATATTGAAAGAAGTAATGAATCATTTGTGACTATCACAACACCAAGCCGATTTTTTAAAAGAATGTATCATACTGGAGATTTAGTTGAGAGGAAAAAGGGCAAGTTATACTTTGTAGGTCGCAAAGATAACCAGATCAAACACATGGGATATCGAATAGAATTGGAAGAGATTGAACATGCTTTAATAAAAATTGATGGTATAAATCAAGCGGCCGTTGTATACGAACGAAAACAAGTAACTTTCGGCAAACTATATGGATTTGTAGCATCTGATGAAAAACTAAGTGAAGAAGTCATTTTGAATAAGCTTCGGAGTATATTACCGGACTATATGATTCCTTCAAAGATTTATATTCAGCCTATACTTCCTAAAAATCAAAATGGAAAAGTTGATAAACAACAGTTAAAGAATTTGTTGAGGTGAGGTAATCAAAACTCTTGAGATTAAAAAAACTTTTTATCAGGGAATAAGATATGGTGCTGTAGGTTTATCACTTAATTTAATTGGTTATATCATTTATTTGGTTATAACATGGCTTGGTATGGAACCTATAATTGCAGTTTCTATATTTTATCCTCTTGGTGTTTTGTACAGTTACTTTGCCCACAAACGTTTTTCATTTCAAAATTCTGACAAAAAAAATTGGCAATCGATCATCAAATACATAACCATTTACGTAATGGGTTATTTTTTGAATATAGGTTTAATTTACATTTTCTATAATATATTAGATTACCCGCATCAGATTGTTCAGTTAATCGCCATATTTATTGTTGCAGGATTTCTATTTACTGCATTAAAGTTCATTGTATTTAAGAATAACAACTAAATAAGATTCTAAAATGAAGGCAATTATTTTGGCAGGAGGAAGTGGTACAAGGCTTTATCCACTTACTGAAATATCCAGTAAACAACTGCAAGCTGTATATGATAAACCGATGATTTATTATCCATTAACAGTGTTAATGGCAGCCGGTATTCGTGATATTTGCCTGATTTCAACACCTCATGATTTACCAAAATTTGAGAAATTACTGGGAGATGGTTCAAAGTGGGGCATAACATTAAGTTATTTTGAACAACCAAAACCAGAAGGCATAGCTCAGGCAATTTTGATTGCTGAAAATTTTATCAAAAATTCAAATGTTGTTTTGATGCTTGGTGACAATATGTTCTCCGGTAGTGATGATGTACCTAACGCAATCAACGAATTTATCGAAGGCGCTACCATTTTTGCCTATAGAGTACCAAATCCCAGTCGATATGGTGTCGTGGAATTTGATCGGGATATGAATGCACTTACGTTGGAAGAAAAACCTGAAAAACCACGAAGTAATTATGCGGTTCCCGGTATTTATATATATGATAAAAATGTCATCGAAATCACCCAATCAATAAAACCATCGCCCCGTGGTGAATTAGAAATTACAGATGTGAATAAAGAATACTTACGACGTGGCAGTTTAAAAGTGCATAGACTAAGTCGTGGATTTGCGTGGTTGGATGCAGGTACAAGCTCTGCATTGCAAGAGGCTTCTAATTATATTGAAGCAATTGAACGAAGACAAGGTGTCAAAATAGGATGTCCGGAGGAAGCTGCTTTAGTGAGGGGTTTTATTGATTTATCAGAGTTTAATTTACTTTTGGAAACTATTCCTAATTGCGAATATAGAGATTACCTGAATAATTTAGCAGTAGAATATCGTCACGGTTTACTTTAGATAACAAAATGTCTATCCCTTTTAATAAGCCCTACTTAACCGGTAATGAATTAAAGTTTATTTCAGAAGCTCACTCTTTAAATAAGTTGGCCGGTGATGGGGCTTTTACCAGGTTATGTCATCAATGGCTAGAAGATGTAACCGGATGTCAAAAAGCACTATTAACACACTCCTGTACGGCAGCACTGGAAATCGCCGCAATTCTTTGTAATATCCAACCGGGTGATGAAGTTATCATGCCTTCGTACACATTTGTATCAACTGCGAATGCATTTGTGCTTCGAGGCGGCGTTCCGGTATTTGTTGATATCCGATCTGATACTTTAAACATTGATGAATCTTTAATAGAAGCCGCAATTACTCCTCGTACGAAAGCAATTGTACCGGTTCACTATGCAGGAGTAGCGTGTGAAATGGATGCCATTATGGATATCGCCAACCGACATGGGTTAATAGTGATTGAAGATGCTGCACAGGGAGTGATGGCGAATTATAAAGGACGCGCATTGGGTTCTATTGGACATTTAGGCTGTTACTCATTCCATGAAACAAAAAATATAATTTCAGGAGAAGGGGGTGCACTTTTGATCAATGATCCTTCATTTTCTGAACGTTCTGAAATAATAAGAGAGAAAGGAACGAACAGAACTAAGTTTTTCAAGGGGCAAGTTGATAAATACACTTGGGTAGATATTGGTTCTTCGTATCTGCCGGGAGAAATTATTGCTGCTTTTTTATGGGCTCAGATGCAGAAAGCTGATGAAATTACGTCTTTAAGACTAAAGTTATGGCAGAATTACAATGAATCATTTGAGATTTTAGAAATGGATGGTGTCATTAAAAGACCTTCAATTCCGTCGGATTGTGAACATAATGCTCACATGTATTATCTACTTTTAAAAGATAAAACCGAAAGAGATGAATTTATTTCAGTTATGGATAAACAAGGAATTAATTGCGTATTCCACTATGTACCACTTCATTCATCATCTTTTGGGTCATTGAATTCACGTTCATGTGGGGAATTAACGAATACAGTGAGATTATCTGAAAGTATTGTAAGACTCCCCTTATGGATAGGTCTCGGTTCTACTCAGAAAACTGTGATAAAAAAAACTATTTCTTCGCTGAAGGAATTATCTAAAAATAAGAGATTGCAATAATTTAAAGATGAACAGAAATGTAAAATTACTAATACTTTTTTACCTGATTTCGCATGGTATGATCTTGTTTCTTATGGATGCAATATATTGGGATGATTGGGTACTATGGAATATGAATGAGTCAGATGTTTTCAAAATGTTTGATCAAGCAGGTTCACCATTAAATATAGCAGGGTATCTGCATACTTTACTATTATCTATAGGTCCGTGGTTATATAAATTAATGACATTCACTCTTAACTTAATGTCGGGCTTAATTCTCTATTCAATACTGAAAAAAAACAAATACCTGAATGTTGAGGCAGCTTTTTATATAGCTCTTTTATTTATCATTACGCCACTTTTTATTGTAAGAGTTACACTAATCGCAATTCCATATACAATTGCTACTTTTTCTTTTCTGCTTGCTTGGTATATGTTAGATAGAAACAGAATAATTTCTTTAATCTTATTTATTATAAGTTTTAACATCCCTTCATTTCTAGTTTTTTATGCAGTACCAATTATGGATTGGTATTTCCGAGAGAATGACAACTTATCTGCACAAAAGATTTTGAATTGGGGATATAGGCACTTGGATTTTTTGATTATCCCTTTTTTATGGTACGTAGTATACAGATACTTTTTTACGCCATACGGATTTTATGAAGGCTATAACCAATCTTACGACTTACAAAATCTTTTCATCTCTTTGAAAGGACTCATTCTTGATAATGTGAAATTAAGTGTGAATTTATTTTTAATGATTTCAGGAGTCATTGTTTCCTATTTCTTACTTAGAAATATTAGTTCTAATAATTTAACTGACATTTCAAAAAGAAAACTAATTGTAATTTCATCTTTAGTGCTATTTTTTGCTTGGTTCCCATATGGGATATTAGGTTATTCTCCACAGTTTCAAGACTGGAATTCACGTCATCAGCTGCTTTTACAATTTGGTATTTCATTTTTGATATTTACTGTTGCATACTCTTTTTCTGAATTTAAAAAAGTGATACTAATTCTATTCATTGCAGTATCACTTTCAATAAATGTCACAAATTATTCGTCTTTATTCCTTGATTGGAATAAACAAAAGCAGATCATGCTTTTAATGAATGAATCTGAAGATATTAAAGATGCCAGTACACTCATTTTTACAGATTTCACAATAGATAAAAATGCCTTGGACAGGATTTATCGAACGTATGAATGGAATGGGATGTTGAAATATGTTTTTGATGATGAAAAAAGATTTGGAATAAGTGATGATTATGTGACTGAATACTTTAATGGTGACTATGACATTTATTTCGATGCCTTATATGCAGCCGGAGAACATGAAAGAGGTGGGAGAGTAGTCGAGGTAGATATAAAGCGGGATGGTTATAAATATTATTTTATAGTAGACGGAAATCATGTAGAGGGCAACTTTCGATTAAGTGAAACTTTATTCAAATCTTTAAAGAATCTCAACTAAAAAGTATGAAAAAGCTAACAAAATGCAGAATCAGTGGTGATTCAAATTTAATTAATGTTCTTAATCTTGGGGAACAATTTTTAACCGGAGTGTTTCCTAAAAAAAAGAATACAGAAATAACAAAGGGACCACTAGAATTGGTTTGGTCCCCTAAAAGCCAACTTTTGCAATTGGGTCACTCTTTTGACTTAAATGAAATGTATGGTGTGAATTATGGTTATCGATCCGGCCTTAATCAGTCAATGGTTTCTCACTTAACAAATAAGATTCATAATCTTGAAAAACTTTTAGATTTGAAATCTGGAGATGTAGTTATTGATGTGGGCAGTAATGATGCGACTTCATTAAAAGCATTTGAAACGCCCGGACTCAAAAAGATAGGTGTAGATCCAACAGGTGAAAAATTCAGCCAATATTATAATGATGATACGAAGTTAATTGTCGATTTTTTCCCATCTTCCTCATTAAATGCTGAATTAAATGGGAAGCAAGCTAAATTGATTACATCTATTGCGATGTTTTATGATTTGGAGGATCCAATAGAATTTGCAAAATCCATTCATGAATCGCTTACATCAGATGGTATATGGCATTTTGAACAGAGCTATATGCCATCAATGCTTCGTCTTAATTCTTACGACACAATTTGCCATGAGCATCTTGAGTTTTATACATTACACAATATTAAATACATTCTTGATAGATCTGATCTACGAATTCTCGATGTGCAGATGAATGGTGTGAATGGAGGTAGTTTTGCAGTTAGTGCAGTCAAAAAGAAGTCGACATGGAAGTCGAATGATGTACTCATAAATTGGCTACTTGAGGAAGAAATTAAAATGGGTTTTGACTCCCCAAAACCATTCAGAGAATTTGAACAAAAAGTATTTCAGCACAGAAAATCACTTCGTTCTTTAATAGATGCACTCAATTCTGATGGAAAAAGAATCATGGGATATGGAGCTTCGACCAAAGGAAATGTACTTTTACAGTTTTGTGAGTTTACTGAGAAAGACATTTCCGGTATTGCTGAAGTGAATCCTGATAAATTTAACTGCTATACACCGGGTACAAATATTCCAATTATATCTGAAGAAGATTCAATTAAAATGAAACCTGACTATTACCTTGTTCTGCCTTGGCATTTCAAAGATGGAATTGTTAGACGTGAGCAAAAATTTATTGCACAGGGTGGTAAATTAATTTTCCCATTTCCGGAGATTGAGATTGTAGGAGGTTGATGAAAGTTGCATTTATTATTGGTTCTGAAGGACAAGATGGAAATTTACTATCACGTTTTTTAAAAGAAAAAGATTATCAGGTAATTGGATTTTCCAGATCTAAAAATCCGTCTAATCAATGGGTTACCGAAAATCACTTTATAGATTTATCAAAAAATAATTTTTCAGCAATAACTGAAGCAATTAGAAAACACAAACCGTCTGAACTGTATTATTTTGCTGCGCATCATACTTCATCTCAACAACAAGCAGAACTTTCTTTAGTTGAAATTAATATTTCAACTGCGATTAATTATACAGCTTTTGTTAAGATCATGGATCTTTGTAGAGTATACTCTCCACAAACTAAAATCCAATTTACAAGCTCCTCTCTAATTTTTTCAGGTTGTAGTTCAGAAATACTAAATGAATATACGATACCAAAACCTACATGTTTGTATTCACTAAATAAATTAGCATCGATGAATGCTTCAAAATTTTATCGAAATAATTTTAATTTGTTTGTGAGTGTTGGAATCATGTTTAATCATGAATCAGTTTTTAGAAAAAACTATTTTTTATCAAAAAAAATAATTGAGCAGGTAAGAGATTTCAAAGACGGATTAATTGAAGTGATTACAATCGGAAATTTAGATGCAATAACAGATTGGGGATATGCACCGGATTATGTTGAAGCACTTTGGTACCTGTTACAACTAGATCAATCTGATGATTTTATAATCTCATCCGGTATTGGACACCAAGTTAAGAATTGGTTTCTAATACTTGAAGACTATCTAGATATAGAAATTATGAAGAGTATTCGGATGGATCCATCTTTAGTTAATAGGAAAAAACCTACGTTGATTGGTGATAACTCAAAGCTATTGAACGCAGGTTGGAAGCCTAAACACGATTTTAAAGATATGATTATTAAAATGTACAATAATGAAATATGAGTGAATCTATATTTAAAGAATATTATAAAAAGCAAAAATTTATTGATCGATATGAAATTGATTCCAGTGAAGAGATTGAAGTTATCATACCGGTTTATCATACAAATGAACTATGGGAAGCAAATTTACGCTCGATATTCCGTGAAATTCCTGTAAAAAGATTGCTAATTAGTGATGGTGGTGTGATTGACAACAGTTTAGATATTCTTAAAAAATTTCCAAGAGTTGAGATTTATGATCACACGAAATACAAAACATTAGGGAAGTGTATTGCTGAACTTATTAAAAGTGTAGAGACTGAACATTTTATATACCTCCATTCAGATGTATATCTACCTGAAAATTGGTTTGACAAAATGATCAAATATAAGTCAGATTATGATTGGTATGGGTGCCCTATGAATATCACTGTATTGGTAAATTACAGATTAAATGAGCCAAACAGACCCTATGCTGGTAGTCAAATTGGAAAAAAAACTGCTTTTAAAAATATTGATAAAATTGACGACGATTATGTTTATCGACAAGAAGATTTCATATTCAATCAATTAGTCACAGATGCAGGATTCAAAACAGGAAAGGTTGAAGATATATTTCATTACCATCAGGTAATGTTTAGAAGAAGTTCTGGTTATGATGTTAATGTTACTAATGTCAACATTGAAAATAAAAGAAGTGACTCAGAATGGAGTAGAACTAGGTATATGCAATTAAGAGGAATTGTAAAATACCTGGATCCAATTGAAACCTGGGTAATTGATGAGTTTAAAATTACCGCCAAATTTATGCTCAATGATGGTTCTATCAGTTATAGTGGCTTTAGAGATTGGATTAAAACTACAAACGATAAGTGGCTTAAATATTTTAATCTGAAGTTGATAATCCGCCTTAAAGTTGAAAATCAAATTCCTAAATTGAAAAAACTAATAAAAAAATTATTTTGAATACAGTAGTAATTGGAGCCGGTCGGATGGGAAGACGGCATATTGAAGTGGTAAAAAAATTGGGATTGAATCTAATTGGGGTTGTCGACCTTAATAACGAGTCTTTAAATGTGGCTAAAAAAGAATGTGATATTCCAAGAGACCTATTATTCACAGATATTAATAAAGTCCTTAAAAACTCAACGCCTGACTGCGCGATTATATCGACTACAGCAGACTCTCATGCAAATCTGACTCGAAAACTTGCAGAGAAAAGAGTCAAATATATCTTGGTAGAAAAACCTTTAGCTGTTTCTTTGGATCAGTGCATTGATATGATTAACACGTGTGAAAAATATGGTTGTATTCTATCTGTGAATCACCAAATGAGATTTATGGAACAATATATAAAACCAAAAACACTCTTAAGCAGTGAGGAATACGGTGGTTTTAAAAGCATGACGGTTGTAGCTGGAAATTTTGGAATGTCTATGAATGGAACGCATTATTTTGAGGCATTTAGATATCTGTGTGATGAAGATCCCTATGAGGTAACGGCTTGGTTTGATAATGAAATTATACCCAATCCTCGTGGCAATCAATTTGAGGACAGAGCTGGTTCAATAAGAGTAACTACAAAAAGTGGAAAAAGGCTTTATTTAGAAATAAGCTCTGACCAGGGACATGGCTTAGAGATAATATATGCAGCCAGAAATGGAATTATTACGGTAAGTGAATTATACGGTGATCTGGGCGGTACAGTTCGGAAAAAAGAATTTCGTGAGTTACCGACGACTAGATATGGTATGCCTGCAACGAGAAAAAAAATTAAAATAGAAGCGGCCGAAGTGATTGATTCAACAGCTTTAGTATTAGAGGCACTTTTGAAAGATCAAAATAGAGTTACCGGTGAGCAAGGTATGATGGCAGTGAAAGTGTTAGCAGCAGCATATAAATCAGCTGAAAATGGAAATAAAACGATTCGTCTTGATGAACCTTTAAATACATCAAGAATTTTTCCATGGGCATAATTATATTTATTGTTTTGTGATTGGAACAGATTTTTATTCTTCAAACTTACAATGGGTTACTAAAACCGGAAGTTTTGGTTCATTTACAATTGAATCAAAATTATCTTTACTTGATCATGAAAGGAAGGTTGTAGGGGATTATATAATTGGCTCATCAGTATTGGCCGGAAATATGTACGAGGAGGGTGAATTGCTTAAAAAACCCCCTTATCATTTTCAGCTAATTTATACAAATGGATTCAATCGGATATTAAGGAGTCCAATTACTTCTCCGAGCACGCATCGGGGTGTTAAAACTATATCTGACACTCTCCATGAAAACTCATATTTTGATTCAATTCGCCCCAACATAATCTATAGAGATTTCAAAGGAATTAATGACGATAAAGAGTTCTTTAGTTATTTAAAAATGGGATTTAAACCTATAAATATTAGAATTCATTTGACTACTTATTCGGATCTGAAAATTATGATCGAGGCACCTATCAAACACTATAATTTTATGGATCGAATAAAAAAATGGCAGATAGAGACAGGTCCGATATTATTTCTAAGAAAGAACTGTAAAAATTACCTTGATCAAAGTGAAGTAATCGAATTGTTAGAACCGACATTTGTACACGTGAACTCGTACAACGAAGCTCAATTTACTTTTGATTATCCATTTTTTGGAAAAATATCATCAGATTCAATGAAAGCGATTACTTCAAGAAATGACGAGTGTGAAATTGAAATTTTGGTTTCAAAATAATATTAAGATTGAATGATTAATAAAAAGATCAATGTAGCATTTATCGGTGCCGGCTACATGGGGAATGAGCACCTTAGAGTATTTAAGGATATTAAAGACGTTAACTTAGTGGGAATACACAGTCGTACAAGATCTCGAGATGAAATGTTAGCTACTAAGTTTGGGATACAACATGTTTGTGAATCAGTTTCGGAGTTATACAACAGAACCAATGCTGATGCTGTAGTGATTTCGGTTCCTGAACTTGAAACAAAGAAAGTATGTAGTGAAGTATTTAAATATCCTTGGATATCATTGATTGAAAAACCGGTTGGTTATGATTTAAATGATGCACGAGAAATTCTAAATGAGGCAGATAAAAAATCAAGAGATGTATATGTTGCACTGAATCGAAGACATTATAGTAGTACAACTGTTGTACTGAATGATTTAAAAAAGACCAGTGGGAAACGTTTGATTACCATTTATGATCAAGAAGATGCTCAGGCAGCATTAGCTGCAGGTCAACCTAAACTTGTTGTTGATAATTGGATGTACGCCAATTCAATTCATGTTATTGATCTATTTACCCTTTTTGGAAGAGGTGAAATTGTCAAAGTAGAACCTCTCATTCATTGGGATCCGGTAAATTCATTTTTAGTTATGGCAAAGTTGGAATTTGATTCCGGGGATATTGGACTTTACAATGCTGTCTGGAATGCACCTGGACCATGGGCTGTCACCGTTTCTACCGGTGACAGGAGGTTTGAAATGAGACCCCTTGAATCAGCTCAATATCAGAAAAGAGGTGAGCGTAAACTGACTGATTATTCATTGGATGATTTGGATACTCGTTTTAAACCGGGATTGAGAAAGCAGGCTGAATTATTTATAAAAGCTATTAAGACTGGGGAAAAAACATCATTGCCAACATTGAAGGATGCAACACAAACGATGGAATTAATCAGTAAAATTTATGAAAAAGGATAGTTCCAAATTGGATGTATTGGTTACCGGGGCGGATGGTTTTATAGGAAGTCATCTGGTTGAACTTTTGGTCAATGAAGGGTATAACGTAAAAGCATTTTGCTACTATAACTCTTTTAACTCTTTAGGATGGCTTGACTCATTACCGGATGAAACTTTCTCTAAGGTAGAAGTTTTTAGTGGCGACATCCGAGACCCATATGGAGTGAGAACCGCGATGCAAGGAGTTCATGCTGTTTTACATCTTGCCGCACTAATCACGATTCCCTTTAGCTACCATTCTCCTGACAGTTATGTGGATACAAACATCAAAGGAACTTTAAATATACTTCAAGCTGCCAAAGAATTAAAAACTGAAAAAGTCCTGGTAACATCCACATCAGAGGTTTATGGTACAGCACAGTTTGTCCCGATTACTGAAGAACACCCCAAACAAGGACAATCACCTTACTCAGCAACCAAAATCGCTGCAGATTGTCTGTCAGAATCGTTTTATCGAAGTTTTGATCTTCCCATCACGATTGTACGCCCTTTTAATACATATGGACCACGTCAGTCAGCAAGAGCGATCATTCCTACAATCATCACACAGCTTTTACAGGGATCGGATCAAATCAAATTGGGAGATCTTACACCGACCAGGGATCTCGTCTATGTGAAAGATACAGTGAATGGCTTTTTGAAAATCTTGCAATCAGATCAACTGATTGGTGAAGAGGTCAATATAGCCACACAGCATGAGATCAGTATCGGTGATCTGGCAAATGAAATCATTCAGCAGATTAATCCAAATGCTACAATAATTACGGATGAAGAACGATTACGACCAGCTAAAAGTGAAGTGTTTCGCCTGTATGGATCGAATAAAAAAATTCGCTCAAAAACAGACTGGAAACCGGAATACACATTAGCGTCCGGTATCAAAGAGACGATTGAATGGTTTAAAAACCCAAATCATCTAAAAATGTATAAATCTGATGTTTATAACATCTAATTGATGTCTGATTTGATAAAATCGACGGTTCAATTTTTTCGTGATAGTTACAAAACGAATGAGTTCATTCCATTGCACGAACCTCGGTTTGTAGGTAATGAAAAGAAGTATCTGATCGATACCATTGATTCAACATTTGTTTCGTCGGTTGGCCCTTATGTTGATAAATTTGAAGAGCATATTGCAGAGATCTCTGAAACAAAGAAAGGTGTGGCCGTTGTAAATGGAACGGCTGCACTGCAAGTTGCGCTACAAATAGCAGGTGTGAATAAGGGAGATGAAGTCATCACTCAAGCGCTCACATTCGTAGCGACGGTAAACGCAATAAAGTACAATCAAGCCGAACCTATTTTTCTTGATGTAGATTATGATACTATGGGTCTTTCACCTAAATCGGTTGAAGATTTTCTAACTGAACATGGTGAAGTACGCGAGGATGGTTGTTATAATCAATTGACCAACAAACGTATATCTGCATGTTTACCCATGCATACGTTTGGGTTTCTGGTGCATCTGAATGAATTATTGGAAGTGTGTCAAAAATGGAAGATTCCGGTTGTGGAAGATGCGGCAGAATCTCTTGGTTCCACCTACTTTGGTAAATCAACTGGAAGCTTTGGACAATTGGGGGCATTTTCATTTAACGGAAATAAGATTGTGACAGCAGGCGGGGGGGGTGCAATAGTGAGTAATGATCTTACAATGGCAAACCGAGCAAAACATTTGACCACCACCGCAAAAAAAGATCATGCTTACGAATTTAATCATGATGAAATAGGATACAATTTCAGGATGCCTAACATCAATGCGGCTTTGATTTTTGCACAATTGGAACAGTTGGATAATTTTATCGAATCAAAACGAGAACAAGCCGCTCGTTGTTTTGAATTTTTTAAATCACTCGGCATACAAATGAGGCGTGAAAATGCAAATACTAGAGCAAATTACTGGTTAATGTGTCTCGAGTTGGATGATATTTTGCTGAGAGATGATTTTTTGGATAAGATGAATAAGGCGGGAGTGATGACAAGGCCTATTTGGAAATTAATGTATAAATTGCCGATGTATAGCGATTGTTATAGAGATCACCAAACGAATGCTGAGTTACTGGAACAACGAATCGTAAACATCCCAAGCAGTGTCATTATTGAATAAAAAACATATCCTTTGCGGTTATTCGGGTCACGCCTACGTTATTCTTGAAGCGGCATTATTGAGCGGTTTGACTATCATTGGATATGCTGCTGATCAATTATCAGATAGCAATCCATATGGCTTGGATTATTTGGGAGCTGAGAGTGGTGATGATTTTCAAGGTTTCAACCAACAATATGGGTTTATATTGGGTGTTGGGAGTAATGAAATTCGACAGAAAATTGGAGATCGAGTTGAAATTAAGAATGAGGAGTTGATTACAGTCATTCATCCGTCAGCAACAGTTTCCAATACAGCTAAGATAGATCGGGGAGTTTTTATTTCGTCGGGAGTACAGGTCAATGCACAATCTGAAATTGGTAAAGGGGTTATACTGAATACCGGATCTATCTTGGAGCATGGATGCAATGTTGGTCAATATTCACACATTGCACCGGGAGCTGTGGTTGCAGGAGATGTGCAAATTGGTGAAAATTGTTTTATTGGGGCTAATTCTGTCATCAAAGAGGGAATTACGATTGGAAATGGTGTCACGGTTGGAGCAGGCTCGGTCATTTTAAATGATATTTCAGATCAATCTAAAGTGGTTGGTAATCCGGGTAGAGAAATATGAATGCAGATAGAGTATTAATCATAGCAGAAGCAGGAGTGAATCATAATGGAGATTTGAATAAGGCGTTTGAATTGATTGATGCTGCCTCAGATGCCGGAGCGGATGTTGTTAAGTTTCAGACGTTTAAAGCAGAAAAACTGGTTAGCAAGAGAGCTGTTAAAGCGAATTATCAGAAGCAGAACACGTCAGAAGCAGATGCATCACAGTTTAGTATGTTAAAATCACTGGAACTCACTGAAAGTGACCACTACCAATTAATTGATCATTGTAAACGAAAAGGGATTCAATTTTTATCCACTGCGTTTGATGAGGATGGGATAGAATTTCTTGACGGGTTAGATCTCCCATTTTTCAAATCACCATCCGGTGAAATCACTAATCGAAACTATCTGATTCAGTTGGCGCAAAAGGGGAAACCGGTTATCATATCGACCGGGATGGCGACTATGGATGAGATCATGGTTTCAGTAAACCTGCTCATTGAATTTGGATTACCAAAGGATAAAATCACGGTGTTACATTGCAACACAGAATATCCGACGCCGATGGAAGATGTGAATTTAAAGGCTATGCTATCAATAGGTAATGAACTGGATGTGGCAATTGGCTACTCAGATCATACATTAGGTATTGAAGTGCCGATTGCAGCAGTTGCATTGGGTGCTCGAGTAATTGAGAAGCATTTTACTTTAGACAGATCGATGCCGGGTCCTGATCACCGTGCATCATTGGAACCTGAAGAGTTAAAGGAGATGGTCAAGGCTATTCGAAATGTTGAAAAAGCCATATCGGGTGATGGTATCAAAAAACCGAGTCCGAGTGAACGTAAAAACCTTGACGTTGCCAGAAAGAGTCTTTTTGTCAATAGAGATTTAAAGGAAGGTGAGATCTTGAAAAAGGAAGATTTGATTGCCTTAAGACCGGGTAATGGAATTAGTCCGATGGATATTGGAAAAGTGATTGGTAAACATGTTCTCAAGAATATTGAGGGTTTTGAGCAACTAAAATGGGATTGGATAAAATGAAAATTGGGATATTAACAAGCTCGAGAGCTGATTTTGGTATATATTTGCCTTTAATCAGTGAACTTAAGGGAGATCCTGAAATTGAATTGGAAATCATAGCCTTCGGGACCCACCTATCATCAATGCATGGTCGTACTATTGATGATATAAAAGAACACGGATTTAACAAGATTGTTGAGATCCCCTCTGTTTTAGCGAGTGACGATGAAGAATCAATTAGCACCGCATTTGGATTGACTTCATTAAAGTTTTCATCCTTATGGTCAAATCGTTCATATGATTTGGTATTTTGTATTGGTGATCGTTACGAAATGGCTGCAGCTGTCTCTGCAGGTATTCCGTTTAACATTACATTTGCTCACATACATGGAGGGGAAACAACTCTTGGTGCCATTGATAATATTTATCGGCATTCTATTAGTTTATCATCGAAGTATCATTTTGTTACAACAGAACCGTTTAAGAAGCGATTGACAGAAATAGTTGGTAGTGATAAAAATATATATGTTACAGGCTCTTTAGGGTTGGTCAATCTAAAGAACATCAAATTATTGAGTAAAGAAGATTTTCTTAAAAAGTGGAATATTGATCTGAATAAAAAAACAATTCTTGTTACTGTACATCCGGATACAGTGAAAGTTGAAAAAAATCAACACTATTCAGAGCAAACAAGAAAATTTGTAGAAGAATTGTCTAAAAATATTCAGATAGTTATCACAATGCCAAATGCAGACACATTAGGTTCAATTTATCGAGATGTTTATAAAACTTTAAATATAAAAAATCCGCAAAATATCCATTTAATTGAAAATTTTGGGACACAATCCTATTTCACTTGCATGAATTATTGCGATCTTATTATTGGTAATTCTTCTAGTGGGATCATTGAAGCTGCTTCATTTAAAAAAGTAGTATTAAATGTTGGGGATAGACAAAAGGGGAGATTGTCAAACAAAAATGTTATTCATGTTCCATTTGATGCAGATTCAATTCTTAAAGAATTTGATAAGTGGACTAGTAAAGTCTATTCTGGCTCGAATATTTATGAAAAAGGTGAGACTGTAGAGATAATTTGTAATGAGATAAAAAATATTTTAAATGAATAGTTTAAGTACCTATTTAATCCCGTCCGGGAGTTCTATTATTAGTGCTTTAGAAAAACTAAATCAACAAGTATTAGATCCTATTTTGTTTGTCGTAAATCCAGATAATAAATTAATTGGATCATTGACAGATGGCGATATCAGAAGAGGGCTTCTCTCTGGTCATAAAACTGAAGACAAAATTGATGCTATTATTCAAAAAGACCCTAAGTTTATACGGAAAGGTGAAAAAGATTTAAGTAAAATCATCGATTACAGAAAAAGAGATATACGTGTTCTTCCAATATTGGACAGTGAACAATGTGTAGTAAATGTGATCAGCTTCAGAAATTTGAGATCTTATCTTCCGGTTGATGCGGTTATTATGGCCGGTGGAAGGGGAGAGAGGTTACGTCCAATAACAGACAACATACCTAAACCTTTGTTGGTTATAGGTGACAAGCCGATATTGGAACATAATATTGATCGTCTAAGATTGTTTGGAATTGATGATTTTTGGATAACACTTAGGTATTTATCGGATCAAATCGTTGATTATTTTGGTGATGGAAACAGTAAGGATGTCCGAATTGAATATGTGCACGAGACTGAACCGCTGGGAACCATTGGTTCAGTCTCAACAATAAAGAATTTTATTCATGACTATGTGTTAGTGACAAATTCGGATGTATTGACTAATATCGATTACGAACACTTTTTCCTTGATTTTGTTAGGGAAGAGGCTGATATGTCTGTCGTTACTATACCTTATTCTGTTGATATACCCTATGGTGTTTTGGAAACGAATAATGGTCATGTTATAAATTTTCGTGAAAAACCGACTTATACTTACTATTCTAATGGAGGGATTTACCTGATCAAAAAGGAAATTTTACAACATATACCTTTTGCTAAGCACTACAATGCTACTGACTTAATGGAGTATCTAATGAAAAACGATAGAAAGGTTGTATCCTATCCTTTATCTGCATATTGGCTCGACATTGGCAGACCCGAAGACTATAAAAAAGCTCAAAAAGATATAAATAATATCAATTTTTCATGAATCCGTTGGTTATTATTCCTGCAAGAGGTGGGTCAAAAGGTTTGCCGGGTAAGAACATTAAAAAATTAAATGGCAAGCCATTGATTCAGTATACAATTGAATGTGCCAGAGAGGTATTTGATGATGAATTTATAGTTGTATCAACTGATGCCTTGTCAATCAAAAAAGTTGTTGAAAAAACAGGTTTGAAAGTACCCGAACTCAGGCCTTCACAACTTGCAACTGATCATGCTTCCTCACAAGATGTATTATTACACTGCTTGGAAAGATCTATCTCAAAAGGGTATCAACCAGATACTATTATTTTGCTTCAAGTTACTTCACCATTTCGTAGTAAGAAACATTTAGTGGAAGCCTTAGATCTTTTTGATTCTACCTGTGAAATGGTTGCATCAGTAAAAATTACGGATTCTAATCCTTATTATGTGCTCCTTGAAGAGGATAATAACGGTTGGTTGACTAAATCGAAAAAAGGTGACTTTAATCGACGTCAGGATTGTCCGGATGTTTATGAATTGAACGGGGCAATTTACATTATTGATGCAGAGACGCTTATTAAGAAACCGATGATTGAATTTACAAGAGTTCGTAAATACGTAATGAAAGCAGAACATTCAGTAGATATTGACAATCAATTTGATTGGGATATCGCAGAAATGATGATTGAAAAGGGGTATGTAAATCATGCTTAATGTTAGAATCATTCCGAGATTAGATATAAAAGGCCCAAATCTTGTAAAAGGAATACATCTGGAAGGGTTAAGAGTGTTGGGAAAGCCGGAAGTATTTGCTAAATACTATTACGAACAGGGTGCAGATGAACTTTTTTTTCAAGATACTGTAGCCAGTTTATACGATCGGAACAGTCTTCATGATATCATCACCAAAACGGCTAAAGAGATTTTCATTCCACTTACTGTTGGAGGTGGCCTAAGAACATTGGATGATATTCGTGATGTGCTTCGGGCAGGGGCAGACAAAGTGGCTATAAATACTGCAGCAATCAAAAACCCTAAGTTCATAAAAGAAGCTGCAACTAAATTCGGATCATCAACAATTGTAATTGCAATCGAAGCGATAAAGGAAGATGATGGCAAATACTATGCCTTTACGGATAACGGTAGAGAGTTTTCAGGTGAAGAAGTTGTTCAATGGGCTCAGAAAGCGGAGGAATATGGGGCAGGTGAACTGCTTATCACATCCGTTGATAAGGAAGGAACGGGTGAAGGATATGATATTGAGTTAATTCACATGATATCCAATGCTGTCAATATACCTGTTATAGCCCATGGAGGTGCCAAAAATCCGAGCAATATTGTAGATGCTGTGATAAATGGGAATGCTGATGCGGTTGCGATTGCTTCAATTTTTCACTATTCCATTTTGAAAGAGATGCAAAGTGCAACAGATGACTATAAACAAGAGGGTAACATCTCATTTTTAAGCAGTGGTGCAATTCCTAAAAAAATTGAAACCAGCAGTATTTCTGAAGTTCGTACTGCATTATTGAAGTCAAACATACCTACACGTTTTTAAATAAGATGGGTAAAGAAAAAAAAATCTGTGTAATCGATTTTAAATTGGGGAATCTATTCAGTGTACTCCAAGCATTAAAAAATACCGGATTAGATGCCAAAATAAGTACAGAAGTACAAGATATATTAGACGCGGATGCATTAGTCCTTCCTGGAGTCGGAGCATTTAGAGATGCCATGAAGAATTTGGATAATCTCAACTTAATTCAGCCATTAATGGACAGTGTTCAAAATGGTAAGCCACTACTTGGAATTTGCCTCGGATTACAGTTACTCTTTAAAGAGAGTGAGGAGTTTGGGCTTTCAAAAGGATTGGGATTAATTCAAGGTAGAGTGACTCGATTTAATAGCGTAAATAGTGAAGGTAACGCCAGAAAAGTTCCACATATCGGCTGGAATCAAATTCACAGTCCTAATAATTCGAGCTGGAGTTCTTCACCACTTGATAAGACTCAAAAAGATGAGTTTATGTATTTTGTTCACTCATTCTATGTGGATCCAGCAGAGGAGGTCGTGTTATCAGAAACTGTTTATGATGGTCAAAGGTTTGTATCCAGTATCCTTAAAGAAAATATCTTTGCTTGCCAGTTTCATCCTGAAAAAAGTGGAACTAACGGTCTAAACATCTATAACAGATGGGCAGAAATGAATAAATTAAAATAGTAAAATACTTATGAGTGATAAAAAATTAGAAGCCTACTACGGATTACCAAATGATGTGAAATTCTGTTCTAAATGTGTGATGAGTAATCAGCGACCAGCATCAGCTGTAGAATTTAAACATACGATAGACAGCAAAAAAACAACGCTTAATTTTGATAAAGAAGAAGTTTGTGATGCTTGCAGGACATCAGAACATAAAGAAGCAATAGACTGGGAGACAAGAGAAGAAGAGCTGGTACAACTGCTGGACAAATATCGAAGTAAAGATGGTAGTTATGATTGTCTGGTTCCCGGTAGTGGAGGAAAGGATAGTGCATTTCAAGCTCATGTTTTAAAATATAAATATGGGATGAATCCGCTTACAGTTACTTGGCCACCAATATTGTATACGGATTATGGCTACAAAAATTGGAAAAATTGGATTGATAGTGGCTTCGATAATATTTCTTTTAACAGGAATGGAAAGACAATGAAGTTGCTGACAAGGCTGTCTATCGAAAATTTGTTTCACCCGTTTCAAACATTCATGTTGGGACAAAAAAACTTGGCACCTAAAATTGCCAACAAGTACGGAATTAATCTTGTTTTTTACGGTGAAAATGAAGCAGAATATGGTAATCCAATTGCTGATAATGCCTCATCCTTGAGGGATAAATCCTATTTTAGTTTTAATAATATGGATGATCTTTATTTAGGGGGTGTTTCCGTAAAAGAGTTGAAGGAAAAGTATCATATACCGGAGAGCGATCTCTTATCATTTTTACCCATAGATGCTAAAGAACTGGAAAAATCCAATATACAAGTTCACTATTTAGGATACTATCTTAAATGGACTCCTCAGGAGGTATATTATTACGCTGTCGAAAATACAGATTTCAAGGCCAGGCCGTTCAGGACACAAGGGACATATAGTAAGTATAACAGCATAGATGATAAAATTGATGATCTCCATTACTATACAACATATATCAAATTCGGAATTGGAAGAGCTACCTACGATGCATCCCAAGAAATTAGAAATCGACACTTGACACGTGAGGATGGTGTGGCGTTAGTGAAGAAGTTTGATGGTGAATTTCCTGACAGATATTTTGATGAAATTATGGAATATCTTGATATCGATGCGGAATATTTCAAAACTGAACTTACCGATAAATTCAGGTCACCACATTTATGGGGAAAAGATGAGAAAGGTGAATGGAAGTTAAGACATACAGTTTGGGGTGGTGGACTTGACGATGTGATTTAAATAAATTAATGAGAATAAAAAGTTACTAGTCATACTTAGATTTTTATATTAATAAGTTTGGTTGTTGAGTGCCTTAAATCAAACGATTTAATTTCAAGATACAGTGGGAATCATAAACTTTAATAAAAGATCAAAATTTAGCGACCATGAATGTATTGATTTAATAAAACCCTCAATTAATAGTCATCCAAACAAAAATATATTATAAATGGAATCAACAGAACCGGGCGAATTCATGTCAAAAATTGAAATCAATTCATACAAGAACAAATGGCTACAAAGCAAGGATACTGGAAATTACATAAGGGTTCAGAAAAGTAGATATGCTTTTGAATGGCTTGATTTAAGGATTTTAAGGGAAATCCCGAAAATACGTGGTGTCATAAGTTTATTAGGAAGAAAACCTCAAGGCGTAGATTACTACAAATATTATAGTGATATCTTAGAGAATAATAATAGAGGAAAATGGCAAAATGAATTTATAAGAGTAAAAAGTCAAATAGAGAGTTTAAATTACAAGGTAGAAAACTGCAATATAATTGACATATCAGGAGAGCCAGGATTCTTTGCTCAAGATGCTAATGAACTTTGTAAATCTGTAGAGGTGACAGCTTTTGCTGAGGAAGTTTCGACAGCTATGAAAAATATTCTAAATCTAAATGCGAAAAAGTACGATTTTCAAACTGATGATTTAACCAACCTTTACGAAAATGAATCCTATGATTATATATTCATTAGATATGCTATAGGTTTTTGTGAAGATCTTAACTCTTTTGTAATACAATGTCATAAATTGCTCAGAAAGGGAGGAATCATTTATATCTCATTTAGCCCTGCATCAAGAGGTGTTTGCGCTCGTTGGATGTTTGATGACTATACATATTTACGTCAGTTTACTGCTACACATCTAACGAAAACATTTATTGATAAAGGGTTAGAAAAAATTGGGGTATTTGATGAGGGTTCTTTCAAATGGGACGAAGGTCTACATCCATTGCAGAAATTATTTTCCAAGTTTTATACAAAAAATATTTTTTCTGACTGTGACTCTGAGGAGTTATTTCAACACAATCAAGCATTGCTTTTTAAAAAGAATTGAGGTTCAATTGTTGACCACTTTTAACTTCATTAAAAGATAAAGGATAGTTTTTGATATCTATTTGCTTGACTCATATTTATTTTAACGTCAGCTGTCAATTTAGCATTTATAGAGTTCCATAAGAATGTACAATTGAAACCATTTATATAATATTATTCAATCTTCTTATCCATAATTTATCAAATACAAGTTGAAGATTTCTTTTAAATTAAAAGTTAAGGATAAAATAAATGGTTTTATTGAGGCTTTAAATCATATTTTTATTTTTGGAGAAAATAATAAATTTGAGAATTGTGATGTACTTTTTGTTTGTCATGAAGTTGATTTTGGGTTCGAATACAATCAAAAAAAGTATTCTCCAAATATCGATACTTTAAATGAATTGATCAGTAGCCTTGGATATAAAACTGCTAAAATTATTAAACCGTACACTACTCTTGATCCTGATGAAATTTACGGTTTAAACTTTACTGTTAATGGAATTTTTGGCAGATCAGCATTTAAGGAGAGATTTTTCATGTATACAGGCCGTGAGAGTATAAAGCAGGGCAGTTACAGGATTGATACATGGTATGAAATAATTAGAAGTATAAATCCAAGATTAATTATTTCGATACAACCTCCAAGAGAGCTTTGTATGGCTGCAAAGAGGCATGAAGTTTGGGTGGCTGACTTACAACATGGTGTGATTTCAGAAGATCATTATTACAGTCAGAATTATCGTGAAATATATGATCAATCTGGATGGCCGGATTGTATTTTATGTTGGAATAATAAATCAAAGATTTGGATTGATGAACATTATTCAGAATTTGTAAATAGCAGAGTAGTCGGCCATCCGTTTATACAACGATTTATAGAGAAAAAAGAGACAGATAATTTGGTTCAAGATTCTTTGAGACATATTTGTTCATCTGATAAAGGAAATGAAACGATTCTATTTACAGCTCAATGGACTAATCTTGGTAAACTAGATTTACTCGCAATCGGTTTATCTGAAAGTATAATAGATTTAATTAAAGATGATAGAAGTACATATCAATGGTGGATTCGAATTCATCCTAAAACTTTAAATATTCATGGAAGTGAAAAAGTTTTCAATTTGCTTAGCGAAAGATTTTCAAATAATAATAATGTATTTTGGGATATTCCGACTTTAGAACCGCTACCCGTGATATTATCTAAATCAAATCTACATATCACATACAATAGTGCTGTTACAATTGAAGCAGCCTTATTCGGAATTAAAACTGCATTACTTTCATCAAATAGAGTAGAACTCTACGACTGGTTCTCTGAGGAAATTTCAAGTGGTTCTGCGGAAACTGTCGTTGATGACAGTGTATCATTGAAGGAATGGATCAAGAGTAAAATCCATTCTAAAGATAAAATAAATAGAGGTAAATCGATTGATTATTCCGAAGAGTTAAAATCTTTTTTAAATGATATTAATACATATTTACAATCAAGATCTAATAATGTTTCAATTTTAAATAAATCATAGGTTGAATATAATTTCATTTAACGAATGATAACATATCATGTATACAAGATAGATTGCTCAAAGTCATCTCGAGTGATGCTTCAATCTAAGTGGGATGAGAAAAGTATATTTGTACACTTAGGTGATAATATTTTGAAAACGGAAGGTTTGGATGACATTTCAAGCTATAAACTCTCTTTTAAAAAGGTTTTTAATCTAGCTCTTGAAACTAATAATTCAGAACCCACTAAATGGATTTTTCATGAGCAAGCTGGTTTACCATACTTGGTTCTATTTAGACTCATAAATCGAATCAGGGGGATTTATTCTTGCACAATGGTTTATGATATGCATGACCTTCACGAAAGAGTTGAGTATAAATCAATTTTTAAGAAGATTAGGTATGATTTCATTAGATATCATTTACTCGGTTTATTGGAGAAAGTAGTGTTCAATGACCGAGCAATAAAAAAAGTAATCGTTTCAGATGGATTGGCTAGAATCGTTGCAAAGAGATATAAAACCAAGAATCCAACAGTTGTTAAAAGTGCTTGTAATACTGTTTACAGTGCCCAACAACTTGCCAAATTTAATAGGGATAGTAAAGCGATAATTTATTTCGGCGCATTAAAACATTCCCCATTGAGGCTCATTGATTATGTTCAAGAGGCCGGACTGGAATTACATTTTTTCGGAAGAGATATTAATGCAGTAAGCTTGGGGAACAAGTTAGGCAGACCTCTTCCTAATTGTGTAAAATATTTTGGAGAGTATACACCTTCCAATCTAAAGTTTTTAACCGGCTACAGATATCTTATTATGTATCATCCTGATAATGTAAAAATAAATTATAGGTATTCACTTCCAAACAAAATTTTTCAGGCCATTAGTCATGGTATTTCAGTAATTGTTTCTAATAACTTTGAAGAGATGATCAAAACATTCAAAAATGTACCTGGAGCAGTAAAAGTACTGCATTCACCAAATGATTTGAAATCGTGTACTCAAGAATTAGAAAACCTGCAAAGTGGCAGCTACTGGACTGAGATTACCAATCTCGCTTCAAGAATCCATGATGAATCCAGACAAAATTACCTTAACCTATGAGATCAATAATCTATTGATTTATTGATTCATAAAGAACTTTACAGGAACTGAGAATTCGATTGAATAATTTTATGTATAGGAAACCTACCATTTTAATTCTTATAGATTACTATCTACCAGGCTATAAAGGAGGGGGGCCGGCAAAATCTGTTAAAAACATTACAGAATACTTAGAAACTGATTATAATTTTAAAATCATTACCTCTGATCGTGATTTAGGCGATGATAAGCCATATGATTCTATAATGATAGATGAGTGGATTCAATTTGAAAATGTAGAAATATATTATGCGTCACCTAAGTCATTACGCTTCTTTGCTTTGGTGGAGTTAATAAATAATAGCAAGTATGATCTCCTATATATAAATAGTTTTTTTCAACCTGCATTTGCAATCCAACCATTAATAGCGTCATTTTTAAAATTATTGAAGAATAATAATGTTTTAATTACACCACGTGGTGAGCTCGAGCCGGGATGCCTGAATATCAAACCATTAAAGAAAAAAACATATATTTTTGCTACGAAACTTGTCAATTTTTATAAAAATCTAAAGTGGCATGCAACCAATAAGCAAGAGCGTGAATGGGTTAAAGATGTTTTAGAAGTAAGTGATGACAAGATTTATGTTGCATCAAATCTTACTCCTTTATTGCGAAAAGATTCAGAAAAAAGTGGTCGCATTTTCAAAACAGATACCTCGGTTAAAATTTGTTTTATTTCTCGAATTACAAGAGAAAAAAACCTTGACTATGCACTGAGAATTATTAATCAGGTTGAGAGTCCGGTCACTTTTAATATTTATGGCACCAACGACCAAGACAGAGAGTATTGGCAAGAATGTAAAAAATTGATAGTAGAAATGAATGAGAAACATACTATCAATTACTTAGGCCAACTAAATCCAAATGATGTGGTTCCTACTTTTAGAAACCATGATCTTTTTTTATTTCCTACACATGGGGAAAATTTTGCTCATGTAATATTTGAATCAATGTCAGCCGGCACCCCTGTATTAATTACGGATACAACTCCATGGCGACATCTAAGTGAAAAAGGTGCAGGTTGGGACTACCCAATAGAAGACACTGAATCATTTGTAAAACAAATCGAATATTTATCCACTCTCAATGACATGGAATTCAAAAAAATCAGAAAAAGTACATTCGATTTTGCATATACTTTTGCACGTGACTCAGAAAGAATTAACCTTACAAAGATGATGTTTAAGAACTGTATTGAAAATTAGAATTAAGGTTTAGAAAAAGAATATGAAGAAGTATCAAGTTTGCACGAAAACAGTCATGGATACGTCAGACCCTAGCATCGTGTTTGATGAAGAAGGAATATCAGACCACTATCATGATTTTCATAACTATGTAAAACCATTTTGGCATACCGACGAGTATGGTGAAAAAGAGTTGGAAAGTGTTCTGAATAAAATCAAAAAAGAGGGTGAAAAGAGTGAGTACGACTCAATTCTTGGTATAAGCGGTGGAGTGGACAGTTCTTATATGTTGCATATGGCGGTAAAAGAATTTGGCCTTCGACCTCTTGTTTTCCATGTAGATGGGGGGTGGAATTCAGAGCTGGCAGTACACAATATCAACGTTTTGATCGATAAATTGGATCTGGATCTTTATACAGAAGTGATTAATTGGGAAGAGATGAAAGATTTTCAATTGGCTTTTTTTAAATCGGGTGTACCACATATTGATATTCCTCAAGACCACGCTTTTATTGCAACATTATATCAATTCGCTGAAAAGCACAAAATAAAGTATATACTGAATGGTGGAAATTTTTCTACGGAATGTGTTCAATATCCTATGCAATTTTATTATTACGGTACGGATATGGTTCAAATTAACGACATTAGAAAAAAATATGGAACGAGCAGTATGAAAACGTATCCGTTTAGTTCCATTTTTCGGCATAAAATTTATCTAAAATATATTAGAAGAGTTCATGTAGTAAAACCACTAAACTTTGTCTCTTTTAATAAAGAGGATGCTTTAAATCTACTAGAGAATGAATATGGTTGGAAACGATATCCTCAAAAACATTTTGAATCAAGATTCACCAAATTTTATGAAGGATATTGGTTGCCTGAACGTTTTGGCTTTGACCCAAGAAGGGTGCAATTTTCAAGCTTGATTCTGACCAATCAGATGACGAGAGATACAGCACTAAAAATACTGAAGAATCCATCTTACAATCCAGATACAATTGAGGACGAGTTTACCTATATCGCTACAAAATTGGGAATCTCATCTGAAGAGCTCAGAGAATACTTCAAAATGCCTAAAAAATTCTATTGGGATTATAAAAACCAGCAAAATATATTCAGAATTGGAGCAAAAATGATGAATATGCTTGGGCTTGAAAAGGTTAAAAAGCGAAGTATATGATCACGATTATTGATTATGGATTAGGGAATATTAAGGCATTTGTCAATGTATATGATAGATTGAATATTATCACAAAGGTTGCTCGCAATCCTTCTGATCTTAAAAATTCCAAAAAAATTATTCTACCGGGTGTTGGTGCCTTTGATTATGCGATGACTCAATTAAATAATTCTGGTATGAGAACTGCTTTAGAACACGAAGTTTTGCATAATAATATCCCCATTTTGGGTGTATGTGTCGGAATGCAAATGTTAGGGAAATCAAGCGAGGAGGGGACTATATCAGGTTTAGGATGGATTGATGGAACTGTGAAGAAATTTGAGATCGATGCATTGCCCCATAATGCACCGCTTCCTCACATGGGTTGGAATACGGTCATGAAAGATTCTGATAGTCCATTACTGAAAGATTTTAAAAACCATAGTCGTTTTTATTTTCTACACTCATACTATTTTGAATGTGATAATTCAGAAAATAGTATTTCAAAGACAGAATATGGGATCACGTTTACTAGTGCTGTGAATGAGGCAAATATTTATGGTATTCAGTTCCACCCTGAAAAAAGTCACTCAAATGGGGTCCAATTACTAAATAATTTTTCCAAGATTTAACTATGCTTTATCCTCGTATTATTCCTTGTCTACTTGTACAAAATAAGGGCTTGGTGAAAACGATTAAATTTAAAGATCCCAAATATGTTGGGGATCCTATCAATGCGGTTAAAATTTTTAATGAAAAGGAAGTTGATGAGTTGATAGTTCTTGATATTGATGTTTCCAAAGAAGGAAGAGAGCCGGATTATAAGATGATTGAAAATCTAGCAATTGAGTGTAGAATGCCATTTTGCTATGGTGGGGGGATTAAAACGGTTGAGCAAGCACAACGTGTTTTTAGTTTAGGTGTTGAAAAAATAGCGATCAGCTCAGTCGCAGTTAAAAACCCAACCATTATTACTAAGATGGCAGAGAGAGTCGGTAATCAAAGTGTAGTTGTTGTCTTAGACATAAAAAAGAAAATGATTTCCGGAAAATATGAAATCATGATTCATAACGGGTCAAAATCTACAGGTTTGGACCCAGTTTCTTTTGCAGTTAAAATGCAAGATTTAGGTGCAGGAGAAATTGTAATCAATTCAATTGACAAGGATGGAACGATGAGTGGCTTTGATATGAATTTAATAAGCAATATTCGAGAATCAGTCAACATTCCTATCACTGTGATGGGCGGAGCAGGTACTTTAATTGACATTGGGGAGGTTATCAAAAATCATGGTATTATTGGAGTATGTGCAGGTAGTTTATTTGTTTTTAAGGGAAAATTTAGAGCTGTATTGATCAATTATCCAACTGTGTTAGAAAAAAACGAATTGCTAAGTAAAGTATTTTTGAATGATTAAAATATCAGTAGTCGCCAAGATGAGGTCTTACTTTAAAGTGGCAATTAAGAGATTATGTGCGGATTAGTTGGATATTCTTGTAGTTCAGGTACTGAAATGGAGACTTCTTCTCTTTTAGAGTCTAATGAGCGCATTTCACACAGGGGGCCTGATGATTCCGGAATTTACGAAGATAAAAAAAATGGAGTTGGTCTGGCTCACACAAGACTATCTATTATTGACCTTTCTGAATTGGGTCATCAACCCATGATAGATGAACAATCCGGAGTGGTGTTAGCATATAATGGCGAAATATATAACTACCGGGAATTACGAGCTGAACTGGAAGAATCAGGTATTCAATTTAACGGCCATTCTGATACGGAGGTATTATTAAACCTGTTTTTGGTATATCGAACCCAAATAAATGGGATCGAAACCATGCTCAGACTACTCAATGGGATCTTTGCATTTGCTATCTGGGATCCATCAAGCAAATCCACATTGATCGCAAGGGATGCACTTGGAGTTAAACCACTCTATTATTATTCAAATCAGAAAACCACTCTCTTTGCAAGTGAAATTAAAGCAATGGTTCCAATGATTGAAGATATTGGCGAATTGGATCATCATGCCATTGACAGATATCTTACCTATTTATGGTGTCCGGGTAACGGTACTCCGGTAAAATCCATTAGAAAAGTGAATCCGGGAGAGGCCATATGGATTAAAGATGGACAGCTGGATAATAGACTGCAATGGTACAAATTACCGGCTTTTCGCCCGACCAAAAAAACGATTGGAAAAACTGAAAGTATAAGTGGTACAACTGAACATTTACGGACTGCTGTACACAGGCAAATGGTTGCTGATGTGCCTGTGGGTGCTTTTCTTTCGGGTGGACTGGATTCCAGCAGTATTGTTACATTTGCAAGAGAGGTGAATCCGGACATTCACTGTTTTACGATTGAAAGCAAGGGAACCCAGGACTCCGGTTTTGTTGATGATTTACCTTATGCACAAAGAGTTGCAAGCCATCTCAATGTTCCATTAGAAGTGGTTACGATTGATTCTGCAACCATGATTGAAGACCTTCATAAAATGATATCCATTTTAGATGAACCGCTGGCAGATCCCGCATCACTGAATGTCCTTTATATCAGTCAAATGGCCCGGGATAAAGGCATTAAAGTACTTCTTTCGGGAGCAGGTGGGGATGATATTTTTTCAGGATATAGACGTCACAAAGCAATTTCAAATGAAAAATACTGGCAATGGCTTCCCAAACCCCTTTTGTCTTCGTTAGAGAAAATAAGCGGTTTGGCTGATAATCAACATGCAATCAGCAGAAGAATTTCAAAATTATTTAGTGGAGCTTCTCTTGGGCCGATGGAGAGATTGGTCAATTATTTTAAATGGATGAAAAGGGATGATTTGCTGGCCTTATTCTCTGATGATTTTAAATCAATTTTATTCAGAGAAAATCAAAATGACCCAATGATGGAATTTCTTGGGAAAATACCTGAAGAGCTGTCTGATCTGGAAAAAATGCTTGCATTGGAACAGAGGTTTTTTCTAGCTGATCACAATCTTAATTATACGGATAAGATGTCGATGGCAGCTGGAATTGAGGTTCGTGTTCCATTCCTCGATCTGGATCTTGTTGATTTTGCAAGTCAAATCCCATCAAAATATAAACAGCGCGGGATGACAGGTAAATGGGTGTTGAAAAAAGCAATGGAACCCTATCTGCCGAAAGATATTATTTATAGACCCAAAAGCGGATTTAGCGCACCGCTTGAACGATGGATTCGTATTGAATTGAATGATTTGATCAATGAATTGTTATCAGAAAAGAATTTGAAAAACAATGGTTTATTCAATCCAAACGAAGTCGCGAAATTGATTCAAAAAAATCAGCAAGGTAAAATCTATGCCAGTTACACTATATTTTCGATTTTGTGTATTGAAATCTGGTGTAGAATTAATCTTTAAAAATAAACTCACAATGAAAGGTTTTAATTACTTTATAAAATTAACAGTATCGATCTTATTTTTAGTAATCATATTAATTACCTCTCTTTTTCTTATTGCATATACTCCAATATCTCTCCAAAAAACTTTGACAATAAAACCTATAAATAATCAAGAATTAGTGATACAAAAAAACAGATATGAAGAAAATATAAATGAATTTAATGTCGAGCATTTCATAAGTTCGATTCCATATAATAGTACTGAAACGACTTTTTCCGTATTGCCGAAAGATCGATTTGAGGAGTCAATTATAAATGGTAATGGGAATTGCTCAAACTTAATATTTGGAGCAGCATATTACTTTCTAGAAAATCAAATGGATTTTTATGCTATACATCTTCTTCCATTGGATAATTTTTTGGATGGTTACGGGCACACTGTTTTATACATGAATTTTAGGTTAAATGATTCGGATATACAGGAGGGGATAGTGGATATTTTTGAGGCAAGTATCCCTACAGTTCAAGGGTTGCCAATTGATATTGATGAGCTAATCACTTCTAGAGGCAATATTGAACTATATACAATCAATTCTTTGAATAGAGAGAGGTTTAATTATTTCAGACAGAGTTATTTAGAGGACAAGGTTTTAGGTTCTGTCAATTCTGAAGAAATTCAAAGGTACTTTAATTTTTTGGAAAATATATATATATCACTGGGTAATGAAGAATTAGAAAAATTAGTTTACGATTCTTTAGCTATCATCTTTGGATATTTTCCCAATACAATAGTCACTAAAACTGATTTTAATCAATTATTTCATGGTAAATGGTTAATTGTAACTTTAGCCTATGGTTGGTTGTGGAGTATTCGGATAGTACTATTAATAACAATTTCTTACATGATCATCTTACCTATCATTATTTTTATTCAAAAAGGTGAATCGGTGAGAAATATATAATCAACAAACCCTTGAAACAAATCCTCCAACATCTCAAATCCGGTAAAACCTCTCTGGAAGAACTGCCTGCTCCAATGGTTCGCCCGGGCCACGTACTTATCCGCTCATCTAGAAGCCTTGTATCCCTGGGTACCGAACGCTCTCTCGTCGAGTTTAGCCGAGCCAATCTGATCGATAAGGCAAGGCAACAGCCCGACAAAGTGAAGGAAGTGCTGAATAAAATTAAGTCTGACGGCCTCCTGCCCACAATGGAAGCCGTTTTTAGTAAACTGGATGAGCCTCTGCCACTCGGATACTGCAACGTTGGCCGGGTGATTGCCGTAGGTGAAGGGGTGTCAGAATATGCCGTCGGCGACCGGGTCGCTTCCAATGGACCCCATGCAGAAATTGTATCCATTCCAAAAAATTTGACTGCAACGATTCCAGATGATGTGACAGACGATGAAGCAACGTTCACCGTAATCGGAGCCATCGCTTTGCAGGGAATACGACTCTGTAACCCCACTTTTGGTGAATCGATTGTTGTGATCGGGTTGGGATTGATCGGATTGATTACCGCTCAACTGCTCAAAGCAAATGGCTGTAGGGTGATAGGCATTGATCCCGATGCCAACAAATGCAGCCTGGCAGCAGGATTAGGTGTTGAGGTGGTTCATCTTAAAGAGGGTGAAGATCCTGTCAAACGAATTATCGGCCTCACAACCGGAACCGGAGCAGATGGAGTTATCATAACCGCAACTGCCAAAAGCAATTCAGTAATCGAACAGTCGGCAAAAATGAGTCGTAAACGAGGCCGAATCATTTTAGTGGGTGTTGTGGGACTCGATATCAGCCGCGCCGATTTCTACAAAAAAGAACTCACTTTCCAGGTATCCTGCTCGTATGGCCCGGGCCGTTATGATGATGACTATGAGCAAAAAGGTGTGGATTATCCACTGCCATTTGTCAGGTGGACCGAAAAGAGAAATTTTGAAGCTATACTGAATGCCATAGCGGCCGGACAGTTAAATGTAAAGGATCTGATTACAGAAATCGTAGATCTGGCAGATTTTGAAACAATCTATGGGAACATCAGCGATAAGAATTCTATTGCATCCCTCTTGAAATATCCGGAGGATGATAAAAACAATGATCAACCAAATCTGGTACAATACGATTCTAGGTCTTATTCCGGAACAAAAGCAGTTTTGGGTATCATCGGAGCAGGGAACTTCACCAAACGAGTCATTCTTCCCTCACTGAAAGGATCGGGTGCGCTCTTGAAAACCATTTCGAGTGCAGGCGGAGTCAGTGGGACAAAACTGGCTAAAAAATATGGATTTTCTCAATCTGCTACCGATAATGATGAGATTTGGAAAGATCCCGATATCGATTTGGTACTGATCACGACCCGGCATAATCAGCACGCTTCTATGAGCGTAAAGGCACTTCAGGCCGGAAAACATCTGTTTGTTGAAAAACCGCTGGCATTGAATCAAACGGAATTGGATAACATCATCGATGCCTATCAAAAGGGTTCTACTACTCTCTCTGTAGGCTTTAATCGGCGATTTTCTCCCCATTCGAAAGCTATTAAAAAAGCATTGGGTCCGGGCCCAATGAATATTGTTGCAACCATGAATGCGGGTTTCATTCCAAAGGATGTTTGGATTCACGATCTGAAGGTAGGAGGTGGACGCATCATCGGCGAAGCGTGTCATTTTATTGACCTTTGTTCCTACCTTACAGACTCAATGGTTATTTCCGTTTGCATGAATGCCATGGGGCCGGGTGCAGATGAAAGCACGGATAATGCAACTATCCTTTTAAAATATGCTGATGGCAGCAATGCCGTGATCAACTATTTTGCAAACGGACATAAATCCTACTCAAAAGAGCGACTCGAAGTTTACAGCAGGGAACGCACGATCATTTTGGATAATTTCAGGCGGACCACTGCTTATGGGTTTAGCGGATTTCGAAAACTAAAAACAAGACTGGATAAAGGCCACAAAACCCAATTTCATGAACTGATCCGTCGGGTAAAAGAGGGGGGAGATCCCTTAATTCCTTTTGAAAGCTTGGTGAATACAACAAAAGCGTCATTTTCAGCTATTGAAAGCCTTAAATGCAATGGTTGGGTGACGGTTGAGTCGTAAAAGTATATTAATTAAATCAATAACTAAACTTCGTCACATCGAGCAACGCAGAAGCCGAATGGAACAGATGAAGTGCGGTAGCGACACCCACCCACTACGTCACATTGAGGGCAACGAAGCGGAGCGTAGTGTAGTCGCTCATTTTTTCCACGCGAAGCGAAATGTTCGTCGTGCTGGCAGGGAGTTCTCGACTTCGTTTGGTCGCTAACACTTCGCTACACTGCGTGGGATAAAAGAGGAGCGCTCCCGCACTGCGCTCCCCGAAGAGTCGGGGCGGGCTGAACTGACGAATATTTTATGATATTTATACCAAATACATCTAATGTTTAAAAAGCTATCCAAACTTTATCATACGGTTAAATATCTGAAGCCGATCCAAATTGTGGGTCGGCTTCAGCTTTTTATTCCCAGACGGATATCTGAGCAAAAGAGCCATCCGGAATTTCGGTCCGTAACACTACCTTCTATTTTTTGCAAAAAACCGGCATCTACTTCCGATTTTAATGAGTTTACATTTCTGTCAGAATCCCATCGGTTATCAGACATCGGCTGGGAAACGGAACAAATATCAAAACTCTGGAGCTATAATCTTCAATACTTCGATTACATCCATAACCGATTGGATTGGAATGAGAGTGAGAAGAAGAAAATCCGCGAGCTCATGCAGCAATGGGTAGATGAAAATCCATTTGGAAAGGGTACCGGCTGGGAGCCCTATCCGACATCCCTTCGGATCGTCAATTGGGTGAAATGGCATCTCAGTGCAGAACCTCTAAGTCAGGAAGCCAGTCTAAGTTTATGGAATCAATTGCGTTGGTTGGCAGACCGTCCCGAAGTACACCTCCTGGGCAACCACATCTTTGCCAACGCCAAAGCGATGATTATCGGTTCTGCTCTATTTGAAGGAGAGGAGTCGAAGAAAATCCGGAATCAAGGATTTAAAATTCTGAAAGATCAACTGGATGAGCAGTTTTTGGAGGATGGCGGACACTTTGAACGAAGCCCGATGTACCATGCACTCGCAATGGAAGATCTGCTGGATCTCTATATTCTGAGTGAAAACTTCAGTACCGGATTCCCAAAAACTGAAATCAAAGAAAAGATCAAAAAAGGAATCCTATGGCTCTCACTGATGAGTTACGAAAACGAAGAGTTCCCTCATTTCAATGATTGTACAAATGGTATAGCTCCAACATTAAGGCAGCTTCAGAAAATTGCCAAAAGTGCAGGGATTCAAAGTGCACCGCCGGAGAATGAAGAGGATATGAACCGGTTGAAGGAGGATGAAATGAAATTGATGAAGGCAGAGCACTCAAGCGGGTTGAAAGAGAGGGATGTAAACTTGTTGAAGGGGGAGGGAGTGACCCTTTTAAAGGAGAGTGGATTTGTTATCGCACAGCTGGAGAGGAGCAAACTGATTGCGGATGTTGGGGATATTGGTCCAACATATCAACCAGGGCATGCGCACGCAGAAACACTGTCGTTTGAGTTATCCGTGAATGGCCACCGGGTCCTTGTAAATTCGGGCACATCTCTTTACGGGACCTCTGCTGAACGACTCAGGCAACGATGTACTTCAGCCCATTCAACGGTGGAGATTGATGGCCAAAACTCATCTGAGGTGTGGTCCGGATTCCGAGTGGCCGAAAGAGCAAAGGTTCAACATGTTCAAATTGATAATCCGGATTCAGTGGCACCCATTGTAATTTCAGCGTCTCATGACGGGTATCAGCGTCTGCCCGGAAAAAATACTCACCGGCGCACTTGGAAGCTGGATGCAAACTCGCTCACGATTCATGATCAAATATCAGGCAAATTTAGTAAGGCTGTTTCCCGTCTGTATATTCATCCCGATTTTGCCTGCCATTCAAATGAAAATGGTACTATATTTCACCACGAAATAGCAGGCACGGTCTCTTTGATCGCTCGTTCCGGGAAGAAAGAAATACCGATTGTTATGAAAGAATCAACGTATCACCCTGCATTTGGCGTATCCCTGAAAAACAGTTGTGTTGAAATCATAGTAACGGATACTCAAGAAGTGTCCATAGAACTGAATTGGTCAGTATAGTGAAACGAATTGTCTACTTATCATTCTATTTTGAACCGGATTTATGTGCCGGTTCCTTCAGAAATTCTCCATTGGCCATAGAACTTGCGTCTCAGGTTGAAGGAGAAGCTATTGTGGAGGTCTATACAACCCTTCCCAATCGATATAACTCCTTTTCCCCTGAAGCTCCCAAATATGAGGAGAGAGGGAATCTGAAAATCCACCGAATTGCCCTTCCCAAACATAAAAGCGGCATGGTGGATCAGATCCGATCCTTTTCACGATACTATTTTTCAGTACTCAAATTAAATCGTCGGCAAAAAGCGGATCTGGTCTTTGCCTCATCCAGCCGACTCTTTACAGCGTACCTTGGCTCTGTTCTCTCCAAAAAATTAAAAGCACCGCTCTACCTGGATATCCGCGATCTGTTTGTAGATACAATTTCAGATGTGCTCAAATCGAAATTAACGGGTCTTTTTTTACTTCCGACTCTGAAATGGATAGAGAGACGAACATTTGAATCGGCAAATCATATCAACGTGATTAGCGGTGGTTTCAAAAGCTATTTTACCGGGTATCCCAATCCAAACTATTCTAATTTTTCAAATGGTATTGATGATGAGTTTCTTGAGGCCGGCCAAACTACTACACTAACAGAGAGTGAGGAGAACGATGTAAAGACCATATTATATGCCGGTAATATTGGCGAAGGGCAGGGGTTGCATCGAATCATCCCGGAAACCGCAAAAGCTGTTGGAAAAGCATTTAAATTTGTGGTGATTGGTGATGGTGGAATGAAACAGCGGCTTCGGAAGAGATTAGAGGAGGTTGGGGCAGACAACGTAGTCTTTCGTGACCCGATTCCTAGAAATGAACTGATCGAGGCTTACAAATCTGCAGATTATCTGTTTTTGCACTTAAATGACTATCCGGCTTTTAGAAAGGTATTGCCATCAAAAATATTTGAGATGGCCGCATTGAATAAACCGATTCTGGCAGGTGTTTCAGGATTTTCGGCTGAATTTTTGAAAAATGAAGTTCCGGATACTCACCTGTTTAAACCGTGTAACCCAACAGAACTGGTAGAAATCCTTAGAAAAGCCGACTCAAAGAACCCCATTAACCGAGAACAATTTATCAGCAGTCACAAAAGAAGTACCATCAACCAAAAAATGGCTGAGTCGATAAAAAATTATCTCTAGAACTCTGTTAATGTTCAATTTATGAGCCTAAATAACACCCCCCTGCCCCCCTTATTAGGGGGGAGTGTTTCATTTATTGTTTTACAATCGAAAGCATGTTTAAAAGAAATGTAGATATTAGTTGCAGAGCCCTATGAATAAATTAAAAACAAAATTTACAAATGTATCCTACGTCGTTGTACGTAAGTTGCTACCTGTGATCGATTATCTGCTCATACCATTTGTTTTTTTATCGGCATGGCTCATGAAGAAAATACGGGTTTGGGGAATACATGCGATGCCCGTTACGAAAAAACTGCTGTTGAAAAGGGGGGTTTTTCCTATCTACGATCACTACTATGAACCCCAGTTTGATCACCGAAACCCACAAAAAGAGTATTTTGAGGATAGGCAGCTACCGGGAATCGATTGGAATACCACAAACCAACTCAATTATCTCAAAGAGTTAACCTATGCATCCGAATTGAAAGATATTCCAAACCGGAAAACAGATTCCTGGAGAGAGTTTCATTTTAATAACGGAGCGTATGAGTCAGGAGATGCAGAATATTGGTACCAGATTTTGCGAAAAGAGAAACCTAAAAAAATTATTGAGATCGGTTCCGGATATTCAACCCTGATGGCATTGAAAGCGATTGAGATGAACCAAAGAGAAGATTCCGGTTATCAATGCGAACTCACCTGCATTGAGCCCTACGAGTTTGCCTGGCTGGAGGAGCTGGAGGTGAACGTGATCCGAAGTAAAGTGGAGGATCTGGACCTCGACTTTTTCTCAAGTTTAGGTAACGGTGACATCCTTTTTATTGACTCAACCCATATGATCCGTCCGGATGGGGACGTTCTTTTTGAATATTTGCAAATTTTACCCACCCTCAACAAGGGTGTAATCGTACATATTCACGACATTTTTTCGCCTAAAAATTACCCGAAAACCTGGCTGAATGACCATGTTCTCTTCTGGAATGAACAGTACCTTTTTGAAGCATTTATTTCTGAAAATAGCCACTGGGAGATCGTAGGAGCACTAAACTACCTCCATCATAACTACTTTCATGAACTAAAAACAGTTGCACCCTACCTGTCAAAGGAGAGAGAACCCGGTTCATTTTATTTAAGAAGGGTCAAATAACTTCATTTGGAGTATAAAAAATGGAAATAAATAGTACTTTAACTTCTCTTTAGATTTGAGTACTTTCCATTGATATATTGTATTTTAAGCCTAACTAAGTGCTCTATACATTTTATTCCCAACATTATATAAATGAATAAGCGTAAAAATTATCTGCAACATGCTCTGTTTTTTATAGTGGGAGATTCAGTTGCGATCATAGCCGCTTCACTCTTTACTTACCTCATCCTTGATTCGCTTGCGATCATCGGGATAGATTTCCCCGGAACACAGATACTATTGATGCTCACGTTCTCTGTATTGGCATTGGGAACGTTCAAGATGTATCAAGTAAATTGGCGCTTTACCAGTCTTAGAGAGTTACTTTTTATCGGACTTGGATTAGCCTGTGGACTTGTTTTATCTACTACAGTGCTTCTTGTAACCGGTGAGTTTACGTCACTTGCATTCAGCTTTCTGTTTTTGGTCTACTTCTTGAGTATTCTGTTTGTGGGTGGTTTCAGAATAAGTCGCCGAATGATCACTGAAGTTTTTAAATCACCGGTTCTCAAAAGAAGAGCGATCTTATTTGGTGCTGGAAATGCTGCCGATCAGCTCTTGAGGGACTTGACCCGAAACTACACCTGGAGCCCCAATATCGTTGCCATTTTTGATGACGATGAAAAACTGCATGGACTCACACTGCACGGTATATCCGTACTCGGGGATCGAAAAAAAATGCTCTCTTTTCTCCGATATACAGACATAGATGAACTCATTGTGGCCATACCATCACTGCCAAAAAATGAACTGAAAAAAATTACAGATGAAGTTCACTCCGTTATCGCGAATCTGAAGGTAAAGTTGTTGCCTTCCTATCACTTGTTAACGGATGATCCTGTTGCTGCAAGAAATATACGTCAAATCAGTATTGAAGATATTTTGGGACGTGAGCCGGCTCGTGCCGACATGAACTCTCTTGAAAAGGCATTAACCGGCAAAAAGATTATGATTACCGGTGCTGGCGGATCTATTGGAAGTGAAATTGTGAGGCAGTGTCTGCATCTGAAACCGGACAAAATCACCGCATTGGATATCGATGAAACGTCTCTGTTTCATCTGATGAATGAATACAGTCATGTAGGTGACGTTCTACAACCTTGTGTTGCAAATGTGACAGATGAGCATAAGTTGAGACAGATCTTTGAGCAGGATGTTCCGGATATCATTTTCCATGCAGCTGCTTATAAACATGTTCCAATGATGGAACGGTTCCCGGAAGAGGCGGTCAAAATCAATATCGGTGGAACACGCCTTCTTTCTAAAATGAGCTGCGATTATGGAGTGGATAAGTTTGTCTTGATATCTACAGATAAAGCAGTAAACCCTACTAATGTAATGGGTGCTACCAAACGAGTTGCCGAGGAAGTCTGTCTCTCTTACAATGATCTCTGCGGTACAAAATTTATGGCTGTGAGATTCGGAAACGTACTTGGTTCAAGAGGATCGGTTGTTCCTCTTTTCATGGATCAAATCCGAAATGGCGGACCGGTTACAATTACACACAAAGATATCGTCCGCTTTTTTATGACTATACCGGAAGCTGTGCTGCTGGTTATGCAGGCCGGTATGATCGGTGAAGGCGGTGAGGTTTTTGTACTGGATATGGGTGAACCGATTAAGATCTCCGACATGGCACGTCAGCTGATACGTCTGCACGGGTTGGAACCTGAGAAAGATATAGCGATTGAGTATACCGGTCTTCGTCCGGGAGAGAAGATGTATGAAGAACTTCTCAAACATGAAGAGGATTTGGTACCTACATCGCATAAGCTGATTCACAAGGCGATCTGTACAAAAGAGTACAATCGTGAAGAGATTGAACGACTCACTGCGAATCTTCTCTACAAGGTTCAAAACGGCTCAGCCAAGCAAGCCAGGATCATTCTAAAAGATATTGTACCCACCTATACGTTTAAAGTGAAAGGAGAGTATCTGATTACTGAGTCTATTGGATAGTGATTCCTTCGGTTCCTGCAGATTTTTAGTTTAATGGCGTATTGTCCGCTTCTTCAACCTCTTGATATCTAAATAGCGTATCCAATGCACTATTCACTTGGCGTTGATCATAAATAAGGTCGATAAACTTATCTGTTCGATTAATGGCTCCTTCTTGGGTTAAATGATACACAGTATCAAAGAAGTACTCATCTTCAAAGAGAAAAGTGTCCGGCCTGCCGAGAACCGGAAAATGAAGCCCCTCTGTCATATCCTGATGTATAGTCTCAAGTACTTCTCTGTTTCTTTCATATTCTGAAATAGGATAAGCTGTATAGACATAAAAGACACTGACTTCCCGTTTTTCCATTTCAGCATAAAATCGGTTCAGCCTCCTGATCCCCTCACCCCAGTACATGTATTCTATGATGCCCCTCTGATCCAGCTCCGGTTTGCCCTGCATGCCGTGATGTCCAATAAAATCACCGAAATCATTAAAATTATCTCTTTTGTAGACAGCCGTAAATTCATCCATTTCAAAAATTTGCCTCTCCCTGCCAAGCAGGTTTGTGTAGATCCAGTTCCATGTATTTCCCTGTGTTGATCGAACATGAGAAGCAACCTCCTTCCGTAGATCGGTCCTGAAATAATTTTCAGCTCTCGGATAGTAGGATGCTACATTTTTTTTTGAATCATAGAGTCCCTCCAGATCAACATAATAGGTAAAGAATAGAAAAACGACATCTCCTTCATCTGCCAGATCCTCGATTTCATTGAGCATGAAGTCCAGTCCAAAGGAAAGGATAAGCGCCGTGTTAACTACCGGGATTCCAAACTCATTCTGAATCATTTCACTGTTCAGATTGAATGCTGCATTGGAACTGCCGGCCAGAATCATCTTTGGAGAACCGATACTATGAGCCCGCTGATGTTTGTCTGCCATAGCTGCGGTATAGTCGAAAGGCGACTCTTCTTCTTCCGGTAACGTCATGTAATGCAAGCCGGTGTAAAGAAGAAGCAAGAAGAACAGAAAAAGGGTGATTTTTGCTAAAAATGATTGCATGGGTTTAAAACTGAAAATAGATGAATTCCTGCGGTTCGGCAAGAAACATTAAAATAAGAAAAAGTATACCGGCATAAGCTGCATATCTCTGCACCCTGCCCCAACTGTTCACCTGAGCAAGTGCAAACCGATACTCGCGCCCCGTCCATTCAAAAAGAAGGAATGGGATAATCAGCAAAATGATTCTCATTCCCGTTAGTTCCGGCATTGTAAAGAGGGTTGGGGATAAGATTCCACTGAGATATTCAAATGCGTGTGTCAGGCTTTCGGCACGAAAGAAAATCCATGCAAGAACAGTTAACCAGAATGTCGTCATCATTCCGGTAAACTCTTTGATACTGGGTAAAACCCTGCCCTGAGCGACAATTTCGATATGATTTCTGTTTTTATTCGCCAGAAGCAGAGGTAAAAAGTAGAGGGCATTTAGGGCTCCCCAAACGATGAATGTCCAGTTAGCTCCGTGCCAGAAGCCACTTACAATGAAGATGATAAAGGTATTGCGGACTTTCATCCATGTGCCGCCTCTGCTGCCCCCAAGTGGTATGTAAAGATAGTCTCTGAACCACGTTGAGAGAGAGATATGCCATCGACGCCAGAATTCCGCAATATCACGGGAAAAATAGGGATAGGCAAAGTTACGCATCAGACTGAAGCCAAATAACCTGGCTGTGCCAATGGCTATATCTGAATATCCTGAAAAATCCCCATAAATCTGAAATGTGAAAAAGAGTGCACCCAGCAACAGCATACTGCCATCCATTCCGGAGGAGTTTGAGAAGATATGATTTGCCAGTACAGCGCAGTTATCAGCAATGACCATTTTTTTGAAAAGCCCCCACAATATCTGTCTCATCCCATCCACAGCCTGATTGTAATCGAAGAATCGTTTTTGCTGGAACTGTGGAAGAAGATGAGTAGCTCGTTCAATCGGACCTGCAACCAGTTGTGGAAAAAAGCTGACATATGCTGCAAGTGAGATAAAATCAGTAGTAGGCTTCATCTTTCCCCGATATACATCAATAGTATAACTGAGTGTTTGAAATGTGTAGAAACTGATCCCAACCGGGAGAATGATAGTTAATGTGCCGGCGCTGATTTCAGTACCGAACAGAGTGAAGGCAGAAATGAAGTTTTCCAGAAAAAAATTGTAATATTTGAAGAAACCGAGTAATCCGAGATTGACTGTGATGCTTGTCCACAAAAGTATCTTGCGGTTTCGAACCCGTTCAGTTTTCGACAAACCGATTCCCACCAGATAGTCTGTGAGGGTACTCAATAGAATCAGCGACAAGAATCGCCAGTCCCACCAGCCGTAAAAAAGATAACTGGCGGCAATAATCAGTATGTTCTGCCATTTCAGACTCCGATGCGCCACAAACCAATAGAGCAGAAATACGATAGGCAGAAAAATCGCAAAATCGATCGAGTTAAATAGCATAGTCTACAATTGACAATTTTACCCCGGCAAATACCGGCCGAAGGAACGAATCATAACTGCTGATTCAAAGCTGTATCGATGGAATTGAGCCATCTCAGTATCTTTCATCATCCAGGATGCTTTTACGAAGTTCATCACAGGTAACCGTTGCAGTACCTAATTTTTCAACGACAAGTCCGGCAGCGAGGTTAGCCAGATAGACTCCATCTTCCATGGTCGCACCTGCTGCCAAACAGATCGCTAGTGTGGCAACCACGGTGTCACCGGCTCCGGTTACATCAAACAGGTTTCTGGCGACAGCCGGTATAGTGATCGTCTCGCCCCCGTTGTGAAAGAGGGTCATACCCTCAGATCCACGTGTGAGCAGGACCGCCTTGCCATGGATCAGTTGATTGAGGGATTTGCCAGCTTCCAGAATCTCTGATTCACTGTTTATTTCACGATTCAAAACCATTTCAGCCTCCATCACATTGGGAGTGATGACGGTCGCACCAATATATTTTTCATAGTTATTACCCTTGGGGTCGATCACAACCGGCAGACCTTCAGCCGTTGCCATTTTAATGGTCTTTTGAGCAACCTTTTTCGAAACCACGTGTTTCCCATAATCAGATATAACCACCACTTGAGCCCAGTGAATCTGCTCCTGAATTGCCTGTAATAAACTCTCTTCAACCTGATCACTCAGCGGTTCCCGTTTTTCGATATCAACCCTAACCACATGCTGTTTATTTGCAATGATTCTTGTTTTTGTGATCGTGGAATGGCCGGGGTCTTTGGTCAGGCCGGAGGTATCAACACCCAGCACATTCAGCTTCTCACAGAAGAGTGTGGCCTGCGGATCGTCTCCAATCACACCGGTGATTTTAACCTCACCTCCTAAAACGGCGATATTGGCCGCACTGTTTCCGGCACCACCCGCCATAAATGTTTTTTCATTCACTTCAACAACGGGAACAGGTGCCTCAGGTGATATCCTACGCACCTTACCCCATATATATTCATCAAGCATGGCATCCCCGATGACTAACACACGTTTGCCCGGAAATTGATCAATAATTCTGGATAGTCCTTCTCTTTTTTCCTCAGTCATATTGTTTTAATGTAAAAACTATCCGTCAGTTCGAGCTCACGTTATTTATTTACCCACTCGAACAATGTCTGAAATAATCAGCAGTTGACCAACTAAAATAGGGAGAATTCAAAGCAAAATTAACTACTTCTTGTGAGAATCCATTTTAGTGCATGATTTAGGTCTGAAGCTATGAAATCGGCATTTTCTTCCTTGATATCATCTGATTCTACTCTTTTCGATGATGTAATGAGGACGGATCGACAACCTGCACGGTTACCGGCTATCACATCACTCATCTTATCACCGATCATGATTGATGCAGAGAGGTCGATGTCATGTTGGTCTGCCGCGTCCAGGATCATCTTAGGGCTCGGCTTCCGGCAGTCACATTCATCTTCGGGAGCATGAACGCAGTAGTAAATTCCGGCTATATCAATTTTTTCTTCCTTCAGTAATTTTATAAAGCGTTTATGTACCTGCTGAAACTCTCCATATGTAATGAGGCCTCGTCCCACTCCCGACTGATTACTGATCACGATCAATTCAAACTCTTTCTGAATTTGACGCAATGCGTCCGGCGTGCCGGGTACAAATTCTACCCTATCGGGATCATTGGGATAGTCTGTATCCGCAATAATGGTACCGTCACGGTCCAGAAAGAGGGCTTTTTTGGACATATAATCTAATCAGTCAGGTTTGTTTCAGCAAGGTCGCAGAGCAAGTGCATAATTCCGATATGCACCTGCTGGATCAGTGCCGTATCCTTTGTGGGCACTTTTAGAGTCAGGTCTGAAATCTCACTGATGGGTGATTCTGATTCGCCGGTGAGCCCGATGACAACCAAACCTTTGTTATGGGCCTCTTCAATGGCACGAACTACATTTTTTGAAGACCCACTGGTTGAAATGGCAATAAGCAGGTCATTTTTTTGTCCCAAAGCGGATACCTGCCTGGAGAAGATCTCTTCAAACCCATAATCATTGGCAATGGATGTCAATATGGAGGTGTCGGTGGTTAATGCGATCGCCGCAAGTGCATCTCTGTCCCGCTTAAACCTTCCGACCATCTCCGCGGCTATATGTTGTGAATCTGCAGCGCTGCCGCCATTACCGCAAAGCAGGATCTTATTTCCGGATTGGAGTGTCTGTATCCATTTATCAGCAGCCTCAGAGATCTCCTCTTTGAGGCTGTAGGCTGTCTGTCTGAAGATGTTGGACGATGAGAGGAGGTAGGTGAGTATTTTCACTTCATTATCAGAATCTCTGTTTTCAGAATTAGAATTTGTAGACCCGGCCTTCTGTCCGGATAAAATCCTTTCTGTCAAATTAGTGCTTGAAAAACCTTCAATTAATGGTAAGATTGAGATTTTGCCTCCCAGTTTCTTGACAGTTTCCGCTTCTGGCAGCGAATCTTCATCGTAATCGGCTGCTTTACAATGCACATCGGGTTTCACCGTCTCTAAAAACCCGTTTGGCAGCAGATCGTCAAATATCAGGACTGCATCTACAGCTTTCAGGGCCGATAACATCTCCGCACGTTCCTCTTCTCTCTGGATCGGTTTTCCGGAGCCTTTCAACGTTCGTACAGTGCGGTCACTGTTGATCCCCACGATGAGCCTGTCTCCCTGTTGACGTGCAGATGACAGGAATTGAGCGTGTCCCGGATGGATCAGATCAAAACATCCGTTCGTAGTCACAACTCGTTTGTCGTCCCTCTTCCAGCCTTCCCTGAGTTCTGTTAAGAGATGTATAGGTTTTTTCCCACCATCATCCCAAAAATAGGGGTAGCCGACTTTTTTTTCGCTTTTCATGTGTACCTATTTAAATTCTTATGAAGAAGTTTTTTGATGCTTTTTTGTTCGAACTTTGTTAATCAATGTCTGAAGTTTCGCGGTAATCTGCTCAGGATTAATTTCATGGATGCACCGGATGGTTGGATGGATACAGTACCAATTGCAGTGATAACAATCCATCGGTTTATCTACTTTCAAATTGATATCAGGGTCACCCCACGGATAGAACCGTCCATGGTGTCCGCCACCCAATATAGCAATAGTGGGCATTCCCATGGATGTTGCCATGTGAAGTACTCCAGTTTCATTGGAAAGTAAGATATCACACATTTTTAATGCTTCAATAAGTTGGCGAATCGTGGTTAAACCTGCAAAATTGTGAATGGAACTGACCTGTTCACATGATGAAAGAGCCTTCTCAACGGCCTTACACTGTTTTTTTTCTGAATCGCTCCCAAATATATTCACAGATATCCGTTCATCACCCAATCCTGTGAGGGCTTTCAGGTAGTTCTCTGCAGCGTAAAATTTATCAGCAATTGATCTCACACCGGGTGCGATGGCCAGTATAATCTCACCCTGAGAATCAGGAATCATTGAATCTGCCCACTCCACATCCTTTTCATCACTCCATATCTCAGGCTGTATTTCGTCTCTATCCGCATCAATCCCCAACAGTTTTAAAAAATCGATATACGTATCAAACTCGTGTTGAATCCCCTTACTTTCGTCAATATGGGATCTTGCCGTGTAATATCGATCGTTCGTTTGATCCTCTTCTAATGTTTGATGATTGGTATCTCCGGCTATGCCTAATTTCACCGATGCCCGGCTTAATGATGAAAACAGGTGCAGGTCAGGAACTGTGGACCGGACAGGCAGCAGGTAGAGGTCGGCCCGATAATCCCACATCGTGGTTTTCATGAATCTGAACTTGCGGATCAGCGATTCAATTCTCCATTTGCCGGGGAAATCGGGGACCCAATCGGGCAGCAGTTTCATGATCCGGTCCCAGGATACAATTTTATCAACATACGGTGAGAGTTCCAGTAAACTGTGTACGTAATTCTTTGCGCAGATGACAATTTTAGCATCCGGGAATTTATTGCGGATCAGGCGCAATGCTCCCGTAAATAGCATCACATCACCCAGATTATCGGGGCGGAGGATGAAAATCTGGTGAACCCAATCGTTTGCAGATTGTTTCTGTATGGATTGCAGATTACGGTAACTCAAAAGTCTTAATGAATTATTTGATGATGTCCTGCTTTAGCGTTTCATCTATAAGGACAACGATTCGGACTCATTTTTGATAGTTCACGCAAATATACAGAACTTTTTAATTACCGTTGCAGGACTGGTGGATTTTTATATTGATCCATAAACCATGCATTTCTCTTAGCCTGACTAATATCCTTGGTTATTGTCCGTGGATCCAAGAATTTAAACCTGTCCTTTGTAATCCTGAATAAGCTCCGCCGTATATCTGTAGCCGGTCTTCCATATTTATGATAGAGACCAATCAATATGTACCCTTTCTTGCTTTATCCATTAGACTTCCCGCATTGTCAAACTCATCCTAGTTAGGGAAGGGTGTTTTCTCATAGAAGGATTTAATATCATCAGTGACATCCTTTTTAGAGGAGTCCCACTCATTGGACCACTTCTGATAAGCTATTGATGTTTCATCTCTCTCTAAAAAAGTATAATTTGATACTTTATTTTATGAAAAATTTCAGAATTCAGTAAGAGAATGGAAAGGTTTAAGAAAATTGTACTTATTACAGGAATTAACCTGATAGTGCTGCTTTTGCTTTTAAAAATAGCAGATGGATTTTTTGCCAAAGCTGAAACGGATTTTCGCTTTCAATATCGAACAATTCAACTTACAGAGTATCCGGCAAATGCCGATTTTTCGGTATACCCTCCCGATCATGTGATGTCAACCGTTCAGGATCTTGAATACAAAGAGTACAGATTGCGGACAGATCCTTTTGGTTTTATTATAGGTGAGGATGATTTGGACCATTTTGGGGAACAGATTGATATTCTTTTTTTCGGAGGCAGTACTACAGAATGCTTTTTTGTGGATGAAGATAAAAGGTTTCCTTACCTCTCCGGAAGGTTGGTGTCTGAAAAATTTGGAGATCGCATATCTGTCCGGAATGCGGGGCTCATGGGTAAAAACACTATGTATTCTACTATGGACTTACTGGTTCGTGGTACACAGGCAGACCCGAAAATTGTAGTTCTTCTTCACAATATAAATGATCTTGTTCAACTGCTCTATGTAAAGGGATATTTTGATGGTCCGGATACCAGAAGATTTATCTCTGATGCGGAACCAGAAGTGAAAAGAGGATTGGGCACGAGAATCTGGGGACGAATCAAAAATAACATCTATCCAAATATTTATAGGGAGATTTCAGAAACCTTTTTCACCGATGATTCCACGGTAGATGAATGGGAAGGATGGAGGGAGGATCCCAATATTGATATTGAGGATGTGAGACGTCAATTCAAATCAGCTCTGAAAAATTTTGTTTCAATCTCTCGATCCTATGGGTATGAGGTTGTTTTAATTACTCAATTCAATAGATTGGTTGAAGGTGAGGATTATATCCGTGATGGATATTATGCCACTCAAGTAGCCGGCTTGTCTCATACCGAGTTTTTTGGCTTCTATCATGAATTCAATCAGATTATCCGTGATGTTTCCATTGAGATGAATACTGAAATGATCGATCTGGCTGTTAAAATCCCATCCACCAGAGAGTATATGTATGATGGAGTTCACCTGAACACTGCGGGTAGTATACTTGCGGCTGAAATCATTGCTGAATCGATTTTAGAACTCTATACTAAACTTAATTAATAGGTATTGATTTGAAAAAAATTCTTGGTATTTCCGCTTTTTACCACGACTCTGCAGCTGCTATTATTGAAGGAGAAGAGATACTTGCAGCGGCCCAGGAAGAGCGCTTTACCCGTAAAAAACATTCAGCCGACTTTCCTGAAAATGCGATAAGGTTTTGCCTTGAGGAAACCGGATTTTCCCTGGATGAGCTGGATGCAGTGGTCTTTTACGATAAACCCCTTTTGAAATTTGAAAGGCTTCTTGAAACATACTACGCATACGCACCCAAGGGATTCAGGCAGTTTATGACAGCAATGCCCGTATGGCTTGATGAAAAAATGCTGATAAAGAAGAAGATCTATGAAAGTCTTAAAGAGATTGAGCCTTATAAGAAAAAGGAAATGAAGCTTCTCTTTCCGGAACACCATATTTCTCATGCAGCCAGTGCATTTTATCCATCTCCGTTTGAAGAAGCTGCCATCTTAACGATCGATGGAGTAGGTGAGTGGGCTACCTCAACTATCTGCAAAGGTGATGGTACAAATA
>Ga0222634_1000043_pt1 | contig 81145 bp, 119 predicted proteins | sample AntAcemetageno50_FD_179807 | JGI IMG/M metagenome (GOLD analysis project Ga0222634, IMG submission 179807) | Saline water microbial communities from Ace Lake, Antarctica - #50 | ecosystem: Environmental > Aquatic > Non-marine Saline and Alkaline > Saline | place: Antarctica: Ace Lake... | reverse complement strand
CGCACACGATTATCGTCGGTGCCTTTGTTGTTCTTTAGCACGAGTAGGTCTTCTACTTCATAATGCCAGATGGGATAATGAAGTGTTGCACTATTATGAACAACCATCATCTTATCTGGATTTTTCCCGGCGTAATAATTCTCGGTAACATCTACTGAAAAATCAGCAAATTCCGGGGTAATATTGGCAGGACGAAGTTTTGTGATTGTAGATTTTTCGGTGTTTGTCCAACAAATATCCCCAACTACAAGATGTTCGGCATCCACATAATCCCAAATTTCGTTTCTAAAGACAAGGGTTGGATGAATCGTGCTTGTAATGACAGATGTGCCATTTTCAAGCATGATTTGTATTTGATTTGTTGATGGCACAAACGGTCGCATGGTGGCTTTAACAAAGTTATATTCATCCATGCCTGATTCAATATTTCGGGAGAGGACATACTCACCCTCACTGACATTTGTTATTTTTGTATTATTCGTTAATAAACGCATTTGCATTGATGCATTTTTTATTTCCTCATTTGTCATATTGGCCAATGTATCTATTAAATGTTTTACACTAACCTCATTGTTATTTATACGAATAGTGTCGGAAATATTATAAAATTTTCCTGCATGTTCTAACCCAGAACACGTTTTTACATAAGAATCTGCGCTAACACACCCACCACGCACACCGCCTTGTGAATTATGAGTGAGTACCATTTCACCATCGTGTGTCTCGGACGCAAAGAAAGTGTGAGTGTCCTCTACTGTAATATCAATGTAATCTTCTGTTTGATTATCGTTTTCACATGAATAAAGATAGGTAACTCCGTTGTCAGTGATGATTTCATCAAGCTCTGTTATTTCATCTGGTTTCTTCTCTACCACATTGCTACCCAGTTGAATCATGATAGGGTGGTTTTCTGAACAGTGAATTACTGTTCCATTAGTAAATTCCAACTTTCGTTGGGCAGACTTTTGAACTATGGTGTTCCATACATCTGTAACTTGTTTGAAAACAATAATATCTTTATCTTTATCTTTTGTTTTTATTTTCATACCCGCCCGAAGGTCCGATAATTTAATTCTCTTAGATTTTTTTGTCATTTTTTTTATACCTTTTGATTTCTTCTGTAGTCCATTCATGAATTTTTGTCATATGATTAGTAAAATTTCCAGCCATAAATTTGTGACCATCTTTGCATCCAAAGGGACATGATATTTTATGTTTCTCTTGAACTCCGGGCATATTCATTGCACTTACTCCCCCTTGCGTTCCAAATCATCAGTTTCATCAAGAATTTCCACATAAGTATCTGGTTTTAGACAACATGATTTTACTGCGGTTTGGAAATGCTTAAAGAACGGAATGACACCTGTATGATATGCATCGCCATTACGAATAGACGCACCGATAGCACGAATACTACCAGCGCCGATACCGATGCCAGCCTTTTGTGATACATATTTCACAATAGCGGAAGATGACGCATTAATGGAATCCAATGAATCGCCTGTTTCGATTAACACACACGAACTGAATTGTCGTTGCGGTGTTCGTACACCAGCCATAATAGGTGTAGGCAACGAGATATCAAATGTTGATATAGCATCGTAATAATCTTTTACCCATTGTAGTCTGTCTTTTTCATAATGACTGAATAGGCTCATTGCTACTAGCATATAGCACATTTGTGGTGTTTCGAAGATTTCTTTAGTGACACGGTTTTGGACAAGATACTTGCCTCTAAACTGTTCCATAGCGGCGTATGTTAGGTCATTATCTCGGACGTGTCGGATGTATGAGTTTAGTAGTTCATATTCTTTTTCATCGTATGCAGATAGAAGTTCGGGGTCATAAAAACCACTCTTAACATTCTTCTCTACCAGTTGACGCAATGCCCACGGTTCATATTGTCCGTATACTTGTTTACGTAGATGATAGTTAATCAGACGACCGCCAACATATTGGTAGTTTGGTGTCTCTTCGGAGATTAAATCTGCTGCTGATTTGATTAATGTTTCTTGAATGTCGGTTGATTTAATGCCATTATAGAATTGGATTTGGGAACGAATTTCTACTTCTGAAGGCGACACTCCTGTAATGCCATCACACGCATTGAATACTACCTTATGTAGTTTTTCAATATCAAGTGTTTCTTTATCCCCTGTGCGTTTTGTTACAGTTATGTCTGTCATATTAATCCTATCTTTTTATATCGTTCTATTGTCATATCCAAATACTCAAGAGAGTTATCAATTCCAATATATTTTCTACCATTATTTACGGCGGCGATCCCTGTCGTGCCACTACCAGAAAACGGGTCAAGAATAGTATCCCCTTCTACTGATACCAGCTTCAACATCCATTCTGCCAATGGCACTGGATATGCTGCTGGATGGCTATGTTCTTTTTTGGCATTATTTGATACAGAGATTTCAACATAATCTTTACATCGGGTAAACCCTGCCTGTGGTTCTTTATCATCGGTGAACCCACTGCCCCATTGTTTTAGTGATTGTCCAACATCTTGTTTACGAAACGAGATATTTTTGGAGAATGTGCCGTTAGCCTTTGGGTATGCGTTCGGTTTGCCTGTGTTAGAAAACCACAGAATTCTTTCCCATGATCGTCTTGGTCGGTTGATATTGCCGACAGGGGGGCCATCTGGTTTGATCCAAATAAGTTCTTCACATTCTTTCCATCCACTTTCTCTAACAGCCAGTCGTGTTCTCAAAACGTAATCTGATATTTCGCCTTTTGAAATATTTTCACGAATGTTAATCAAACAACTTCCTGTGTCGGAAATCAACGGCTTTACCTTACTCATCCAATCGGTTGTCCATGCTGGATATTTATCTTCACTCACTCCATTATAGAATTTTTTGCGCTGTTCGGCATAAGGCGGCGACGTTACCAACGAAGTGAAACTTACATCACTGATATCAGTAACATCGCCATGATAAAGTGTTATATTGTCCGTTTCGAATACTTTTCTCATTATTTTTTCATCTTTGTTATAATCATTTTTAGATCATCTGGGTTGTCGAGATTGACGGTCGATTTATAGTTTTTCCAATATTTTTTGTCAGTAAGTCTATACTGAACCCTTAAACCGACTGACCGAACTTTTAAGTTTAATTTCTTGCTCAAGCGTGAACCACTAGGTCTTGTTTCAATCTCAGATTTATTAGGACCATCAAAAAGCGGTGTCCCTAAATTTAATGTATCAGCACCGACGTGATACAGCCCAAGACCGCCGATTTGAATATAGTTATCGCCCTTTGACATCAAATAATTTCTGATGAATGTGCAATCTTCGTATTTCACGTGTGTAGTGCAATCTTTGCGAATTGGATTCTTATTGAACTTATCCCACGCTTCTACATCTACTGTAAACGGAAACCCGTCATTTTTGATTAGACTAACATCGTTGACGGATTCGACTAACTTTGCATAAGATTCAGTTTTATTATTTTCATTAAGCACGGGCAACACGTTGTCACCAAGTGGATTGATTGCGTTTAATGAATTATCGCTGGTTTTGTATTGGATAGATGTTCCGCCCAACTGAGCATTCATATTTAATTTAAGTTCTAGATTGAGAGCGTCGCCAGACTTGGTATTCATAATGGACAAGTCGTGGTTCTTAGAGTTGCCACCTGCGAGTATTGACATATCGGTAGTTAAGCCCAAGCTAGAAATAAGCGAGGTGCCGCAAGCTACAACTGTATCTTCGTAAGTAAAACCTTTATTTTTCATTTTTATTTTCCTGTAATTATTTAATATAGTTATTATACCACTCCTGATATACGTACTTCCATATAAAAATAAATTAGATTATTGTTTGTCTATGTCTTTGGAATCGTATTGAAATAGTGGCAATATTTCAATTTGTTCTTTACTTATTACTTGCCCATAGTCATAATTTAGAACATAATCTTGAACCATTACTGTATTGGTTATTCCTTCTGGAAGCTTATAAACACTATATATTATATCATTTTTATCGAATAGTTCGCTATATAATATTGTATAAAATATACCAAGAGCCACGCCAACATCATCATAATGATTGTCATTAATGAGTTCCCAAGCGGTTGGCCAAGTTTCTGGTAGGTCGCTTGCAAAGTATTGATTACTTAAAGGTGCGGTTGACCATAAAGTAGCAACATCCTGTAAGCATTGAAGTGTATCGGAGCCATCAAGGTCCATACGAAATCTACGCCAGTATTTAAGTCTTTCTTCCGAAGAAAGGTTGAACATAAAGGTATTTAGACTTGTTTAAATGCGGTTATACAAATGTGCGGATGCTGTATGTCATAGTCGCATCGGCACCCGTATCAGTGTAGTAATATAATGTTGTTGTGCCAGCGGCATTAACAAGGCTGAAGTTAAATCCAACATCGCCATTGTTTTCGTCATATTCTTCACTAAGCACTTGGTTTGAACTATCGTGTGTGATACGAAGGACACCATTGCGCACGGCTGAACCTCGTGTAATAGTATATTCAATCTCGACATACTTTTCGTTGGTATCACTGAACGACAACCCTGCGGTTACGATAGCTGATGCTGTATCAACTAATGATATAGTTGCGCCCGGTGTTCTTTCTAGTTTACCAAACTTCATACGCTCTTGGTCAAATGACAACGATGCTGCGCCATTGTTTTCAATGCGAGCAAAGGTAGCGTCATCTGCGTTCGAACGTTCAAATATATCACCGATACTATAGCAATCGCCAGAAAGGAAATCAATAACAGGCGTGGCTGGTGAGCCAGCACCTGCGCCACTATTGCCAACGTCATTAAAGAAGTTGAATGCGGTGGAAACCTTGCCGTCATAAACGTGGATACCACGGTCATACACATTATCAAAGGTTGAGTTAATGATTTTAACACCCTTTGGGGTTGTACTTGAATCATCAAGTCCAATCACTGCGCCTTTGAATAAGTTTTCAAAGCGACATCCAGAAAACACAACTGAACGAACTTCATCATCGATTTGTGCACCATACGAGTTATTTTCAAAAATACAGTTGTTGAACTTAATATTAGTGGAATACTTTGCGCCAAGGCTTTCTATGCGCACACATGCTTTGCCTGTACCTAGTGTCGTTGGAATAGATGCTGATTTATCACCAATGAATGTGCAGTTATCGAAATGCATATTATTAACTTGGTCTACAAGGAAGCAATCTGTATCGGCACCAGCTTCAAATACCATATTCATAATGGTAATATCACGTGGTTGTGTCGCACCAGCAGTAGCGATGTTTGCACCTATTTGGTTTTTACTATCGGCGGTTTGTGCTACATTAGTGATAGCCGAACCAGTTCTCTTAATAATAGATGAACGTGTTCCTTCGCCTACGAGTGTAGCATATGCTGGTATTCTGATTGCATCGGTTTGCACAATATATGTTCCTGCGGGAAAGAACAATCTGCGGCGTGTGGCTTGGAATGTTTGCGTAACGAATATATCGGTTAATGCACGGTTAATCGCATCAGTGTCGTCGGTAGCACCATCGCCCAGTGCGCCATAATCACGAACGGTAACGAAGTCGTCTAGTTTATCCTGTAATGAACGCACGGTAGGAGAACTAGAGCTTACGCCAGTTTGTGCTGTATATCCAATATCACTATCGGCATAGGTGTAACTTGATGTTTCACCGACACTTGAGTTTTCTGTTAGGATTTGAATGTTTTGAATCGAAGGAGCATCGTCGCCGCCGTTACCAATATATAACTGTCGTGTGTCCACAGACCATCCGAACTCGCCAACGGCAAGTTGTGGAAGGTTTTCGTTTGTACCTTTCCGATGCGTAATTCTTGAAATTTGCGTAATAGCCACTGATAAATCCTCGCTTTGAAGTATTTATCAAAAAAGTTATTTAAAATCTGTATTTACTTTGCCAAATTTATAGTATGAAGGACACGACCCACATACCACAATAATCGCATTATGTATATGTGGTATGAAAAACTCGCATACTTTTTATGATGGGAAACTATACAAGTGCGGGTTTATGCCATCAGTAACCAACTATTTTGAACAATACGGGTATGGCGAGGATGGGATAAACTATATCAATACATCCCCCACACAAGTATTGATGATATTGATAGATTAAAGAAGCCCGAAGTCGTACGGCATAGGTTTGCCGTTTACCCACTCTTTTATTTGTATATTTTGGAAGGTGTGTGCGTCAGTTATTTGAATTATAAATCCTTCATCGCACATTAATTGAGAATTAGCTAATTCTATTTCATTGCCATCTCGGTCAGGAAATTTATTAATCGTGTGGATTGTTTGCCAGTTAGTTCCGTGACGTTTGAACTTTTCTATTTCATCCCATATATACGCATCAACTTTTTCTTCGTGAAAACTTATCTCTAGTACGGCATTGTTCTTAATACAAAAATCGAATAAATCAGGATGTTTGTTTATTTGAGTACCGTTACTAGTGATAAGAATAGATGGTTCACGCCATAGAGAACGTATACCTTCTACCCAATGTTTTAAGTTTGGATGCAGTAATGGTTCGCCACCGATAATACCGATATGCCCAAAGCTGATTTGTTCAGACCAAGGCTTATATAAGTCGTATGCAAACTCAACTCGACCCTTGACGTTATTATTATTGAAGCGATTGCAGTTTACGCAAGTGAGAGTAATATTGATCCACTCTATCCCACCACATATGCATATACTTGTCGTATTCGGCACCTGTCAGATCAAATCGCTGAAACATCAAATCCTTTGTACACATTAGAATGACACCACTGCGAATATTCGTCCCGAACATATCGTTGTGGGCTTCTCCGTATGCACATAGTTGCATAAAGTAGTCGTCAATCCATTCACGTTTCTTTGGTTTGTTTGATTGTTTGAAGTCAACAATAGATTCAGTTCCTTCAAATATACCGACAGCATCGGTTGTACCAGCATATAATCCACTGTAATATAATGGTGCCTCTACTGCCCAGCATTCATCTAGTTTATTCAAGCCCTCATCAATGACGATATTCGCCATCTTATATCCTTGTGATGTTAGGATTGTTTCACGTGGTGATTTTTGTTTCTTGATTGTTTCTTCGATGCTATCATTGATACAATATTCTTCAAGATATGTGTGCATTTTAGTTCCACGGTCTGCTGCTTCCTTGGTAATTTTTTGTGCAGTGCCTTTGCCGTGAATAGCATCGGTTCTTTTTTTCCAATCGTTTAGCTTCTTCCAATCCGCTTGTGGTTTGGTAGCTGATAAGATGGTAGTTACTGATGCAACGGGAGTACCGTCAGGCGTCACATAATGCCGCTTGCCGTTTACTGTCTTCCTATTGATGGGTTTGTAATTGTAAATTGATTTTAACATAGACTATTATACCATATTTGGATATAGTCAAGTCAATATAATAATCACCACGTCAGCTGCCAATAGAATGTTGTGCTATTAGATGACTTACGAGAAATAGTGTAGCCCTTACCTTCGAACCATACAATCACTTCACGCATTTGCTCTGTCTTTGCTGCATCAGTAATCGTGCCTTTCCATACATTGTAGTATGATTGACCCGTAGCATTCTCTGCTGTCATTGTGCTTGCAGATACTGATGTTCCGCTAATGGTTGTGGCTGATACTGATGAATCGGTTAGTGCGCCGCCGAAATCAATGGTTAGATTTCCTGCGACAATAGCTTCAGTTACTGCGATTTCGAGAAGCATAACTTCTTCGAGTATTACTCGATTGCCTTGTCCACGTTCTCTTGCTTGTGCTGCTGTAGGGAAAAATGCCATTGTTTACTTCCTTGATACTTCAAGAAAACTATTTACTGCGGATGCAATCTCTTGGTTTCCGAGTTCCATTGCGTATTTTTCAGCTTGCTCAAGGTGCCAGCGTAAGTTTGCGGCTGCTTCTTCATCGTCGCCAAACGCACTATCAGGTTTCATATTGCGAAAATCTGCTTCATCGATTTCTTCGTCGCACTTACACCCGTCCAACCCAAGCCCGCATTTAGGACATTCGTATTTGTCTTCACGTGATTTATAGAAATCACTGTCTCGCTTGTTGGATGCCGCAACATCTTCGTCGTGACCTTCTTCAATGTCATTAAATGATTCTAGTAGTTTTTTAAAGTTCATTATGTTCTCCTTGAGAGTGCACGTTTAGCCATATTGGGAACTGCATTTTGCGATGCACCAGCTGCGTTACCGCCTTGCATCATCGGGTCTTCAAAATCGTCGGTGGTTGCACCAACATCATCATCCATTCCCATATCCATTCCCATATCATCTACTGGCTCTTCGTCACCTAGTTCCATATCCAAGTCGCCCATATCATCATCCATACCCATATCCATATCTGGCTCTTCGCCAGTCATATTGAGTGTAAGGTATTGGTCGTCAACGGAAGTGACAAGTTTACCAAATGCTGGATCGGTTCCGACAAGTGATTCGAGTCCTTGATTACTCATAGAGATGCCCATATTCTTCAGCATTTTCTTGAACGAACCCATACGGATTTTAGCGGACTCTTTGCCTTCCGCTTTCCGTTGTAGTTGCGATACAAGACTGATTATTCTTGCATTCTTTGAGTTAAACTCGAATAGTCTCACGTGATGCTCCTTATAGACCCGAAAGGTCTAGTTCAACATCATCACGCTTTTCACGTCCACCAACTGCTTCTGGCTCTGGTTCAATATCATCGGTTGGTGCCATTTCTGGCTCCATTCCCATTCCATCATCCATGCCGTCCATATCGTCCATGCCCATTTCGCCGCCCATTGTCTGGTCTGCGTCTGGTGCTGGATCGCCACTAAGAATACGTGATGCGCTGTCTGCTTCGGTACGTGCTGTGCGAACTGCGTCCATTGCTGAGTTAATAGCATTTTGCATCGTTGATTCGAATGACATAGCTGTTTCTTCGCCCATTGTTTGACGAACAGAATCAACGAGTGGCTGTAACTGTTCGTTTTGCATTGCGCCAAGGTCTTCAATCATCTTCTGAATACGGTCAACCATATCCTTTGATGCTAGAAGAACTTCAGCTTCCTGTGCTTCGGCTTCGTTTAGCTTACGCTTTAGAAGTGAACGGCGTCGTTCGATAATAATTTTCGATTTCTTTTCGCCGACAAATGCCGAAAGTGTTTCGGAAATAAGTTTCTTTTCAGCATATGTTTTAGAAGTGCGGGCTTTTTCGCCTTGCTTCTTAACTGCTGCTGCTAGGCTTTCATTTACCGAGATAAGCATCTTTTGTGCTTTATCTAGTGGGAGTGTGTCCAAGTTAACACGGTATCCGAACTTCTCTTTCAAGGAGTTGTTAAGTGTTTCGCTTGTCATAGTCTTGTTAAAGTTTTTAAGTTTCATTTGCAAAGAGTCCTCTGTTTTATATATTTATGCGAAATCTATATTTTTTATTTCACGAAGCAATGATTGTTTTGCTCTGGCTAAGTCGGTAAATGCACTTTCTAGGCGATTCGCCATAACATCTTCCTTAAAGCTATCCTTGTGTTTTTGCGCATTAACGACGGCGCGGCGATAGAACATAATATCATCACGATATTTACCTATTTTAATGTCGTATTGTTTTATTGTATCTGATTTGGTCTTATGTTTGTTATAGATAGTAATGGCATATGCAATCGCCGCCTTCTTACTATTGAACTCGTCAAACACGATATCATTGCGGGTGATGGCGAACATTGCATCATCTTCCTTGATTAGATAAGGTCCGACCTTAACCGTGTCACCAGTCTGACTAATAATAAGATAATCGCTTGCTTCCATAAGCAAACGTTGAATGACGTTATTCAGATTTGTTTCTGACATAGTAAACATCCTTTCCATTTCTGCGACGAGTTAATACATTTTTGCTAACCAAACGATTAACAACATCTAAATATTGCTCGCTTAATCCACTTTGAGTAACCTTTCCTAATCTCTCAACATCGGCTGACACACTAGCCTCTTCATTAGTTATGTAAGCTGGAATCCCGTTTGAAATTTCCACGAAACGCATATCATACTCCCGTGGTTGTAGATTGCTGTTGTGTTTGATTCTGCACTCGTCTGGCATTCAGCGTTGCTTTTTGTGCTTCACGCTCTTGTTCTTTCTTTTGCTTTTCAAGTTCGACTTGGACTTGCTTTTGCTTTTGCTCATCGCCATCGTCTACATTATCATACTGTGCTTTATTGGCAGTTTGACCCGGCTCAATCACTTCTAACTTCTTTGTCTGTTTATTACGGACAAGCGTTGACGTTGATGGGTCATCCATATTAGTGTTGATTTCATTGCCATTCTGTTTCATAGTAGTTGTTTGTGTCGGCTGAAACTCGACATCATCCAAGCTTTCACGGAACTTTAACACTTCATTAATCTTCATTTTTAACCCCTATCGAACGGATATACTTGACCCGACAGACTATCATAAGATATTCCATCAAGTAGCTTAATCCACTCATCTACGTAAAACACTTTATCAGCGCCTGTTTTGTGCATAATATGCGCAATCTGTTCTTTATTCTGCTGTGCCCATACGACCAACGCTTGCATGGCATCTTCGTCGCCCGTGATTGCAACATCAAGTGGTGACTTTTGTTGTGCTTTAAAAAATAATGTAGCCGCCTGTTCAGGGGTTGAAGCTTCAGGCGTACTGTATAAATCACTTACGCCACCGCCAATCATAACCATATACGGCTCACGGTCTTCATTGATTCTATCCATACGTTCCATTAATTTTCTTAAATCACTCATTGTATTTCCTATTTCTTATTTAATGCCTGTACTCGTTTTGATGCGGCGTTTGTTCTCATTGTTTTTTTACGCTTACGTGCCATCTTAGCACCTTTTGCAGCTCTTGTCTGCTTTAGTTTCATACGTTTCTTAATATCAGGTGGCGCAAAACATTGTGCTGGTTTACTTACAACCCGTCCGTGCCTTGGTCCACCAGTGCAACGAAACTTACGAACTACCTTGTTGCCACTTTTAGCCCAAGCCATTCCTTCATCAACACTACTAGATACTTCAGTATACCATTGTGCTAGACCTCGGCGGTCGTTGCGTAATAGTAAATCGGCTAGTTTTTCACCATCTACATCTTGTAAACGGTTAACCACGATGTGTGCTGCCTCTGCCGTCGTATTAAACATATCCACTACGGTCTTAACCATATCATAGTTAAAATCCTGTAACGCTTCATCTATGCGATATTCTAATAGTTGTCGTAATAACATACTGGTATTTATCAAAAAGAAACTTTTTCAAAATAGAGATTGATATTACCACTTGTGTTGAACATCGGTACTGCAAAATCTACTGTTTCTTTTAATCCTACTACTACGGGTATTTTATGACACATTTCAGCCAATCGCCCTGCTGGAAACTTATTATCGAATACGCTCGTCTGCTCGGCACCAAGGATGAACTCCCATACCATCGCCGTCCCGTTATACGAAAATGAATGGGCAGATAAGTCTTGCATCGACGAACTAGGTGTTTTGAGTATTGTTGGTTGGGTAATCATAGATGCCAACTGAACGAATGTTTCCCAGTTACGTTGTTGGTTTCTTGATCGTTCCCACGACTCTTTCTCAGTGACTACCTGATTAGCATTATCCATAAACGCACCAGTTTTGCGATATTGCGCCAATACGCCAGTGTTAGTAATATCAACAAGCGTATACCCACGTATATAATCACGCAATCCCTGCCGATTAGCTTCAGATAAGCCGTGCGATCTAGAATCATCCATATCGTATTTATCGGACATTATATGGGTCTTCAGTTTTAATACGCTGATTGAACTCTATAAGGTCTTTCAGTTTTAATACGCTGATTGAACTCTATAAGGTCTTTAAGGATTGGAAAGTATATGCCATCAATAGCATCATACTCAAGATGCTCGGCTACCTGTATGCGATTATTACCGATACGAATCAAATAAATGAAACCATCCGAATGAATGGTAGGCGGATTAATGAACTTCCAGTCTTCTCTGTAACTAAAGCAACCAGTAAATGTATTATCCCACCATTCAGGTGTCACTCGGTCGTACAATACGGGATACCACATACCATCATTTGTTATACTCGGAAGGTCACGATGTTTCCACCGTTCATCCATATGATAACTAGCCAATGATACTTGCGATAATGGAACAGGCTTTATATCGAGATGTTGGTAAAGACAATGAAGGGTTTTCATAAATTCAAAACCCACACACCGTTCCCACAGTCCCATATACGATCATACCCATGTGCCCTCATATTTTCCCATTCGGTTTGTGCTGGATTAAAGTTTGCTAATATATTTGACAATTTATGCTTTTGAAATACATGACGGCTGTATAGACTTTTATAATCATTTGTATATCTATAATTCGGCGATGAATTGTTAATAAATGTGAAGCCCAATGATTCATATAATCCACCATTAGACCATCTTCTATCACTATATGATATAATAGACTTAGGTGTATAACTATTAATAAAGCTCTTTAAAAGCTTTCCCGCACCACCAACAACAGTCATATCACAAATTGTACAAAATCTCAGCATTTCATAATCATATTTTTTATTAAACCTAGATTTACCAAAAGTCATCAATGATACAAGTTTGTCATCATAATACAGCCCAATACGTACTGATGATCTAACATTTCCCTGCAAATGATTATCGTTTAAAAAGACCTTTGACTCACGCGAAGATACTTGTTTAATATTGCATTTTCTCGCATATATAACACTCTGTCTCCCCATAATAGAATTTAATCTAGATTTAACTATATGTTTATTGTCATTCCATTCATTGTCTAAAATATGAATAAGACGGATTCCTTTTTTGGAACATTCTTCAGTTTTGCTTAAATGATATTTTCTATTTTTGCCATTATTTTCAGAATGCCAGTATATACCATTGCATTCGATTGCTATATTATGTTCTGGGATAAAAATATCTATTTCCAATGGTGGTATTAAATATCTATTGTTCAAACTACCATCCACAAATTCTCTTACTTCGGATTCCCACATAGATGATGTAATAGGAAAACATTGTGTACATCTTGGCATTTTACCAGAAATTAAATTATCAACGAATATATTACTACATTCAATACATTCCCATTCATACTGATGATGCACCCCTTCAAATTCAGTAAACCGTGGGCGTAATTTACCTTTCACCCTATCACCAATAGTTGTCATGAAGTCAGATTTCTGTTTAGTTAAATATACATCTGATGAAAAATAGTTATCGGCATTATAACGATTATTGATTGTTTCTTTAATTTTATCTTGTATGGCGGGTGACTGACTTGGCCACATCGTTCCGAATCTTTCTTGATTAGTGTTCATACTCTTTTCTTGAACACTAATCAATGATTGTGGATTTGGTATTCCGTATCTTTCAATGGATGTTTGTCGTTTTTTATTTTTAATAGTTTCGAGTTGCGATGGATTATTCACTCCGTGCGTGTCAATAAATGATTTTTTAATTTTCTCTTTTATTTTTTCCGACTGAAAAGGGTTATCAACTCCATATTTAGATTGAACGGTCGCTGTTCGTTTTTGCTGAACGTCGATAGATTTAGATGGATTATCAACCCCGTATTTTTCACGACATGACTTTAATCGTTTGTTTCGGGTTGGGGTCGCTGCCGCTCCGCATTTCACCGAACAATAATCGTTAAATTTTTTTGATTTGAATTTAACGGGGGCGGCACATACCCCACATACCGGGCGGGTCGTTATATTATGTTCCACACAATATACCCGAACGGCAAGAGAATCATTGGATTCAAGAAATGAGGTTGCTGAATATATAGATTTATATAAATCGGTTTCCAGAAACGAACCTTTTGAAATATTCCCATTAATTTTACCAGCGGCATTTATTAAACCGGGATATTCTTTTATTTTCTCTATCAAACTGGTTGATGGTGTCATATATTTTATCTGCTTCTTTGAAATGAACAAACAAAAATCCCATTATGGGATTTTTGCATGTTATAGTTAGAGTTAAGCTAGGTCAAAGCCCGGTGCTGTTACAAGCGCACCAGAAACGTCAAGCGAGTTCGGCGTTGTAGCACGAATTGCCGTCTGAAGTGCTGCTGCTGTCCAAGCACCTGTTGGGTAAACAGCTACTGAAATCTGACCAGTTGCGTCACCTTCAACTTGGTACATAGCAAGAGTACCTTTTGTTTGAACCGTGCGAAGAATATCTTCAACTGCTTCAGTTGCGCCCATTTCTCCAGTAATGTCGGTTACTGTATCAGAACCGTTTGCTACGATAACTTTGAAGAAGTCAAGTGCTGGACCTTCAAAGATTACTGTTTCGTCAGCTGTGATTGGATCAGCGCCTTTAGCGGACGTGTCCTTGTATACTACTGCATATGCATCACCATTTGTACGTGTGATTGTTGCCATTTTATTAATTCCTATCTAAAATATATATATTGTGAAACACTTCGTTTCACTTACTTTTATTTATGCAAATAAGCAAAAAACTTATTTTTTTACATCATAATACTGCCAAGCTTATGCCCTACATAATAAGCACCAGCCATGGCGGCGGCGGTTTTAACCCATCCGGGGATTTTGTGACCTTGTTTTTCTGCTGATTTTACGGTTTCAGAACTTGGCACCATATTTTTAGTGGTTTCTTTCCAAGGCTTGAAAATATCACTCATAAATCGTCTATCTTGACGAAAATGCAGTGTCAGTCGTGTCGCAATCATATTACGCTCAGAAGGGGTTGCCATCGTATAATCTTGTGCAATACGACGCATACGTTTCAGAATACCGTTCTTAATACCAAGTGACTTTTCCATCTTCAAGAAGAACTGACGGTCTAAACCGGGATTGGCATTTCCTGCCTTAACGTCACGCAAGTAACGCTTAAACGCTAGTTCAGGAATATTGATATTTTCGCCAGTACCCACGGTATCTGCAAATTTGGATGGATTCATAATAATAGATGCAATATTATGAAGGTCGGTTGCGCCACTACGTACGTTACTAAAGTCAAAGAACTTCAGGGTTTCTTGTGCGTACTTTGCGGCAGCTTCTGGATTTTCGTACCGTAATTGTTGAAGCATGATCATATGTTCGAAGAATGTTTCGCCCATATCAGCCATAGTATGCCCAGCAGCGTTTCTAGGAATACGAATATAACGTGCTTCCTGTAACTCACCACCGATAAACTTTAGTTTACGGTCGTCTGTGATTTCAAGACTAGTGAAGGTGCGGTGTTCCAACCATTTGTCTTCTAGTCCTTCAAAAATATCATTCTTCGGAAATACATAATCCATAATATTATCTACTTAGCTTATTCGAAATCGAACTTTTAATACTATCCAATGTATAAATTTCGTCGTTGATATCAGATTGTAAATTGATATTATGCTTGTTCTTGATATAAAAATCAATGAAATCACTTAGCTTCACGGATAAATCTGCCCACTGCTCGCTCATCATATCGTTTTTGTCATACTGTGGATTTTCATTAATAATATCATCCATTTTGCCGATTAGGTCTGTCATTTCGCTCATTTCATTTTCCTTATACCACGTGTAAACTTTTTTGGATCGTGTGTGCGTATAGCATTTACAAGACGTTTCTCCAAATCTACTGCTGTTTCTTGATCGTAACTCTCGTGAATCATATTGATAAGGTTCATAGCCGAATCGATAATGTTAGTGGCACGATTCTCCAATACGTGAACTCTATCACGTGATGTAGCTAGTTGATCTAGTTCTTCTAAGATGCTTCTTGTTTTTTTACGCATACAGTATTTATGGCTTTCAAACATTTATATAAACAAAATCAAATAACATATACGGACTGAACATGATTGTATTTTGATAATGTGTCGAGGATGTCTTCTTGTGACTGTGTGGAATCTAGTTGTGCTATCTTTATGTTGCCCGTGGTTAGCCTAGGGTCGCCAATATCGTAACCTTTGTCTATAAAATACTCTGAGTTATCTATCTTATACTGTTCATACAAGGCTGAGTTATCCTTAGTATCTGAAAAGCTGATTATGAAATCGGAGCTATAGTGTAGGTTAGGAACAAAGTCATGGTGATGATCGTCGTTGTCCTTTGCTAAACTCTCAACGTTCTTACCCACGTCTGCATACATAACGTATACACCGCCGAACTCTTTGGTGTTTTGGAACAGCTTATAATCTTCGATGTCATAGGTCTTTGTTTTTGGTAAATCAAACCACACAACCCTGATTCTTTTGTCGGCACCAAAGTTCTCTGCACGATGTACGAGTTGGTTTACCTTGCTCAGTCTTTGCTGTTCCTCTAATGTCAATCCACTTCCTTGCCATGCGTCTAAGCTACCATGGTAAATCTCAAATACGCTATGGATGTGATTTAGGGTGTCTTGATCGTCGGTGCTGCCTAGTTCGACGCCACCAAACATATTAGGCATCTGCCTAATCAACTCATTTATATTATCCAATATACGATTTTCAGACCAATCCATATTGAGGTTGTAGAATGCATCCGGCTCGCTTATCGGATACCCACGCTGTTGTGCTTCTTTGTATCTTGATAACCACTTTTTCACGAAGTGGTTACTCTCTAGCCTAAAGTTGAAATCACAGGTAGTCTCGTAATCATTGCGAGTGCTAAGTCTTACTTTTATTGTGTCCATCGTTATCGGTTCAACTTCGATATCATATCTTTGAGTTCTTGACGCTTTGTATCGTCGTTTATCTTCATCGGTTCCATCGGTTCTGCTTCTTGTACACCGTCACCATTCTGTCGGCTCTTGATCTTCTTCAATCTTACAACGGATACATCCACTATGCCATGGTGAAATTTCACCAGACGGGGATATATCAATATTAGTCCATGGAGCAAAACATTTAGGGGCTATCATTAACTTTTTCCACTCAGCGCTTGCAGCATATCTGTAAGTTTGGATGACTGAACATCCGCTTTGACATGCATTGGTTCTATTAACGTAGGTTCATCATTGTCCTCGTTGCCTTCTTGACGGGTTTTAATACGTTGCATGATGTCACTGGACGGCTCGGTTCCGAGGACTTGAGCTTCCTCGCCTATGTCAGTAATGCGAAGTGTTTCGGTATCAAACCCAAGGTCAATCGTTTGCCCAACACCACCCGATGATCTTGTCTTCATAAGCTGGATTTGATAGCGTCCTAGTTCTCGCATTTTGCGTGTGGTACGAATACCAAACAGGTTGTCCGCCGTATTAATCTTTGAAATACCGCCCGAAATCATCGAATGATCGAATTCAACTTCATCGACCGCCGTGCGGTTTAGCTGGGATGCCGTAACAAATAATATATCAAGTTCCTTGGCAAAGTTGCGCAATTCTTCCGACACATACTTGTCCTTAACAAACAAGTCACTAGGAGATACCTTTGCAGAAACCGGCATCAACAAATCAAGATAGTCAACCATAAGGAAGTCAATCTTTCGTCCCGTTCTTACTTGCAACTCTTTAAGATACGAACGCATATTGTTGACAGTGCTTTGCGATGGCATATATTTGATCTGAAGACTACCTGATTTCGTACCCGCACTCTTAACTTTCCACTCAACGTCATCGAGGTTCCTGAAGATTTCACGCGAATGTGTGCCAGTGACCATACTATCAATACGCATCGCACATAGCTCTTCAGCCAATTCCAGCGATATATACACGCCATTCAAACCATTAAATACCCAGTTCACGGCAATATTCTGCATAAACAGTGACTTCCCCGATCCTGATCCACCAGCGAAAATGTTTAGTTCACCTTTGTTAAATCCGCCATATAGGCGACGGTCAAGCGTCGGCCAGCCCGTAGAATTTTGTCCATTGCTATCTCTCAACTTCAGTAGGCGGGCGCGGGGATTATCAAAATAATCCGTCCCAATATCCTTAGTCAATGATATTTGCACTGCGTCTTTAATTAGCTTTTCGATTGGCTCGTATTCTTGCTTTTCAATCATATCTGCTGCTGTCAAGATAGCACGATTCAACTCGCTAAATTTAGTGAATCCTTCAAATTCCTTCAAAAACCAATCGTAATGTTCCTCTGTTAGTTCTGGAACGGGTTCTAATTGTGTTCCGGTCTTAGCTTTGATTTGTTCTCTGGTAGGCAGTGTGCTATGCGCCTCTGCGTGTTCAGCCATAAACTCAGCAGCCTTGCGCAATGATCTATCAAAGTTGCTTACATTGTAAATATCTTGTACTCGCACATAACTTTGTGCATCTTCTAGCATCATTTCTAAAAATAGTCGTTGTAAATCTGGTGTATATTCGCTCAATACTTCTTCCTCGTCAATTCAATCTTCAATCTCGTATCATACTTATGTGCCATAATATGCTGGAATGTATATAGTTTTCCATACTTACATACAGCGGCATTGACATCATCGATATCGGGGTCTTCCCAATCTGGAAAGCTTACATTCCAGCCACATTCCAATGCCACGTCTACAAGCTTTTGTCCCGGTGCGCCCCGATCTGGCACCACTATAACTTCTCGGTTTAGCATATCGATGATTTCCGCTTTTGTTTCACTAACTTCATTACCAAGCATCGCCACCCCGTTAATAGCCAAAGCATCAAATGGACCCTCGGTAACAAGCACAACTTTTGCATCGGGCATCTGTGCGTCAGTATTGAATACATAGTTGGAATCCGATTTGTTGTAATATTTCATTTGCTTGTTGTCATCAATACAACGAGCAGTATATCCGATGATTTCATTATTCCACTTATACGGGATAATAAGTCGGCGATTCATTTTTTGTGCTATGGAAACTTTTTCAGGTGTCCAATACATATCAGAAACTTGTTCGTGTGTGAGTCCACGTTTTTCAACTGCGTATGCAACAACATCCATTAAATCGTCGGGTATTGTTTCAAAGTCGGCGATAGCATAAAATGTCAATAGTTCTTCAATGCGTTTCGCCTTTTCTGGCAACGGTTCCGGTTCAAAGTGAATATTGATTTCTTCCTTATCGGTTTCAACAACACCCTCTTCGTCACGAATGCGCATTGATTCAAAAACTAATCGCTTAATTACGCCTTCGTCGATACCAATCCAAGACATAAACTTCCGCATCTTGTAACTAAGATGCCATCCGGGTTGCCAACCAGTCTTAAAGTTGCAGTTAAAGCAATGATATGATACCATATCGCCATTAAGGATTAGTCCACCCCGACCTCGTTTGTCAGGAGTTTCCCCGTTATGGACACAACACACGCCATTTGACGTGATCCAACCTTTACTGGATTTACGTGTTTTGCGCCCCATTGTCCAAGCAGACGATACGGCATCTTGAATTTTATTCATAGTATATTATATCAAATTGGGGTAAGCCGTGTCTATAAATTCTTTTACTCTTTCGGCTATCCATATATGACCTTCTTCATTCGGATGCCCGCCACTTGCGAAATGATTGGGCAATAGATGGTCTTTCATACAAGTGCCTGACCAAAACATATTTTTATCATTGATTGAATAAGCGGGCAACGAATTGAAGCCAATATATTTGAAACCTTTTGCTTTCGCCGTGTTCATCATAGCTGATGCCATTGTTACATATTGCATACGTTCATATTCTTCTGACCACGTATGTGTAACATAATCTTTATACGAGTTATCGAAACGATTTACATTATTTGCATTTGTTCCGTTTGTTATCCAAGATGAATGTTTCCATTCACGGTCAGTGCTATCGTACCAGCTTTCACGGGATGGGTCGGTGAATGCGAACACATAGAATGTATCAGGGGATGCTGTCTCGGCATGGTTCATAAACGCATAAAACATTGACTTCATTGTTCCGCCGGGGTGTGCTAAGTTTTCGTTTGGTCCAAGTAATCCAAGGAAACATTTATCGTGTTGATATTTTATTGTGTCGTGCCACGTGGTTGCATTAGGCGGTACAAGCTCTGAACCATACATCCAAGAGCAACCAAATCCTACATACTTCATACTCTATTAATCTACCTCATCAACTTGTTCAACGTTTATCGCAGAAGAAGGAATATCCCCGTAATAAACACACTGGTCTGTCTCGGACAAGCTTTCAACCCAATCATTAGCAGAGTTTGTATGGTCGTCGTCTGGTTGCATCAAACTCATATCAAGTTGGGTAATATCAATACTCAATAGATATATAACATCACTGCCAGTTCTTTCAGCATCAGTCATCGCGTATTCAAAAGCAAGGTCGGGGTTATCTGTAAGATAAACGCCATTTAGCCTACCACCCATACGAAGACCTTTAGATTTCACATCTGAAGAAGTTCCGTGCCATAATATAGTGTGATTCTCAAACTCATACAATCGCATATTATTTAATGCCTATAAAGAACGCTGGATACCGTATTGGTTGTATCTGCCTTAACGAATCTAATAGCACTAAAAACACCAGTCCAGTTAACATAAGCATTACCCGTCTGTGCAGTATAACTCACCGTATTAATATCAACCCAGTTGAATGTGGTTTGGTTAGCAACATCGTCCATTGTTCCTTGAATAGTCACGCTTCCCGTATATGGCTCAGTGAAATAGAACTGTGCGGTATGAAGTGCGTTATTATTATTGTTCAAACGTGGATATGCTTGTGCTGCTGATGTTACTGTGCCGCCAGTGAATGCTAATGACACACTTTCACGAAACTCTGGAAATACACCGTGCTTAACTTGTAACTGACCTGCTGCACTATAGTTGTCGTCGGTATACGCTACGTGCTGAACGTTTTCGCCGTCCACCACTTTAACACTCCACGTGTAATACTGCTCATTAATATCAAGTAAGTCGGATTCACTGATAACCAACTTGGCTATACCATTCGGACCATCTTCAAGTGTCATCGGTCGGGTAAGGTGTGTAATATGGCTTTCGTTATCGATAATATTAAAAGTGATTACCTTATCTAACATATTCACCTTCTTTTGGTCGTTGTTTCTAAAGTTGAAGGAAACGGTGTTATCGATTCCTCTATACAATGTCATATTTCTACTATACACGTTTTCCTGTCTCCCTGCTGTCAATACACTGGTAGTTAGATTGATATCCATAGTTTGTTTGTAAAGGTAAATGTATTGTTTATTCATATGGTATTTATACTAAATACTCGTATGAAAGCATTTGAGATTATCGCCGCAATAGCCCAACAGAAATCCGAAAAGGATAGCCCAATGATGCAAGCTGATTGGAATAAGATTGATGATACGCTCATCAATGCCGATAATGGCTTCGTCAACCCTAAAAAAAGAATAAAAGAAAACGTACTGACCGAACTTCACGATAAGGTTTTACGATGGGAATGGGGCGATACAAATAATGACGGCGAGGTTAGTGCCTACTTCCACACCCCGAAAGGTCAGGAAATAATAGTAGTGTTCTCCGAAACGAATGAAGGAGATTGGGATGCTACGTTTACTACCGGTGAAAGTTACGAGGTAACCGGCGATGGTGAGAACTTCATTATTTTCTCCACGGTACTTAGAATATTGAAAGACTTTGCTTATGGCTATCAGCCAACATATATAAGGTTTGAGGCTGACGAACCAAATAGACAGAGACTATATGCAAAGATGCTGGACAGACAGCACATACGATATGATAACGACAATGGTACATTTAAATTGCATCTGATGTGATACACTAAATAAACCTATGGAAGATGCAAATCTATTCGCTAAAATCGCAAAAAAGTATCCATTTATCAGTCATATAACCTATGGCGGGAATGAGTTCATCGGTATTATTCAAAATAAGGATAAGATGATAACATCATTATATGATTATTCCAAGATTAAATCTATGGAAGAAAAGACATCGTTTATCGAACTGGGCGATACTTGGTGGTGGGAATCGAATCGTCAAATCCCAATAAATATCTTTCTCAAGAATCTATGGGATTTTAAAGACGTTCTAGTAACTATGAATAGCAAGGACTGTGACATTATCAACGGTCCATACGTAAGTCTATCCGAAATATCATCAAAGCGTATTAAACGCACCAACATTCAGCTGGTGCGCCGTGTCAAGCCGAAATAGTTTCATCAAGCAAGTTCATGTGCACTTTAACCAGTTCTGCGTAACTGATTGCGTGACTATGTTTAAATGCATAGCCATCGTCTGTCTTATCCCATACCGTTTGTGATATTTCTTTCCAAGGTTTATCTTGAAGATGTTTCTTTCCGGGACGAATAACTGATATAAACATAGCCATTCGGGCTACGCTATCTGGTTTCATTTTGATAAGTAAATCAAAGTAGTTACCAATATGTATTATTTTACCACAAAAGTCTTTGTCAGTCCATATTCTTTTCCAGTTAGGTTCACGTGCCATCAACTCGTTCAAGTGTTCTTCATCTCGCACAAGTTCATATACATGCACGTTCAGAATATCAAGCTTGATATAGCCAAGGGTTTCTGCTTCTTTATAATCAATCGCCGCCATTTTCGTGCGGGGGTCGAAGCCAATATCGGTGACGTATATACCAGTATTGTGCTTGACCATTTTCCCTTCACGATTGATAGAAGCGTTGACATAGGAAATATGCTCTAGAACTTTTGTTCTGTCGGCTGTATCTATGTCAACGTCTGGTAAATCAAAGTGTGCCATCTTTACGCATTTGTTCCCTGATTTTGGTTGCACTGATTTCTTGGGTTGCTTCATCTAATACTTCTTCGGTAATAGCATACCCTACCCCACGACCATAAACGATTTCTGTAATATTCGGCACTAACATAATATCATATTGCTTACCGATATGAAAACTGTGACTATTCAAACCTTCAATAATATTTGCCTTAACGGTATTGAAATCAAATGGGTTGTCTTCGACACCGTTCACATCACGTATTTGAATCATTACCTGACCCGTCTTGGCATAGGCTCGCTTGAATAGTTCAAGGTGACCATCATGCCATGGCTGAAATCTCCCCAATAGTTGCACTGTCGGCTTTTTCCAATCAAACATTTTTTGTTTCCTCGTACATCCGTATTACTACCTCGTGTGTTTCACGTACACGATAGTCAACGCCTTGCGTGCGTACAAGCGTGTTTGCCCCTAAGTGTTCAATCGATTGGATATGCTCGGGTATCACATAAACTTCTACATTTGTTTCTGATAAGTGTAATCTCATAATCTTGCTTCCTTTAACATTGTCTTCATATATTCTACATCTGATATGTAGTTATCAAATCGTTTCATCCAATAATCTGGATCAATATAACGAAACACCATTCCAACGTGGTCTGCATTAAAACTTCCCAAACATTCCTGTCCACTATCACAGTTATATAATACCCACGGCGATATATCACCACGTAATATATCATTACAAATAACCGATGGTGCCGCATATTTAAAATAGTGATACCATTCACCTTCGTGCGTATCTGCCCATCTAATCATAGTCTCAAATGCCCGATGTAAGGTATCGCTTGGATTTTCTTTACGAAGCATATCAATAAGATAGTCTTCATATAATGCATCACTACACCATTTGTCTAATTTTTTTCCACTGTTGATTACGAAATCAATATACTTCTCTGGCTTTTTAGCACTAATCATTTTGATATGGCGTCCAAATTTTACGAACGCTATGTAGAATTGTGACTCCATAAATTCCTGATAGGTTGGCGGGGTTTGCTTGTTTTGCTTTATCTTATAAAATCGCAGATAGGTTCGATAACCAAGCTGGACACCTCGCTCGTTTTCTTGTTCTTTGCGACGTTTCTTTTCACAGGAATGCGCAAATAATGTTGTTTCCCTGCGGTATGATTTACCACAAAAGTTGCACTTAAATTGCGGACTTAATTCGCTTTGCATCCCATCCCCTATCTAGTAGCATCTGTTTAACATCTTCCTTAGTATATATCACATCTAGCGTTTCCAATTCCATGTCACCCAGATTGGGAAATATTTCTTCAAGGACTGCAATTTTCTTGTTCTTAGTCTTCTTCGCCATAGGCACCCATTCGTGAAATTGTTTACCCATATTCGGACTAATATCACATAGCATATTCCACATTAACTTCTTGTGTTTGCTATTCAAATCCCAAAATCCTGTATTCACAAACTCATTGGTAGCACGGAAATACCATTCTTTAAGGTCTTTGCCGCCACCTTTACAAAATGCCATATACCGTATTAGCACATACGGCTGGATTTCCTTTTGTTCTTCTTCGTTCAGATTATCAAAGAACGCTCGGTCTTTACGATCCAGTGCGGATAATACTGATGATAATGCTAGTTTAGCCATAGTTGTCGTATACCTGTTTAATTTCATTTGCGAACATAAGATCGAAAAAGAACGTATCTTTTAGTTCCTTAAAGTGTAACACATAAATGGTAGTAGAATTAATTTTCATAACTACTATTTCAGTTCTGAATTCAATCCGTTCAATCATTCCCGACCGTTTAATGAATTCACTTATCTCGTCAACTATTTGGGTGTTGCGTAGATTATAGTGATAAACTCTCGGCTCCACTTTTAAAATCGTTGCTGTATTACTGCTCATACTTTTGTTCGGTTGCGTAAACCTTGTCGTCATCTGGACCTACATAGGCGTGATTGATTAGGGCACGATTAGTAGACTTGGATAACCCATCAATCATTGCTTGTTTGTCAAACTCAACGAACTCTTTTTTATCTACTTTAATACCTTTTGATTGTAACTTGCCAATCACGTCATTATATTCTTCTACTAAAAGCTTATAGATTTCCGAAGCGATAATATATTCAACTCGATTAATAGAATCGTGAATAGCCTTGCGACATTTTAATCTACCTGATACTTTTACAGACGCACATCTAAATTCATTAAAATTAAGATTATCAAGTGATTTCATAATCGCAAGTCGTTCGTCTAATAAGTCGTCAATCTCTTTTATGTCGCACAATTCCATCTACCATACCTTACTGATATCTACGACTTCACATTGTCTCGTAATATCTTTAACGAAGTATACACAATCTGGACTGTCGCCACCTTCAAGTGGTATAGCTAATAGTTGACCCGGCTTTAACTTCGGAAAGAACCAGCGGACTTCAGTATATACATCTGCCAACTCAATAAGATGATATTGCGGTGTCTTTTTGCCGATAGGATTAAAGACAAATGCTTTGAATCCACGGTCATTGATGCTGGTTAATGGCACAACTTCAAGGTCGCCGAAATCTGGTTCACCGATTAATATTTGCCAATCCACTGGCATCTTGATACGCTTGTCGCCAATCTGCATAACTAGTGCGGGGGCGTTGAATGATTCAAGAAAGATTAGTGGTGAAAAGTAATAGTCAGGGTCGGACGGATCACTGTTATCAAGGACACAAAAACGCATATCATCGATTTCTTCTGGTAGCTCATCAATCTCAAATGTGCTATTTTCGTTTGTTAAAATTCTCATTTGTTATCCTTTTTATATGGATTATCACTATCAGCACACATTTCCAATGTAAACTGATAGTGTTCCCATGCTTTCTGTGCCACTGGATAGTTTGCTCTTGTCCACGTTTCGAACCGTTCGTTTGCAAGAACTTCTTCTGCTCGGCGTTTTCTATCGTATTCTTGATATTGATCAAAGTCGCTGCGCTTTTTATCAATTTCTAACATAATATTTTCACGATCTAATTCGGAAATATATAATAAAGCATCGAGTGGCATTGTTGCCCTAACATTAGACACTTCTTCAACTTCGTGTTCGATCATAACAGACGCATCCATTGGGTTGACCGCATAAAAATTTTCTGGAAGCGTGGCTCGGATATATTTACGAGTATCATCCATGCGAATATTTGTTATGGAATTTCGATGAAAAAATTCTTCGAGTTTGAATTTGTCCCGTGATCGTAGTTTTTCAAAAATCATTTACTTACCATTTGTTTTGTGAATTGATAATGTTCCCACGCTTTTTGTGCTGCTGGAAAATCTTCACGGATTTTATTTTCTTCTTCTTTTTCAGCTTTCAATATGCTAATTTCTGTCGCCAATCTTTTAATTTCGTCTTGCATCATTGTTAACTGATATCCGATATGGTTATTGCCAAGTTCTTTCGGTTGGGAGTTTCCACTTGAAATATAGCAATCCGTAATATAATTACGATTTGAATAATCATCGGGGTCATAATAAATGTTAGATGCTTGTAGTGTTGTTACTGGTTTCATTACATAATCCTTTTACAAATTCATATTTCTTATGTGCTTCTTCAACAGCTGGATACTCTGTTCGCATTCGTTGATCTTCTTTAATATCTTCAATCAATGGCATTATATAGTTTATTGCCGCAATCATATGATTGATTTGTTCAATGTCTATTCGGTCGTGGGGGCTGATGTGCGGAATAGGGACAAACGGTTTACCATAAGTGGATATTGCTGTCATTTACTTAAACCTATTGCCAGTCCACTTTTTCGATTGAATATTCATATTGCGCTTCTTTGTAGAATTTCTTCCTTTGGGTAAGATGCCGCTTCGCAAACTTACACGTTGACGTAACGTCCCAAATCTGCACGAAATCCTTGTCTTCCGCTTTACGGATACCCCGCCCAATACTCTGGATAACACGAATGAAACTCTTGCCCGGTTCCAACAACATAAGATTAAAGATGCGAGGTATGTTGATACCCACAGCAGCAACGCCATAGGTGGCAACGATAATCTTATTAGTTCCTGTTTTAATCTCGTCATAGGTTTCCTTTCGCTTATCGCCTTTTGTAGCACCACTTACGAACATAGCATCAAAGCCGTTATCGTTTAGTTTTACTACAATATCTTTACCCGCCTGAACACGGTCTACAAGGACAAGCATATTACCACTTTTACTTACCGTTGCAATAAGACCCGCCAAATAGTTCTGACGTTCGTTATCTGTTAACAAATATTTCAGTTCGCTTTGGTAGTTCGGGTATTCTTTAATGTCTATTAATTGTACCACATTTACATGGCAATTTGCAAGCACTCCTTTCTCCTGAAGTGATTTTGCTGATACCTCATTCAATACAGGACCGATAGCACATAGGATACCAGCCTTTGCTAACTCTTCTTTCGGAACGGTTCCCGTCAATCCCCAACGAACAGGAATATGTGCCATTGGACCCGTTAGAATATTTTTCAGCATATCAGCTTTTGCACCGTGACAGTTCGATACGACTACGTTGTTCGCCACATAATTGTGGTTATTCTCCACATGAAGATTGTATGTTATTGCTGGCTTTTTTATTATTATCTTAGATTTCATTTTCATCGTATATTACTCACCTTATCCTTTATGCTGTCTGGTAAATCAGTTAGCATTATCTCATCTATATTATGCTTGAACCACGACTGCGATACAATAGCGTATCCCCATCCCATCTGATTAGCCCATTCCGTAGCATATTTTTCCTTGGCACGGGATTTATCATTCATACACTCGGTAGGCTTTATCTCTATCAGTATACCAAGTGCTTCATTGTGAAAGTCAACTATGTAAATGTGCTCTACACCATCATGCATATATGGTATTCTAATTTTCTCGTATTCATAATCACTGTTAATCGAGTGCCATGCAGCCTCCCACGATGATCTATATTTCATTCCGTTGTATTCTACTTGCCAGTGTGTCCAACTATTATGAATATTAGGAGTGAATTTCCCAGTCCTAATATTTTCCTTGACGCGAACAGATGATGCGTGTCGCTGTGCGATGGTAGGTGAAATACCGTACATCGGATTACCTTTCCCGATTCTATCGGTGGATAATTTCATCAACCTATCATCATTCTCCTTCGTCAATCCTTTATTCCACGGAACAGTCCCGGTATGGCTATCCTTATTCCACGGCGTACCAGTGTTAAGGTTTTTTCTTATCTTGTCGCCGTGCTGTCTCTGACATTCACTTCCGCCAAGGTTTGCCGCCGAAGACTTGCGTTTAGAAATATATTCGGCACGCAATGTTTGATTTTGGTGATATGCAATATCAATGTCCCAACCTGCTCGGAATCTATTCCATAGCAGGTAACCCTTCTCTACAATACCGGTGGACGTTTCGAACAACCCATCTGCCATCTGTGTCACTGTAATCTCAAATCCTGCGTCTTCCAACCTTTTGTTCCAATCAACTTTTTTTGCCATCTAAATATCCCATAAATACACCCGCTTTAGTGCGGTGTGTTCATAGTATTTATGCAAAGTACGAAATTATATCATGATTAATAGTCAGATGCTTCGCCTGAACCCATCCTTCAGTAGTTTTTATTTTATGATTACCAGTTATCTCCAACACGGTATCATCGTCCATCGTAATCTCGTACATGTCTTCCGCATTAGACGATGCGAGGTTCTCGTGTCGTTTCATAACGCGATTGTACTCCATGGCACCGGTTTGTTCGTTGAGTGTCAGCACAATATCGCCTACGCTAATATCTTTAATCATCACATTCCCCTTCGATGTGCTCACTAATGTTTTTTCATCCAAACATTCATCAACAATAACCGCCACTACCCCGTATAAAAACTCTTCGATAGTAATGCCTTCGGTTTTGGCAGCTGTCTTCTTCATAAGTGCACCAAGGCTTTGCCAAGTGCATATAGTATGCTGAAATCCGATGTCTTTACGATCACCGTAATAGACGCCCACGTTTAGACCCATATTGATATAGTCTTCTTCCGTTTGCGTGACCAATGACTTATTCGGGACAATAACAATGGTTCGCCCTCGGTCTTCACACTTATGCGATAGAATAGCGGTTATAAGCGTTTTTCCAGCCCCTGTGGCGATTTCTTGGACACCTTGGGGGTTTTCTAGGAAACCATTGATAATCTCTACCTGATAGTCACGAACCGCCACGGGTGTTCCAGCTACGGGATGACCCTCTGGCCAGATGAAATCTTTATATGAATCTTCTTTTACTTTTTCAAATGGTTCAACATATGAATCGTATTTGCGGCGGTCATCAAGATCGACTGTATATCCTTCTTTCTCAATATCTTCAAGAATATCAGGAAGCAGATTGATATATGTTCCGCCACCCATTTGAAAGAATGCAATCTTCCCATCCCACCGACCTAGTTTGACCGAAGGGATATGGAACGCACCCGGTACTTCATATTTGAACTTGTTGTATAACTTTTTTCGTATAGAGGTATCTAAACCAGTAACCTTACAATTGCATTCATCGTTTACTATAATTTTCGCTTTTGGCATTTAAATCCTTGTATATCAAATCTGTCCAGACTGTATGCCCTTCGATATCAGGATGCCCGTAATCATCGGCTTTTGGATATGTCTCTAAGTATTGCTCCATACTTGAACCCCACATTAACCACTTATCATTGTTTATCTTATCGATGCCCATATAAGGTGGTTGCATTTGTTTAGTAATAGGATGATTATCATCTTCAAACTGATGCAAGTAGTCATTTTCTAAAGCATTAAACATCAGATAATGGATATCTCTGTCTTCTAACATACGCTGTACAGTCCTTATATAATACACGGTTTGGTATAGTAAAGTCAAGTTATTATAACAGTTTTTATAATAAAACTCACGCATCTCAACTATATCGCCAAATGCTTCTCTCTCCGGTAATGCCATTGAATGCATAATGCGTATCATATCCCCATCGTGATACGGTAGCTCATATCTTTCGTGCTGTGTCCATCCGATAACAACCATATCGGGATCATTATCCAAAAGATATTCAATCGTTGTTCTAAATATTCGGGCGTTTGAACCACCGCCTTTTGCTAGTTGGTCTAAATCGCAATCATATTTTCGCTGTAACTGATATGGCCATGAATCCGATTTATTAAAGTTATCATAAACCCCTTCGGTAAAACTACAACCGTTTGTCATTAAAAGCATTGGATTTCCATCCCTTGCTCAACGCCACCCGTGCCATCCGCACACCGACCGCACTCATGCCCACACCGTGTAAGTGATTTTGAATCCCATGCATTATTAATCTTTAAAAACTCATTCATTATTTCTACCATCGATCTTTTATATCCATTGATATTAAGTTTCAAATCCTTTAATTCATATCCAAAGTCGCTGTCGTATGTATGCGGGAATGATCCACCAAGCCAACAGCAAGGCCACACGTCACCGTTCGCCGCCACATATATCATTTTACTATCGATTGATTTGCATTGGATTGTTTCATAGTCAACCGATGTTGACAATATCATTTGATTGTCTATTTCGTAGTTTTGTTGCATTTGTTTTTCTAGTTTAAGATATTCATCTAGTGGAACAAGTGGTTCGGGATTGTCGCCAATCCAAAAAGGTTCACCCATGGGCGTATATGCCGCACCTTCGTTTCGGTTATCATCAAACACTTTGAATTCACTGAACCCATATTTCTCTGCTAATATTTTACAATCATTGCGTTGGTGTCGATTATGGGCAAACTCAATAAACTGCCAAGTTGCATATCCGCCAGCATCATTGAACGCACGTGCATTTTCAATGATTTTATTCCAGAATGTTTGCTGTCTATAAATCTTATGAGTATCTTCAAGCCCATCGATACCAAATGTCACTTTAAGGTTTTTACTGGCTAAGTTTTTCCACCAGTCAGGCGAACGTAACGATCCATTGGTATGAACTTCTATTTCAACATGCGGATATTTTTCGTTTACATATTCCACAATCTCCACAAAATATGGCGATACACATGGATCGCCGTATGTTCCACACATATCCAATACCATATTTTCATTGGAAAGTATCTGATCGAATATTGTTTTAAATTGATCCAATGTCATATCCATTATAGGGAAACCATCTCGAACACCGTATCCATTAAAGTTACGGGGGCAAAATGGACAGGCTGCATTGCACCTTGATGTTATCTCAACGTTGGCGTATTTAATATTTTGTACTGGGAACATATAGTATTTACCATACATAAGAAAGGGGCAGCATTTCTGCCACCCCCTCAAGGCTCAGTGTAAGTTGACGCCTTAATCCCTCATACAAGTGTTACGAACGAATGTTGTCCAATCCTTGTCACTGGTTTCCGCAAGGATGCGGCAATCTGCGATTTTCAAAGCCATCCGAAGTGAAACCTCACGTAGTTTATCTTTATTCTCATACATAAACTCTAAGATTTCGTTTTGTTCTTCTTCAGTCAGCGTATACTTGGCTGGATTAAACAACTTGCCCGTTGCGGCGATTTGCTTTACCCGCAAGATTTTGTCTCGCATCGTGTTCAGCGTCAGGTCAAGATAATGGCACCGTGACATAAGCGCATCAAGGTGTGGCTTGATTTTTGGTGCTTTGACTTTCTCGAAGTTGACGTTCGTAATAAACATAACCGAACCTTGAAACTTGAACTTCGATGGTGCTTCTGCTTTATCCTTGCGCCCCATACGGTCACTATTCCAAGACAACCAACGTGCATCACTTGAGTCCAGTGCGGCTTTCAAGAGGTTCAACGCTTGTACATCTTCGAGAACGGTATCACAATCATCAAATACCAGAACCGAACCTTTGTCTGAGAACTCATAAAGTTTCTCGTAAAGACCTCGTGGCGACATTGCACCCTTTACCATTTCGGCTTTATGGGTTGCACCAAGATCAGTGAACATTTGCATCTTGGATAACTCACGCTCAACACCGTATGACTTACCAACGCCCGGTGGTCCCGACACAACCACGCCGCGGATTTTACGTGCCATCATTGCTTTGGTCATTGAATCCAGCATTTCAAAGCGGGTGCTGATTTCTTCGATGCGTTCTTCATCAGTTTTATCTAGAACGATTTTCTTGTTTGGTGTGGATGCACCAGAAAAGGCAACAGTTGAATGATACTCGTCTTCATCAACGAACTGCACATTATCGGGGGCAGTATACAAGCGGACCTTACCGAAGCTTGCGCCCAATACTTGTGTTGCATCAACGGTTAGGAATGTTCCTTGTGTACCGTTATTAAAATTCTTTATGACAGGGAAAACCTTGTCGCTGATAATGGTCTGGCGAACCCGACCTGTAGATACTCTTGCGTATGCAGTCATTTGTAAACTCCGTGTATGTATTGACTTACTTTAAGCATATTAAACGAAACGATTGGGTTTGTCAACTGTTATTTCGAAATTTGTCCAGTTCAATGCTGATTCCTTCACAAAGTGTTGCACACGTTAGCACCACCGCAAGTCCTAACATTACTCCAGTAGCCGTACCTGATGCACCCGTATCATGCATACCATAAAACATTGTCCAACTAATAATCGTGGTTATCATATATACATATATCATGATACAAGTATTCCTTTTTCTTTGATTAGTTTTCGACCTTCAGCGGTCATTGCAAATTCTTCAAACTCTTTTTCAGTGAACATATCACGTTCTGTGGTCAATGCATATAATCCGTGATTGTCAGGCGAATATCTGCCCCGCATCAACATAGCGTTAACCATATGTTCAATGCTCTTCCATTGTGCAGTGGATCGTAGTTCATCACCAGTCAGAGTATCCCAAAAATCGTCCTTCGGGTCTGGAAGGTCAATCTTGACCAGCATATCAATACCGAACGAAATCACTTCAGTATCGTAGTCAACTTTCGGTCGCATGCTATCAAGAAATAATCAGTGTTAGGAAGAACAGTAGGTATTTTCATTTTAATACTCGGTCAATGACGCTAGGATTGCTGTTAATGTATTCTACCATACCTTCCACATTTGTCAAGATAAATATTATGTGTTCATAGAAAAAATAAGACAAATATTCCCCGACAGTCTAATAGTAGACGCCGCACTGAAGTATCCAATCACCGAAGATGGATGGGAAGTCGATATGCCCGAAATAGAAGATTGTCGGTTTCATTTAAAAGACTTTCGACTTATATTAATATTACAAGATATGCTTACTATAGATGACACAAGTTTATTTCCACGTGAACTAACCCAAATACACAGTCATTATTTTAACAAGGTTGATTTAAATCAACTCATTGTGATTACTTGGCCATGTGGGTTAGCTGCCGATTGGAACCAAACAAACAGCTTTACAGTCGTGGAGTTTAGTTCGCACCAATATAACTTATGGGAAGCATATAAGCAATCTGAAGATGTATTACGTGAAGAATTCAAACACAAAGATTATGAAGATAATTTCCTTTGCATGAATAGGATTGATAAGCCTCATCGACGAGCGATATACGGTGCGATTAAAGATTGTCCCGGCAATAGTAGCTATCAGCATATGGGAATCGAGTTAAAGTATCCCGGCTTTTCCTATACCGAATACAACAAGCATTACGATAATCTATTGAACTTACTCACGTTAAAGAAGAACTTCAATACCAGTCTATTCAGTATCATTTGTGAATCACAATACTATGAACGCTACGGTATTATTACTGAAAAAACTTTTAATGCTATGGTGGCGGGTCATCCATTTATTATGATAGGTCACCAATCCGCATTACAAGATATAAAGAGTTACGGGTTTAAAACGTTTGACAATATGTTCAATGAAGATTATGATGCTGAAGATAATAGCAAACGTGGGGTCGATGCGCTTCACGCTAACTGGCTGATGATTGGCAAAACGATGGCAGCGAAGTCTATGTATGAACTACAGCACTATTGCCATGATGATATTGAATATAACCGTGACTATTTCTTTAACGAGTTTGGAAACTATCTTATCAATAGTCTTCAACAGCAGTTACTCAAATCTTGGTCTTAAACGGCATTGTAATCATATGGTGTGGTAAACGTAAACTTAGCTTCGGCGTTGTGGGTAATAACAAACTTCCACCAGCTCCCAGTAGCTTCATTATCAATATCAGCCGTATGAATAACACCGCCAAAATCAATAGTTCTCCAACGCATAGCATTGCCATCGATTCGGGTTCCAAGCCATTCCACATTTCTGTCGTTATCGGAATCGGTATACTCATCATTCATAAATGTGACTGCAAGGGTATGTGCGCCATCCGCCAAATCAAGCGTAATGGAAATAGTGGTTGGATTTAACGGATCAATCGAGGTGATATCCGTGTTCAGTGAATGCCACACATCGTCAATCATAACACATACCATTGGATTGGTTGCATCTATTTTAACGGCGGTGAAGTCAAGTTCAAAAGTGTGTTCGGTCATTATAATATCCTTCTTTTACTTATTTATCCAATACTTTTTTATTTTTTCATCAATCTCGTGGGGTTTTGGGTCGCCATGACACACGACAACAGCACAATCTTCTGGTAATATGAAAGGAATATCTGGCTGCAAATACGACGAACGTTCAGTTCCGTTGTTTATCTTGCCGCCTTTTTCAAGTTCCCATTTCCAAGACATTGCCCATTCACGTGGCCACCACGCCTTTTGATCTGGATTATTGTCAAAATATTGTGTTAGAAAATCTTGGTCGCCTCGGAATCGGGTTATGATTCCTTGAATATTATTGCTCCATTCTTTCCATATACCCGTAACTTGTTCTGGACTAAACTTCATAATAGAACTGTTGCTTACCCGATAGTCACTAACATACTGGCGATTGAAGTCTTGGCAAATACTAAACTTATCTTGTTGATGATCGAAGAACTTATCGATGCTATTAATGATTACTAAATCTAGATCAAAATATAAAGTATTATCACCAAAGCCATTGGTGGGATCGAACATACACATTTTGAACCACCACGCCTTACGATGATCAAACATCTTGATACCGATATTAGACCAGTCGGGAATAGGAATAACACGACAAGGTATTTTACTTGCAATGCTGCTGTTATCAGTTATTACATTAAATCTTATTTCGTGTGTTGTATTACGAACGACAGCGTTGTAAAGATTGATTACATAATCTTCACTGTATTTGTCGCCAACCCATACACAAACAACGTCAAGGGTCTTAATCGGGTGTTCCGCCAACATCTTTTCTTTGAATATCTGCTGATAAAGGTTCTGGGTAATATACTTCAAAACATACTACATCGGTTAGTGCCCTGAACCGATGATACTCGTTCGGCTTGCATATAGTGATGTCGCCAGCTTTTAATAAGGTAGTATCAACTAAGTCATAATCATTCTTATGAACTTCAATCTCAAGCTCGCCTTCTACTACATAAAAAGCATTATGTTTATACGAGTGTTTATGCAGTGAACAGAATCCACCAGCCTTAATATCAATGCGGTGAAACTCCACAAATGGCGTTTCTAACAGGAGTTCAGTCTGACCCCATACTTTTCCTTGCTTGCTCATTTTTTATTCTTTTTCATTTGCTTCTTTACAAAGGATACCGATTTCTCCGGTGGCATATTACCAACATCAATATAATAAACCTTACGTGTCGGGGCACTCTGAATACGCTTTACAATAATATCATCTTCGCTCATTTTTATTTCCTATCTATATGGTTGATAATATTCATACCCGTATCCCCAACGCCAAGGAAATGGTAATCGTGGATGCCCGCCTATACGAACACCGTAATACATTAATGCGGCGATTATTGGATAACCTTGACGGGTAACAGATGATGCCAATATTAAATCAGCACGTTTTCTTTCTTCTGCTGTGCCGCCAGCCCAATAGGATTTATCATGTTCAACACAATGTCCTTCCCATGGTGGCGGGCGTCTAAGAAACGTTTTCCAAAACCAAGACATTCCGCCAGAACATCCATCGGTCGTAAAGGGTTTAGATGGTAAGTTGCTATTATTCATAGTTATATTTATATGTGTATATTACTAGGATATTATTTTCCTGTATAAATACATTATGTCCACATATTATTTTGATAGATTAGAAGAAGCAAAAGACGCAGAATACGTGGTTTTCATCGGGTATGACCCACTCGAAGACCAATGCGCCAAAATGTTAGCACATAGCATTCGTTCCAAAACCACAATGGATTTAAAAATCATTCCGATTGTGCGTGACGAACTGTTAGCGTATGGTATATTTGAACGTCCCGTTGATCCGAATGGTTCTACACAGTTTTCAATCACACGGTTCATGGTGCCAACATTAATGGGATTTACAGGTATCGGGATTTTCTTTGATTGTGATATGCTGATTACACGTGATATTCATGAAATGTTTAACTTATATGATTCAAACTATGCAGTGCAATGCGTCCGACACGATTACATACCGAAAGCTGATCCGAAGATGGGTGGCAAACCGCAGTCAACATATCCACGTAAAAACTGGTCAAGTGCGGTTATATATAACTGCGCACATCCGTCCAATAGTGTGTTAACGAAAGGCAGCGTAGAACAATCAACGCCGCAGTTCCTTCATCGTTTTGAATGGTTAGAGGATTCCGAGATTGGTGCATTGCCGATTGAGTTTAACTTTTTAGTTGAAGAATACGAGTTGGCTAAATCAATGCCATTCAATCTTCATCATACGTTGGGTCCGATGATATACCGTGAAAAACTTTATGCGGATTACTCAGAGTATTGGAAGGCTCAATACCATCACACGTTCGGGAAGCCGTTTGATCCAGACATTGACTGCGTTGGGTAATAATATCATTGCCACGATTGTTTGTTCCAAGCTTTACGGGCGTTTTCAATATATCGTCCATAGTCTGTCGCCATGATCGGGGTGGCGGGGCTTTTAACGCATCCCAAAACTTTTCTTTATCTTTATTCATCGGATTCCGCACATTTCATATGCAAATCCACTATACATTTCCTTTGACGTAAACTGTGAATATGCCAACGTATTACATATATTTTTAGCTTCATCGGGATACCAGTCAACAGCTTCAATGCATGATATCCCTAAACTAGTAACTGGATTATGATTAGACGTAGTTACCACCGGCACACCATTAATGATGGCTTCAACGCTTGCCATGCTTGCTGATGCTACTACACAATATGCGTTTTTTATATCCTCTGCAAATGGAATATCAGCGACGTGCGGACCACTAGTTCCGTTCTTACGTGGCTTATGCCGCACACGGATTGGTCTATCTGTAATCTTTTGTATAGTTTCGATAGTTGATAATATCCAATCCCGTTGGGTCATATTACCGACCAGTATATGCATATTATTAGAACTTGGGCAAAGTATTATTTCATCGCCTTTTACTCTTTTCTTAGCAATACTAATACCAAACTTGTCAAATCGATCAGGTGGATCATTTCGGAAAATATCTCGTTGATGAACTGAGTTTTTGCAAATGCGCCAATAACATTCATCATCAGGTCTATGTGGATTCCAGCGTCCGAAATATGGCATATCACTGAACAGCCAAGAACCATGTTTTGCATCATAAGTCTTAATCATCTGATGATTTTGACCGACCAATCCCCAAAACATACCCATTCCGCCCTGATATTCGTAATCGTGTTCGATATGCGTGTCACCACCTTTCCAGCCCTGCATAAAGGGTGAAAAAACGTGCCAACACTTACTATCTTCTTTGTTTCGGGGAACGTATATATTTAAATTCATACGTAATATTAAATCATCTTAATCATTTTGTCAACTATAAAATGTTATGCAGAATGCCTTCGTCCATTTCACGAACACTGTATTGGTCGTATGCCACCGATTGAAGCCACGCTTGATATAGATTATCGTCGGGATATTTCAATGGTTGTGTGAAGTCTGTTTGAAATACAGGGGCGGCGGCATTTTCTGGGTCTACATAACAAGCAACGCCTTCTAATGCTGCTTCGACTGCCACACCACCAGCAAACGATGCGATGGCAAATACATCATTATCAGCGATAGATTTTTGCAATGTATCGCCCGCAAATCTTTCATCCTTTGGTGGTTTTGGTCGCAACACGATATTCTTTGTTGGATGGGTTTCCTTTAGCTGTTGCATCGTGCGGTCGGTCCATTCAGGGGATGTGATATCATACGAAAGCATTGTTTTATCGGTAGGCGGGCATACCATAATGGTTGAGCCATCCTTTTTCCAAGGCTTTGCTTCGATGCCATTCTGTTGAAACATTTTCCATCTGTCGTCTGGTCGGTCAATGATTTTATTGTTTTGATAATGGTTTAATGTTACCCGATGATAAAACTTACTTGCAGGACGATTAAAGTATCCCGTATCAATAAAGATAAAGTCTGTGCTTTTATTCCAACACGATCTTACGTGGTGACAAATCTTACGTGAACGTGACCTAAAAACATAATAATCATTTATACCGATTGTTGGCATAGGGTCTTCAAATGTCAAATCTATTTTTGTGCTTCTTCGAAACATAGCTTCGTAAATAGCTGTCGTATTTTTGTTATCATTATTCAGGCAATAAAATGTCATGCGTTATATTCCTTAAATCTATTCCATAGTTCACCAGTTGCCAGTTCGTTGGCTGACCACATCGTATGCGACAAGTCGTGTATCCACTGATTACGGTCAAAGATTTCATAGTTTGATACTGCGTTGTTTACATTATTATGGCACACGGGATAAGCGTGTGACAAGCTATCCATTGCTATCGTCGGGATTCCATATAACGCACTTTCTACTGCTACGGTAGAGTTGAATGTTACCGTAAGACATACATCATCAAACGTTTCATATAACGGCGTTTCTTTTGGGATTAACGTTATTTTTTTAGTATCACAAAACTTACTAATCTCATCATATTCAGCACGTTTGGTATTGGGGTGCGGTTTTATTTGAACTTGTTTGCCTAGTTTTTGAAACAACGTTACGGGTCTTTCAAAAATGTCGGTCATTTTTACCATATTCATCGAGAAGCCTTCGAACGGTTGTGCCAAAATAAGAACACGATTGCCACTACGACGATCCATATTATATGGAATATTGAACTCTTTCTGTAGCATATTCCAGCGGTCAGGTGTGCTATTTTCATTTAAGAACACGCCGTTACGCAGCGGACTATTCATTCCAAATCTAAAATACTTGAAGTTGCGTAGGCTTTTAAAAAATCCACCATCCCAACAAAAAACCTTACCGCCGCGTGCTTCTACTTTAGTGATGATACTGTGCTTCCAGTTTTGTAACCAATGCTTGGGATTATTATCTTCTCGTCTACCGTATCCAAATATAACTACATTATTTTCTTGTGGAATAATAAACTTATCGTCGTATATAACGGGGGTATCGCCCGCTGCTTTAATCCCATCTTCAATACCTTGAAATACTTCTTCGATAATATTTCCTGCGTGAACTTTCCATATTCCTTGATGTTTGGAATCTTTCGGTTTACCCGTTCGTCGCATTATGGCTACCTTTGCCATTAACCTCTCCGATATAAATGATCGCTGCCTTTTTTAATAGCGTGTTCGTATCCCCAAGATTTTAACAGTTGAAGCGGGTCATCGCCGCCGAAACGGTTAATAAGTTTTACCTTATATTCGATCATAATATATGGATTGCTTTTTGCGGTTTCTTTTAATCCCACAAGTGTTCTATATTCATAACCCTCAACATCAAGTTTAATAAATGATGCGTCTTTGATTTCCATTGAATCAACAGGAACAACATCAAGGTCACCTTCGCAACCTACATTGACGTGATATGATCCAGTGCATTCATTCCATATATCATCTTTTGTGATTGATACTTGCTCGTTAACGTCGCCGACGCCTTTGTTTAATAACGTCACATTGGTTAATCCCCAATCTGTAATATTACGTTCAAGACATTCAAATGTATCGGGGTTCAACTCGAATGCGTATACATGGTCAAAGTTCTCTGCCAACACTTTTGTCCAAGAACCAACGTGTGCGCCGCAATCGATGGCTACTTTAAATGGGGCATTGTTAGCTTTCATAGTGTCTATAAATAGATGTAGTTTATTCAACTGCCATCCACCTTTATTCTCAAACTCGGTTAAAAAATGTGGGGTATTTTCCTCATCGGGCATCCAATAGTTACCAACTCTTTTCATCATATCTCCTAAAACTTAAAATCAAATCGTTCTATATCTTTGGCGTAATACTTTTCGATAAAACGCTTACTATTGTCGTTATATTCATCTCGGTATGGCTTCAGCTTACGGGATCGGTTAGCCGTTGTCATATTAGTAAGATTATATTCATTATTCGTAATCATATTTAGGTAATCAATAATTCCATCCATTTTATCCATTTGGAATATTTGCTTAATATGGATATTACCATCTCGGCTACGTAGATTATCACACTGACTTATACGTGTTTCTGAAACTGTTTCGTGTACATTATTTGGATTAATATAGTTGGATTGAACTAACCAATCGGAAAAACTTAGGCGTTTGGCTTCTTCGTATTGTTTCGCATAAAATACGTTTAGACTGCCCCGTGCCGTTAATCGTTGCAAATCTTGTATGAATATCACAATACAATGAATACATACGTTCCCACGGATTTCTCACTACCGTAAAACTATTCTTAAACTTACTAACATCGTATTCATATTCAATCATCGAAACCTTCGAATGTTTATACAATCGATATTTCTCTACGCCTGTTCCTGCCAACATTTCACGGATGCTTGTGCCGCCGCATTTCATCATATGATAAAAAAAGAAATCGTGATGTCGATTAACAATCATTTCCAGTAATCCTGTTTTTTAGCGGCAACAATATCATTCTTATGTGATTTACCATTTTGCTTACGCTTACCTTTTAGATGGTCAACATAGTCACCGATAATACTATTCACAAATGGATGTCCTTTTACATTGTCTGGATTCAAATCGAAGTTGACAATCTTTTCTTCTGCTTCCATTTCATTACGGACAAGATCAAATGCATGACAATCCGTCCACTGACGAACATCAAAAATAGCATCGGACGTATACAATAACTCAAACCTATTCATAAACTCACGAAAGTATGGATGGTTCATATCGTATCCAAGGAATCCACATTCCGAATATGTAATACGTCCAAGATATGAACAGAAGTAATCCGTTGGTAATAGTTTTTTCATTGCGGATTCATTAACAGGCGCAAATGTAACGGTATCGGCATCGAACCAAAACATAACATCGCCATCGACCACTGTGGCTGCGTGTGTCTGTGCAAATACCTTATGACAAAATCTTACAGCATTCCATAAGTAACTTTCGCTTTGTTCCCATTTCGGCTTGATAATACCTTTGCGTTCAACGCCGCCTTCAATCTTATGCGTGTTAGGCATACCATTAGCAACTGGATCGTTTTGGTGACGGTGCTTGAAATCAATTATTTTATCATACGCCATTAAGTCGTGATACACAACGTTATCATAATCGATGGTTGGTCGTGTGCCTTCGTAATATGCGTGAATAGTTACATCACCTTTCCAGTTTGCGGCAAATGTTTCAATCATTCGTTTGCCATATACATTATATCCATCGTCGTTAAATGTTGTTACAATATTATATTTCATTTTTCATTCTTTCCCAAGGTAATCCCTGTTTCATTTCTTCCATTGTCCACTGCATATACGATACCTTTTGAAATAATGCTAATCTATCGGTATCCGACATACTCGGATTTTCTATATTATTCAAATCGGTGTTTCCTAACTCCCAACTGAATGATCGTTCATTCGTTACAAATACAGGATATCCCAACTGTATTATTTTTAAGTCAACCGTCGATATTATAGCCACACCAGCCCAACAGTTTTGAAGGTCTTCTTCTAATGTATTCTTCCTTGATATGGTCACACCAGTTAATGTGTCTAAAAATACATTCATTTCAAGGTCGTCTGGTTTTGGTCTGACTACTATATCACGGTCAGTAACTGATTTTATTTTTGATATTGTTTTGTTTATCCATTGATATTTATCAAAATCCAAAGCCGAAAAAGCATTTGCTCGTTGTAGACATAATAGTATATGATTGCCATTTTTACGCCAAGGTTTCATATTCAAATGAAGTCGGCTACCATCAATATTGCCCAACGCAAAGTTTCCTAGATTGGGTAAATGACTGGATAACGATACTCGATAATGGTCTTCACCTATTAATGGCGATTCGATAATGATTACGTTTTTATGCTTTTCTTGAACTCGCAATCTTTCGGATTTCAATGTATTGGCAATAAATCCATCACGATTACCCGTAGGCATTGCCCCTAGAATAATCGCACATGCATTGGGGTCGCCGTCGCCTACGTCATCACATACAGTGAAATCATCACCGCATTTAATGATACCTTGTTTAAAAGATTCTACGATTTCTTGCTTTCGTTTTTTTATTCCAATAGTTTTGCGATAAAACACGGCTTTATTCATATGATATTTATTTGAAATAAATACCTTTATGAAAATAGCAGTATTCCCTGAACACTCAAGTATGGCTGGGCGACCAGTATTTGACGCATTTATTAAGTCGCTAAAAGGCGAAGATGTCGTTCATAACAATATGGATGCGGACGTTGCTGTTATATGGTCGCAACTATGGAACGGCAGAATGAAACCAAATGAACAGATTTGGAAACATTATCGTTCACAGAAAAAGCCGGTTATTGTATTGGAAGTCGGGTGCTTGAAACGTAATGAAACGTGGAAGGTCGGGATTAATGGCATTAATGCCGATGCTATTTGGGCTACGGCTAATGGACCAACACGCCTTGGACTTGAAGCCAAACCTTGGTCAACTGGCGACAATATTATTATTTGTGGTCAGCACGGGTTTAGTGAACAATGGAAAGGTATGCCGCCTATGGACGAATGGATGATTAGTATATGTCGCAAGGTTCGTGCACATACTGACCGCAAGATTATACTACGACCCCATCCACGTTTTCACGTATCACCACATTATATAAAAGAGTTTAACGATGTTATTATTGATAAACCGAAACATTTAAAAGGATCGTATGATGACTTTGATTTTGAAGATACTTTGGGCAATGCTCACTGTGTCATTTGCCATAGTAGTGGTCCTGCTGTGGTTAGTGTTCTTAATGGTGTTCCCGCTTTTGTCTCACATCATAATATGGCTTATCCTGTCGCTATGGATATTACTGAGTTGGAACACATAGAGACACCGTTATTGTTTCCACGTGATAAGTGGATAAATAAGATTAGTTACACTGAGTGGACAATAGACGAGATTGCTGCTGGTGAACCTTGGAATCGATTAAAGGAAAAACTATGCACGGATTAGACCCTGTTATGATATTATCAATGCTTGCTGGCGTAGCTGCTATCGGATTGGCTGCACTTGGCGCATTGGCTTGGTTTGGATATTATATTTGGAAAAAGAATATCAAACGTTAATCGCTAACTTCGTTCCATTCCCATAGACATTCTGCGTCATTGCTAACGTTCACGTTAATATTACACACGTCTATCGGCGGGAAGTGTACCCTGCACACGGTATGTATATACTCTGGATTATCATGGTGGTGTGAATAGCTGAACGCCTGATATCCCATACTATGCTTGCAGTTATCACACGATTTTTCTTGTGAAAGTAGAAACCAAAATTCGTCTTTATCCATCGATATGTCGCCAATATTTATAGTTATTCATAACACATCGAAACTCACTGGCATCGGAAGGCAGTTCGCCTTCCGCAGAAAATGGTATTAAGCATTTTGTTTTATTACGTAGTTCAAGTGTGTCACTATTCGGTTCGTGATACTTACAGGTTTTGCAACTTTTTTTTGAGATATCATATTTGATACTTATCCAGAACTCTTCTTTGGCTTTTTCTTCATCAGTCATTCTTCCCATTCCCAATAATCTGCTTGCAGTTGCCGCAATGTCTTTTGACTGGTTCACGCAAACTATTCCAAAAGTCATCTTTATCCTTATGTAAGGATTTTCTTACCTGTTCCAAAATCTTTGCCTTCGTTAATAATAGCGTGGGAGAACGCTTCCTTGGAATCGCCTAGCACCTTATATGCACTTACCTTCGTGCCGTTAAGTCGATACATCGGTTTTCCATTTTTGTCAAAAGATGCAGGACCATCTTCACGATGTAGCATACCGTTACGATAATACTTTTCAACACCATTTTTGATAGTGGCTGGACCGTCTTCTCGGTGCGTTTTCCACGATGCCCAACTCCAGTTGCCGCCGACTAGAGCAGTATATCGAACATCGTTACCACCCTCTTTTACGGTAACCTTTTTGTTACCATCTTCTGATGTATATGTTGCTTCGGTTAACGTGTAACCTTTTTCAATCTTGTAATCCATTTTTATCCCTTACTATAATATAAACGTTCCCCAGTTCTGTGGGCTGATATCGGTATACACCAGATGGTGAAAGACGTTTAATGATGTGAATAATATCTACTACCACAACTTCCCATATTCTACAAAAATTCGGTTTATCTTTTTCCACAGCCTGTATTTCATCGGGCTTATCGATCCATAAAGTTTCACCGATGCGTGGAATAACCGAATGGAAATATTGACCAAGATCAATATCTTCGTTATCTTCGTATTCTAACTGTATTCTTACTTCGTTCATAATCCCATTAATCCCGCCATCATGATATGTTTACCCAGCGTTTCTTTTGCTTCTTCAAATCGTTTATATAAATGCGGCTGACGTTTCTTAAACCGCAATGACGCCGATGAATATTCAATCCACGTCCGTTGAACATTTTCAAAAAGTATCTTCAAGTCTTTACGGGTATTGATATCGTGAACGTGTTCAATCGTTTCCCGTACTTCATAGAAGTATCGCTGCCACTCCCCATAATCAACTATTCCGGGACCAGCGGCGACTGTTGACGACGATTTTGGAAATGCTGCTTTTAACTCGGTGCGAACTGCTTTTGCGTCGTCTTTGGTGAAATATGCCATTTGTATAAACTCCTGTTTGAATCAACTTACAAATACAATATACCCCATCAGTCAGGATATGTCAACTGTTATTCCATTCCCAATGCCGTGGTTGAATATCATTACCATAATCATCCGAACAATCACTGTATATGCTATCGGCATAATATTTACTATCGTTTCCGTTGGATTCACAACCTTCATTGGAATGAAGACAGTTGTTACATACACGGGTTTTCAATGCGGGTAGCGATAGACTGTCCCAAAACTGTTGTTTATCAATCATCTTCGGCATCGGCGGTTACGGCAAATCCTTCACGATCAGTATCGGCTTCGGTGCGTGTGCCAAATGTCGTGTCTACTGACGCAATAAAAATACCATCTTCTAATGATACGTCATACAGTGTATAGTGACATTCCGCTTCGTTTATCAGGACTATCCGTGCTATCAGTTCCGGTAAATGGACCGAACACCGTATCAACGACCACGACCAAACACACAATACCCACAATCATCATCATTCGATTAAGCGTCTGGGCTAACTTCTCTACTTCACTCATCATTTTTCTCCTTTTGTTATGATGCATAGTAGCACATCCAAAGGACTCCTTTTGTTATGATGCATAGTAGCACATCCAAAGGATATGTCAATAGGTTTTTTGAATCTCTACATCTTCCATCCCTGCGCTGCGCAGTCGGGTAATATGACCAAGCATAAAGTTCTTTGATTCCAATGCTTTCATAATACTAAGGAACTTATTTCTGATAAGGGCAACCTCGTTGATTACCATATCCATTTCAGTTACATCATCCTCGCCATCAACATATTTTTCAATCTCTCGGGATGATAATGCTTTTTGGTATCGTTCATATTTGATGTATTCACCCTTGCGGATTTTTCTCATTTCGATATTAAGAAGGTTTAGCACAGCCTCAACTTCTTGAAGCTGGCTAAATCTTACTTCGGTAATAGCTGGAAGTTGGGCTAGATTCTTTTCCAAGTTACCAGATGTGTCAATGTCTTCCCTTGCTTCAAGGAGTTCTTTTTCACAATATCTGATAAAACCGGGGATTTCCCCGAGGTCTTTTGTAATACGTCCATACCAACTCATATTCTATTCCCAATCTTCGTCTTCGGTTTCGTCTTCATCTTCGGGGAAATGGTCTAACACAGCGTCCTTCATATGTGAATCCAATGCTTTTAATACCATTGCAGTTTCTTCATCCAATCCGGAATCAATCAAGTTTGTAACAACGTGGTCCGCTGCGACTTGACGATCCTTGGCTGGAACATATTCTTTAACTGTTTCCCAAAAGATTTCTAGTAGTTCTGTATCCATTTGTTATCCTCGTTTCGTGTATTTATTCAACTTCTTCTACGACGACTTCTTCTGGTTCGATTTCTTCAACCACCGGCTCTGGATTATCAAGTGTATCCATATACTCGTTCATAACGATTTGAAGTTTATCGTTAGACCAGTTTTTACGGAACTCAATGATTTCTTCACCAGCTTTGGTTTCATATTTAAGGCGATTTCCTTGCTTAACAAGAATACCCTTTTCCTCAAACATATCCAACATACCCGAATACGGGTCCATGCCTGTTTCGTATGGGATTTGAAGTTCTGCATCCTCAAAAGGTTTGTTGTATCGTGTTTTCATAATCTTACACTTAGCACGAATACCGTGAACCTTTGAAGTCTTTACGCCATCAGCATCAGTTTTCAACTTCAGCTTTTTCATAGCGATAACAATAGATGCCGCATAGATTGGACCTGAACCGCCACTGATTTTATCATCTGGATCAAACATATCCTGTGATGCATATGTGTGGTTTGTAGCCACTAGACCGACATTGTAGTTACCGAACATATTAACACAGTTCATAACCAATGACTTTAATGCACGTGGTTTGTGTCCAAAGTCACCTTTCATATTACCAGCAGTAAACTGGTCAATCTGAATGTCAGTAAGCAATGCACCTAAAGAATCAATAACAAATAGAATCTTCGGACGTTCTGCTTCATCCATTTCTTTATAATCTTTCATAAACGATGCGATAGTTTTTGCTACATCGTCTACTTTACTCATTGACAAACGTAGTAGTTTATCTTCACTTGTATCTACGTTTAGTGCGTGTAGCCAAGATTCATCAAGTGCGTTTTCGCTGTCAATAAGGACAACATAGATGCCTTGATCTTGTGCATTTTTTACTACGTTACCCGATGCGATAAATGATTTACCAGAATTATGACTGGAAATGCCATCTCCCCAATATCGATGATTAGCATGATTGACCTCAAAATCAAAACATTCAGCATCATCAATTGTGGATACTAAGATAATTTTCTCGGGGCCTGAAGTAGTCAAAATCACATCACCATAGCTTAATTCAGACGCAAGTAACCATTTACCGCTTTCAAGCTGAACTAAATGGTTTTCAGCACACTCAGTCTGATGATTTTCAGTTCCAATTTTAACCATCCCCATAACGCCCTTATCAAACCAGCTGACTATTGATTGATAACCGTCCGGTGTATCAATCTCAATATCATAACTATTTGACTTATACAGCTGTTCTAATTCTTCAACTGATACTGTTTTTTCAGTAAACATATTATTCTCCTATTTCAGTTACGCATTTTTTAATAATTATATCAGGGGTTGATCGGTATTCTGATTCCCAAATAATAACTAATTTTTTTACTAGTTCGCAATCTCGTATTCTATTTTCCCGGATAAAATCCGAGTCCCATTTCTCTTTGGACGTATACCCGAATGACTTCATATCTGCTTCATACATTAATGGATTACGATGAAAGTAATCACCATGAAATTCAATAACCGTCCCTGAATCTTTATGAAAGAAATCAACACGCAAGCCATCAATTAAATATTCATAATTTCTCGTTTCATAATACATATTTCCCTGAACATACTTCGTTATAGCATCAAATAAATGCTGGGAAATCTTTGAAAACCGTTGCGTTGGTTTACTTTTCATTTTTTCACAATAATCATTGTATTTATTTAAAGCTTCCTCATATGATAAACCACGGGCCATGCCCCCTTTTATACTATGTGATTTTTTTAAATTAAAGAGAGCGTTATCTTCTTTTGATTTATTTGAAAGAGTTTGTTGCCATTGTTTAATTCTAGCTTCGTATTTTACACGCCCTATATCTTCGCCATATTTCTTTGTATAATATATCAATCCGTTGGTTGTTTGAATATTTGAAACCTCTGCTTTAGCTTCAAGCTCAGTATAACCTTGTTTTAGCCAAAAAGCTACTGACCTACATGTATATTCACTAGTTCCTTTTGTTTTCTCAACTGACAACATATTTCGGGCTTTCTGTATTTTAATTACTTCCTGCTTGGCGGCTTCTTCAGTATATCCAAGATTAATCCAGTATTCTGAGCAATTTTTAAACCCTGCTTTCTTCCGGGTTGTTTGCGTTTTATATATTTCTTTAAAATTAGCTTTGCCATAACGCAAGACTTGCGTATATATTGAAGTGCCTGAAATCCCTTTGAGCCGCCTATATCTCCCTTTATAATTATTCAAATCATATAACACAAAACATGCAATAGTGGCTAACATATTTTCTACTTTTTTCGGGGTTCCATAATGATCAAAGAAATCATTCAGTCGTTCATAATGACATGAAGTTAAAACCTTACTTAATAAAATATCCCTTACGTGCTTTCTTTTTAAAAATCGCTCTGTTTGTTTGGTTATCATTATACCAGTCTCCTTTTATAGTATTTAGCATAGAAGACTGGTAAGATACATTTATTTCGGCTTATATCTGATTTTTATTGATGCGGTTTTAGGCAAGCACCCAGATTCACCGGCAAGAATGGTTACTTTACCAAGCGGGATACCTTTATTGAAATCACCACTAATACGATAGTTTAGTAGATAGTTTCCTGTTGAAATCCAATCGGTAGGATCGTGGAAACCAAAGCTGATTCCCTCAATAGATTTAGTTAAGTCTTTTCGAAATTTGCTCACATCGAAGGGACGGGGCATTATTATTCTCCTAAAAAAGATGTGATGCTATCCCTGCATTCGCATCACTATTGGACTCTGTAACGCTATATCTAATAGCGAAAAGATATATCGGCGGGGTCCAAAAAGATTACTTAAACGTCACAGCCACGTGGGGGTTTAAGCTTCCTGTTGTTTACGTGAACGAATTTTTGATAGAATGTCCGCCGCACGATCAGATGAGTCGCCTTTAGATTCAGCTACTGGAGCTTCTTTCTTTGGTTCTTCAACGTCGAACGGTGGCTTTTCGTCATCATTCGTAGTTTTTGTTGGAGTTGATGTTGTCGTTGATGATGTTGTATCATCACGTGTCGCACCTTCTGGTTTGTCTACTCCCCAAGGACGGTAATATGCCGCCCACTTTTCTGGGTCATATTTTTCACCGTCAACTGACGCTTCAAACATTTCCATAATAACCTTCAAATCAACATCAGAAGGTTTGCGTGGTAGGAAGTCACTTAGTGTACTCAAACCGTATTCTTCAATAGCCGCAAGTTGCTCTGCTGTTAATGCAGATTCCTTACGTGCCCACGAAGATTGATCGTAAGAAGCCCATTTACCATCCTGTGTTTTGCGGATGTTAAAATCAAGACCTGCTTCATAATCATCTGGCCACGCATCCAAGTCGTCTAAAAGAATAGAACGTGCTTTTTTGTGTAAGCCGGGGTTCATTACAAACCTACGGATTGGGTTTTCTGGGGTATTATCTTCCATCGCATTGTTGTTGCGATCAACAAATCCCGGATGCTCAAGTACAAATCCCTGATAGATATAAGAACGCTTCTTCCAGTATTTATTAGCTTGCGCTTCCATTGCTGGGTCTTTATACCAAGGCTTGATTTCAGCCTGAACCGGGCAGCTAGACCCATCGTTATACATCTCCACGCAAGGAACTTGTAGTTTTACAAACTCTTTGGTTGGATCGCCCACAACGCCTGAAAACTCAAGATTGATCATAAGACGCTCAACGTGAAAACCTTCAACGTTAGCTTCGTCGCCGTCTGGGCAAAATCTTACTTTTGCTGTGGTATCTACTGGGATTTGCCAAAATGGATAACTTGCGTTATCGTTCACAAAGGTTGATTTACCTTCGTTTGCTGCTTCTTTTTTTAGTTGGTCGCGGATGTCCGCTAATGATTTACGTGCCATGTTTATGCTCCTATGCCTTTATGCCGTATATGCCTTGGCTACTATGTGTAGCCTATTGTAGTCTATGCCTTGATCACTTTGTGCGATCTATCGTTGCAATGCTTATTCAATATAACCATTATAACGCATTGTATTTATCAAATACTATATAAAAATAAAAAAAGTTTGGGTATTATTACTTACTGGTTACTGGTTTTTTCAACCATCCGTAACCATCGATCTTCGGTGGGGGTAGTTCCGTTACAGTATGCTGTTCGACTTCCGACATTTTTTGACGCATTTCTTCAGCTGCTACTTTACGTGCATTCAATGAACGGGGGGTTGTATCCGTGAATGATGCTGGTAGTTGTCCATTAACCGTTGGTTCACCGATCCCAGCCAGTTTTCTCATATAATCCAAATCATTCATTTATTTTAATCCTGCAATCTTTTTCATATATTCCATGTCGTCGTCCGCTTCGTCACTTTCGTTAAAGCGTTCAGGTTTATCGTGGGCGAAATAGTCTTCGTCACTCATAAAGAAATCACTATCTGGGTCATAGTATTTTCCTGCTTGCTTGTCATAATAAACAAACTTGCCTGACTTCAATCGGAATGGACCTTCAAGACCTTCTGCGTCACGATTTTTATAGCGTTCTTTCTCGTGGTCAGTAAGTTCTGGGAATACAGTATAGCCTTCTTCGACATCCATATCTTCATCACCTGTTTCTACGTCAGCTTCTGGATCATTTTCCCAAGCCTGAACCATATCAGAAAGATTTGTTCCAGCGTCCATCATGACATCGATAGCTTTGTCTCGTGCTTCTTCATCTGCACTCATTACATAATCTTCTAGTGCATCAAACTCATTGTCACGTAGTAGCTCACCCGTGTGCATGATAAAATCATAATGTGCGTGTGTGTTACCAATATCGTAACCGAACTGCATTAGTTCGTCGGCAGCATTTTCGGTTTCTGATGAAATATCATCGTCGTTGCCGCCCAGTTCGTCAACCCAGTTTTCAAATACACCAAGTTCACTTTCCGTTACAGTAGGTTGATTGTATCCAACCGAACCATTATTCCATAGCATAAACATATGCTTCGCCATGCCTTCGTCAACACGGTTTTCAAGGTCCAATGCTTCATTGAACTCATCCGTGCGTGATAATACGTTTTCATTAAAGAACTCAAGGACGGTCTTTTGTGTTTCTTTTACTGCTGTTTTTTTAGCATCCTCTGATTCAAACTGCATCATTTGCATTTCTTCAATCATTTCGGATACCTGTGCACGTAGGCTTTCGTCAATATCTGGATTACCGTCTAGTGTTAGGCTTTCCATACGCAATACGTTTTGCGCTCTTTCTTCGATTTTCTTTTCGTTTTCAGCAACATCCATTTCTTGTTTTTCTGCGATTGCACGATTAAGATATGGAAGAACATCATCAAACTCTTCATTGTATATTTTCTTTGTAAGTGTGTCACGAAGACTTTCGAATGTGTCTTCTTCGTCTAGCTGTGAACTTACTGCAAAACTTTCGGCGAATGTTGAATACCCTTTTTGCTTCTGGAGAGATTCTAGTGTATTCTTTACTTTTTTGTAACGGCATTTAGATGCTTCAAGAACTTCGGCTGCGCCTTCCATCATATTTGATGTGTCACGAGCTTTGCGATTAAACTTACTAAGCGCCTTCATTTCGTCGTGCATTTCAACGATTGCTTCCGCAATATCATCATTGATTGCTCCTTCATTTGCTACATGTCGTGCCATTGCACGGGCGGTAGGCATATGATTACGAGGCACCAAGAAACGTTCACCAGCAGCATTCTCAATATAAATGCTTTTGATATTTCTTGAACGTGAACCTTGAACTTCTTCATCAATCGGTCTATTATGACGAACGATTAATCGTGTATTTGCTTGTTCTGTATAAGAACTGCGTCTTGAACCGTACATTTTACTCTCCATTCTTGCATCTTTATGATCATAGGTGCTGTTGTTACGTTTTAAATCAAAATCGTTCTTATCAAATCGAGCCTTGGTGTATGGCTCAACAGTCCAGTTCATCATTCTTGTATTAGCAAAGTCGCGCATTTCGTCTACAAAGCTATAGAATTTTTTACGTTCATCGCCTCGCATACCATCAGTAATATTATCACTATATAGCATTTCAAGAACTTCTGGATCAAACATATTAAATGTGATGATTTTGGTATTAGTGGTTGTTCCGTAGTTTACTTCAAAGATTACAGCTTCATCGATAGTATCAGTAACATTACCTTCACTATCCATCATATGTAGGTCTGCAAACTTACTCAGCTTATAATAAAGTTCGTCGGCGATTGTTTCTCTGTTTTTCATAGCGCACCTTTTCTATTAATGGTATTTATCACTGACAGATTATTAAGTCAGCTTATCTCCAGCCACTCATTCCAGATATAGATGAGAAAAACGGCAATGGTGCCACCATTTGCTCATTATGGTCCCGCATATGCTTTTCTAACGTGGGATTATAGTCTTTTAATACCGTTGCCATACGCACTACAAGCAATGAAGCCATTACCAAGTCGTCGTTTTCACCTTCCTTTGATGAATATGACCGTCCCTTTGCAACAAACGTTTTCATTTCAGATATAAGTGGTTTGCTATAAACAATCATTCGTTCTGATTCAATCATTACTTTAAACTTAGCGCAAGCCGCAATCTTAGAGTTCTCAGTCGTGTTAAATCCTTTGCGGAACTTCCTAACATTACCAAGTTTCTTCGGTTCTGACAGGAATATACCATCGATATTTTCCTCACCAAGTTCGGCAATATTGATTAATGCAGCTTCTCCGATTGAGTTATTTTCAACAGAATAATATACATCATTTTTTGTCCCTGTAACATCGGTTAGGTGGGCACAAATAGATTTCATTACTCTCACTTGTGTTGGAATATCGGACTTATTATGCATCCATTCACCGCATTGAATCATTTCAGGTAGTTCATATATTTGGATGGCTGCGTTGTCGCCGCCTGTTCCCATAGCGGGGTCCAATCCAACAAGATATACATGACCTTTTGATGGTTCTTTATACCATCGCACCTGACCATCCACTCTTACTGGCGTAACACCTTCCATATCAACTAGCTTCAACCCGCTAATCAAAGTTTCTTCGTGAATAATAAACTCACAGTTTGATGCCAATACTGTATTAGCATAATATCGGTGGCCATCTTCGACTTCTACCAAATCAAACACAGCCCGAACACCAATATATTCTCGTGCAATAAGTGCAAGATGTCCCTCTGAACTTAATACCACATCTCCTATATCAAAATCCTTTGCCTCTTTATAGTCAATCAAGTTTTGATATAATTTATGATCTTCTGTGCATTCCAATATTACACCTTGTTCAAAAGTCAGCTTCCATACTGCCTTATCTCCCATAAAAGATACTCCGGAAAAATCCTTATAGCCATCCGGCGTCAATACTTTATAGTTTTTTATGTTTGGAGCTAAATCACCCATTTTTCAAAATCATCCTTCGTTTTTAGTATTTGATAATTGGTTTTAGTCGTGAAGAGCCATACCTCATACGAATATCCTTGTTTTATAACTGCTTCCCTTTTACGAAGATTATTTACTATTCTACCATCATAACCATCACGGCCATTGGCATTCCACCACCACATTGATTTAACTTCAATGATACGATTTTCATCTGGAATAAAAATATCTGGATAATATTTCTTTACTCGGTTTTTTTCATATGAATTATATTGAAAGACTTCTATTACATATTCTTCATAATCGTTATGTACACTAATAGAATCTTCTGTATATGTTTCTAGTAAAGCATCGATCACCATATTTTCATAGCCTCGAATACCAATAATTTTACCGCTCGGGAGTTCATAATCTTTTACCGAAGAGTTACCTTTTCCAGACTTTTTTGAAATGTTTGGAAGTAAAAAGGTATTACCCACACCGAACTTTTCAATGTTTGTCTTGCGACGTTTTTCATTTATTTCATTCTGTTCGTCAGAAGATTTGGCCCCATTGGTCGCCGCCGATGCTTTCCAGTTAGAATAGTATTCATTGCCATATCTATCCAGTTTGGTCTTCTTGGCCTTATCCTTAAATTCGTCGCTTTGTGTCGCCCATTCTGTGCCATATTTTGCACGGAAGGTTTCTCTGGATTTTTCCACTTGTTCTTGGATTTGCTCGGGTGTTCTCTTTGATGCAGCATTGGATTTGTTCTCAGAATCCGAGTGTCGTTGCTCATCTGTCCAGTTTTGTTTGGTTTCCGACACACTTTTTCCAACACATTTTGGTGCGCCACAACTATTAGCATATGTATGTGTATGTTGATAAAATGTTAAAGATAATCCACATCTACATTTTGGAGAAATACCCGTGATGTATTCTTCATAATAGGACTGATATGTATAACTATGTTGTTTAAGATGTTTCGTGAATTGCCCATTTGATTTACAATATTTTTCATTGTCAATTTTTGATGTTTCGTATGTAGCACTCATTTATATTCTCCTTGAAATCGTTTCATACTTATTTATCAAGGAAATCATCATCTCTAAATTTTTTATACAGTGTTCCTATATCAACAATACTAGTGGCACCATTTTCATCTTGAATAGTTATCAAAGAAGAGTGTACCACGCAACAGTGTTCCCGCCTGAATTTTTCAGTACCAATAGCCTGTTCTTCGTCGTCTGCCCATTTTTGGTCACGGTCTGGATGTTCGTGCCAGAATGATCTGAATGCTTTAAATCCATTCGTTCCAATACCCGTATCATTTCCAAAATCATCTACAGTTTTGTTTGCCATTTTCCATTCTAGGGCAAACTGATCTTCATCGGAGTTTGGCGTTGATGTGATAATACATTTACCACCTGTTGCTAACGTAGGACGCATTGAAGTCCAGAATTCACTGGCGATTGTATTACGAACGAATGCAAATTCGTCTAGATATAATAACGTGATTGACATACCACGACCCGTGTTTTCTGTCGTAGCTTGTGCCACCAATCTTGAACCGTTATCAAACTCCAATGAGTTTTTGTTATATGTAGTTGCGCCGCATCTAATGAAATCGGGACATAGTTCGTAAGCGTATCGCACACGTTGCATAATCTCAGCTGCACCTGATTGTTTATGTGCTGCTACAAGAATAATACTATCAGGCTTGAACATAGCAAACCATAATAGGTATCCCGCTGCTGTTGTCGATTTTCCCGTCTGTCGTGGCATAAGCGCAATGGCAAAACGATTGTGGTGATATGTATCCACCAGTCTTTCTTGAAACTCGAACGGTGAATATTTAAGTTGACCCTTGGTAGGGTGCTGAATATAGAAATAATTTTCCAGAAAATATTTATGACCAGTTATCGGATCAGCACATTTTGCAAACTCTATCATTTGCTCACGTGTATATACCATTTTCATATTTGGTTTTTTAACTAGTTCTTCTGACATTTTATCTCCCTATCTAGGCTGAAACCAATCAACCCGTTGTATTTTTTCTGCACCATATTTAGTAGTGTGGGCGAGTAAAATTTCAGAAATAACGGCGTCGATGTTGATGTGCCAATAATTGAGAAATTGGTGTGTTCGTGGGTATTGTGGCTGACAGTCTTCATATTGCCAGACAAACTCTTGGATTAACGAAGTGTAATCCGGCACATAATAATATATTTGCAAGGTGGTTAATCGGTTATTGGTGTATTCAACCGTCATATGATATTTATCTTTTATATTGACTTTAAGTTATATTATGATATAATAGCAGACGGGGCATAAATACCCTTAATAGGAGAAAGAAAATGACCGATTGTTTGGTCCTTAACGCATCATATGAGCCAATGTCAGTAATACCACTGAGCGCAATTTCGTGGCAACGTGTAATGAAACTGCTCGTCCTAGATCGTGTCAAAACAATAGCACACTATGACGATTGGGTTGTGCACAGTCAAAAGCTTGCATTCCCTGTACCAGCGTTGGTTATCACTACTGAATACTTTGATTTCAAGAAGGCTGTTAGATACAGCAAGGATAATATTTTCTTGCGTGATCTATATCAGTGTCAGTATTGCAGTGATACTTTTGAAAAAGGCGAACTAACGATTGACCACGTGCGTCCTCGTGCGTTGGGTGGGAAAACATCGTGGGAAAACTGTGCCACTGCATGTAAGATGTGTAATGAACAGAAGGCTGACCGTATGGAAATGCATCCTATTCGTGAACCTTATAAACCTGATCCACATCAGATGATGTTCGCTATGCGTGATAAGCCACTGATGATTAAGCATCCTAGTTGGGCTAAGTATCTTGAACCATACCGAAAGGTGGTTTATAAAAAAGCTGTTTAAAGAAAAAACCCCAGACTTCAAAATCTGGGGTTTTTTATTGATTATATTTTTTTAGTAACGTTATTTATGATTAACAGTTGCTTTCATTTGATTTAGAATAGCATGGTAATGTGATTCTTCAATTTTAGCACCTTGTGCGAAAAAATCGGCCATTGCCTGTGCATCAGAAAAGAACTCTTGTCCTTGCTGACCATCAATATTCATAAACCAGCCATCGGCTCCTCGATCAAAATCACCAGTAGAAATTACGTTATCTCTAAATGTAACAGTTGTAATACGGCTTCCGTCAGATGAAGGTCCAGAACTAACTACATACTGGCCATTAGTGGCAAGAATCTTTTGTTCATGAGATTCGTTAGTTTCTTCTTTAGATTTTTGATCTCTTAACTTTTTAGAATGATCGCGTGCATACTGGCGTTTTTGCGCATCCATTCCGTCAGGGTCTTCTTCGAATGCCTCGTCTACTTCTTCTTTATCATCATCGGAATCGTCTTTTTTGTCAGATTTCTTACCGAAGAACTCTTTTTGCTTATCGGTCATTTCTGCTTCTTCAAGCTTATCTTCCTCTTCCTCTTCTGAATTTTTGGTTCTATAGGAATCGGAATCATCTTTCTTGGTCCATTGTTTGCGGGACCATGCTTCTTTTGCCTTATCGGTCATTTCTGCTTCGTCAAGTTCAACTTCTTCAATCGTTGTTTCTTGTTCTTCAATAGCTTCCGCTTCAAGAGTATCGATAGCTTCCATTAATTTTTTAATATCGCTCATAGTGTATGTATCCTTATAGTTTTTTAGTTTATTGCGCAAAGAGTTTGCACGTTCTACAACTTTAACTGCGTGTGGTGCACCAGCTCGCTTAGACTTCTTCATATTTGGTCCGCCGCTAGGCATATTACTATATTCGCTTGATGTTTCTTCGTCTGGCTCATTATCCCAAACTTTTTCATCTTCGGGTAGTCTTTCCATTCCAGCAAGTTGAAGAAGATCGTTCATATTGAAATCATCTTCTAGTTCTTCTGGACTATCCATTTCTCCATCCATTTCAGCTGAATCATTATCCCATGTGTTGGCAACAGCCATATCATCGTCTGCTGACATTGGACCCAAATCATCTAATGGTTCAATCTCCATACCAGCATCATCAGCACCCATTTCGGCATCAAATCCACCTTCATAATCACCGCCAATTTCTGGTTCCATGCCCATTTCTGGTTCCATGCCCATTTCTGGTTCCATGCCCATTTCTGGTTCCATGTCCATTTCTGGTTCTTGATCAAGTGCAGCCATATCATCAACACCGATAGTATCTCCGCCCATTGGTGGAAGATCGCCGGGAACTCCACCTATAGGTTCCATTCCCATATCATCGCCACCCATTGGATCACCCATTGGATCGCCCATCATATCATCTACTGGCTGGTCAAAACTAACGCTTTTTGTCTGTGCAATACCAGCAAGGTGCAGTAGTTGCGACAATGATTCTGCATCAGTTGACGACAAATCCGTAATAGATAGATTAATCTGAGCTTCTTCATAAAGTTTGCTGTTTTTTCTTTTCATCTTTGCTGACTCTGGAATCTGTTCTGCCCATTTACGTGATTGTTCTGGGTATTGCTTATAATATTTGCTCAATAGTTGGTTGATAGCAGTCTTGATTTTCGTGCTTGGTAGCTGCTGAACGATTTCAGCATCGCTATACTTGCCAGTTTTTTCTAGCTCACGATATGACTGTCTACGAGTTTCCTGTGCTTTCTTATACTTCTGAATCAACTCCACAAGTTCTGGTGGCATCTTACTACTGTTTTCGGAAACTTTTTCGCCCGATTTGCCCGAACCCTTACGTTCGTCTGCAAAATAGGATTCGTTAGTTTTATTACCAGTGTTATCACCGCATTCACAAGGGCAGTTACCGTCGCCGCATTTGCCGCCACATTTACCGCCGCACTTACATTCAGGTCCACATTCACAGCCTTCGCCTTCAGTTTCTAGAAGTGCAATCTTCTTATATACGTCATTAAAGTTCATTATTTTTTCCCCGAGTTGTATTCGCCACGATCACTCATAACTGCTTTTGTATTTATAGGATCATCGTTAGTTGTTTTTGCTGCTGGTGTTTTACCTGCATCGAATTCATACTGACGGGTTTCAAGCTCTTTCAACATATTACCATTATATGCATCACCATATTCAATCTCATATGCATCTTGTTCATATTCTGAATCCAATAATGGCACATAAGGCTCTTCACCTTTGGAAATTTTTTCTTCACGTGAAATTTCTTCTGGATGAGATGAATTAATCACAACAACCTGCTTACCCGTAAGCCCTGATTGTTCTTGAATGTAATGGTAAAGTTCATTTGAAGTTACTGGGTAATCAAAAGATACTTCTGAAATATATACATCACTATTTGTGATATTATAAAAGTCCATCGGGTGTTCCTGAATTGGGGTTTGTTTGAAATTTGACATGCTTTTCAAGCCATACTTCTCAAACATTGTCTCAAAATGGTCCATATCCGGCGCTTCATCAAGCCCAGCTAATTTTACACAGAAGTTATATTCTTTAACACTTTCTGTTAAATAGTTCTTAAAGGTTTTCATTTAACGATATCCTCACTTATTGTATTTATCATTGTTCGTCTTTTTTATTAGCTAACAACTCACGCAGAAACTCATTACGATCTACTACTTCACCGCTTGACTTAATAGTATCATCATCGATACCAGCATCACGGTCTTGTTTTTGCTTTTTAAGCTGTAAATCAAGCATTTTTAGCTTCTTATCAATCTTACTATTCTTTGCAGAAATAGAATGACCTAGCATAGATGCCGCAATCTCAAAAATACGCCCCGATGAACGTGTATCTACATTCATTCCAAGGTTTATTAGATCGTCATATGCCTCTTCTGCTTTTTTTGCCAAACTATCCATTTCTCTGGCGTGTTCATCAAGACCATCTACTGGCGGTAATGCTGCATCAATATGGTCGGCATTGCCCGATGCTTTTTGGTATTCTTCAATGTCGTGTTTTGCTTTTTCCGTATCAACTTCTACGTATTCTTCGATATCATCATCGGCTTCGGCAGGGGCAAGGTTCAAAATATCTTCTAACTGTTTCATATTATATTTATTTACGTTTTTTTCCGTTAAGAAATAAATCATCCTCTGTTAAAATGCGGAATATAATACCCATTCTATCACAAAATGCGACTGCACTTTTCCATTTGGCTTCGTTAAGTATAACGGCTTCCTGTGCTTTCTTAGAACGACCAGCTTCTTTCAAGGTTGTTTGTTTCTTTGGTTTTATTTCAATCAGTTCAGTATGCGCTTTACCGTTTTTATCGTGATATTGTATTAAGAAATCTGGAATGTATTTTCTGCGGCGACCATCGATTGGATCAAGGTATGGTATTTTTATAGACTCACTAGCCCACTGAACAATATGCGGATTTTGGTCGCAGAAACCCATAAAACTCATTTCCCATGATGATCTATACGTAGGGACTTTATTACCTACATATTTTTGTGGATTTTTGGGATAAAACTTACCTCTTGCAAAGTTAGGCATCTATATTTCGTGATACATATTTATTGGGAACGATAGGGTTGGAATAACCTAATAAACTTGTGCCCCTGCGTGTTTCATTGAAATACAATGCCAGCACTTGATCCAAATGTAAACTATCGTATTTTTTTAACTCATTGATTACATCGGTTGTATTAACTTCCTGTGCATCAGCACTAGCAATGATAGCTTCCGATAACGATGTTGCTTGATCTTCATTTCCTGTTTTATTAAGAGAAAATGCATATACCACATCCCATTCTGCACCAGTAATAGTTACCGACTGTTCAAAATATCCGTCAAAGAATGTTCTGGTTTTATCTTCCTGTGATTGTTCAACAGATAAGTCTGTATTTGGTAAGTTTGTATATCGGACTGCCATTAAAAACTCCCTTCAGTATCGCTCAAGTTTCTATTAGGAGTATTTATAAGTGTAACTTTAGACCGCCCTCTATTTATAGGTGGCATAGTAGATACAGGAGTTGAACGTTTCTGGATTACTTGCTTTTGAGATATCACTGTATTACTATTTACCGTTCTATTGGGCGGCGGTGAGTTTCCTTGGGCACTATTAGATTTTACTATATTCGACATTCTTGGAAATACAGAGTTTGAAAGTGGATTTTTACCACGTAAAAAATCTTTTCCAGCTTGTTTCAGTTCATCAGTGATAATGCTTTTAAAATCCGAGTTACGATTATTAAATACTGTTCTACCAAGACCAAATATTCCACCGAGTATATTGCCCGATGAAAATGATTCAACAACACCAAGACCGGCATCGAGTAATCCACCTTGCCCGAATACAGAATTAGTTCCGCCGCCCAATGGAGTTATTGGACTAGGTGTTCTATCATAATGATCAATGGCGAAGTTTTTAGGAGAATCATCATTGACAAGACCCGTGGCATACACCACTGTTTCATACTGGACTTGCATATTATGTTCCATAAATGTTCCATCTGCATAATCGTGTCTGTCGTGACCGAAAGATGTAATAACAGGATTAACCAATGTATGTTCAACAAATTTCTTCTGCCACATAGAATATACACGAATATCAGTAAAAAACTGTTTTGCGGATGATGCATTACGTGGTCCACGATCCATACCCCATGAAATATGTTCACGATTTGAATAAACATCATTCACCGTATACGCACGGTCCAATGTTGATGAATTTGTTGAATATTCAGGGTCTTGATAAAAGAAGCTATAATATGCATACCAAAGTTTACGAATAATGTCACTCTGATCATCATGAAATGTTATTCCAACTGGCTGATAGTTTATTCTATGCTGTGTTGTTCTATGTCGGTTGTACTGATTGCGGTCTTCGATATCAATGTTGAACTGCGGTAAGTCGCATCCTTTTACAAATAAATGCAAGTCGCCTTTTTCGTTGGTGGTGATTTTACCATCAAGGTATGGTTTAGCTTCAGGAGAAAAGTTAAACACAACATGAAACAGATGCTTATATCTGGGTTGATAAGCATATGTATCAGCAACGAAAGCTTGGGAGCCGTGAGCATAATCCCTCACGGTATCTCCCTGCACAATCTGCTTTAGGAATTTGTTTACACTACTCATACGAGTATCCTATTAGCCTGTAAAGACTGTTCCGAGTGTTCTACCGATATCCACACCAACTCCAGTGCCAAGTGGTGTTTGAACTGCGTTATCAAAACGAAGTGTAACATCAACTGTCATTGGTTCAGATGAAGCATAATCACCGTCACTATAAGCAACGTTTGTGATAAAGCAACCATACATTTCCCAAGTTTCAAGAACGTTGGCATCGAACTGTCCGTTACCACCATCAAGAACTTCGAAGCGGGAAATAAACTTATAGTCAATACCAGAAGAAGCACGGCTTTGTTCCATCATATCAAACTGCTTTTGAACCTGTTCACCAACCAAGCGTGTTACTGCACCAGATACATCATCACGGAATGATACTGTGATATCTTCCCAAGTGTGCTTACCAGCAAAGTGTACCTTTGAGTTGTATACATCAACTGTTAGTGGTTCAAATGCTAGCTTCGGACGAGCAAATGTTTTGATTTGTTTTGTTAGTTCGGTTCTTGGAGAACTGATACCAAAGTTTTCAAATGTAGCACGAAAACCGTATGCTAATTTTGGGAATAGTAATCCCTGTTGATTTGCGCTTTGGTCATTATCCAAAGGAACTGTGAATTTGTTCAATGAAGAAACTGACATATTATATAACTCCTGTTTGTTATTAGTATTTATTAAATTTTAGACAAAAAAACGGGGGTATAAAACCCCCATTTCTTCATTTATAATGGCTATATTAGCCGTTTGCCGCTGCTACATTTCCAGAAGATATTTCACCAGTGTTTTTCAAGCGAACTGGAACAAATATAAATTCAGCTGCTTTAACTGGCTCAATCGCCACATCAACGTAAAGTTCATTACGATCAATGCGTGTTGGTGTGTTATTAGTCGTATCACATACAACCAAGTAGTCATAGATACCACGTTTTGCAACCAAATCATTCATTAACTGTTCAACTGCTTGCTTTAGTTCATCACGTGTGATCTTATCATTTGGTTCAAATACGAACGGCTTTGATATTGCATCAAGTTCTCTACGAACATATGCCATCAAACGTGCCACGTTAATGCGATCAAGGGCGGATGATGTACTATGGCGTGTTTTGTTACCATAGTTAACAAGACCTGTTCCATTAATGAATGTCAATGCGTTGATGTCATTTTCATACAATGTGTCACGGGTTCCTTTACCAACGTTAGTTCCTACGAACTCGCCATTGATATCCACATAACCTAGACCAGATGCATTGTCGATCTGTCCACGCTGAACACCAGCTGGTGCCATCCAAGGATATGAACGATCATCTGAACGAATAAGTGTGCGAAGCATCATATGTGATGGTGGAACAACAACCGTATTACCACTTAGATCATTTGTCTGTCCCGAAGGATAGAATATTCCAAGATACGTGTCGTTTGTTAGAAGTCCATCTTCGCCTGTTCCAGCAGCACCACTTGCATTGGTTGCCCAATTCTGTAATGCAGAACCTACTGTGGATAAACGCATCGGCGTATCACCCACTACGAATCCAGTAGAATCACGATCATTGTTTAGTGTTACTAGGTTAGCAATTAATTCTGGATAACCCGGTGCCGCTAACAATGTGAATGCACGCTGTTCTTCACGTAAATCAGTGCTACTATCTACTATTGATTTCATAGCTTTTGATACAATCTGACGTTGTGCTTTACGCATCATATATGGTGAACCATCAGATTTATTACCTGAAGCCGTTACCCACGCATCCTTTTCAGTAGGAAGTGTTGGATATACGGATACATCACTGAAGTTTGTTCTTGAGAAGTAATCTGTGCGGAACTGCTTAACTGTTCCACCTGAACGGCGAGTATTAAACAATAGTGTACCACGTGGGTAAAGTGCTGGCGAAGGTGCATCAAGGTCAACCGTATCAATGACTAACAAATCAGCCACCGTAGTTACCGTTCCGGTAACTACGTCCGTAGTTGTGTCGCCCATATAACGAGCATCAGCAAATACGATACCATTTTCAGTTGTTTGATCGGTATTATCAATCTGAACAAACTTGTTTTCACCAGAAACTGTTTCATAACGATACATTGCTGGGTAATTTTCAAGATCGCCCGAATCCAACCAAAGGTCACCGACAACAAGAGTTGTTTCGTCACTTTGTGTTGTTGGCTCCGTTGCCGATACAATAACACCCGCTGGATCAGTATCCGATAGATCAAAGCCACGTGTGTCGTTTGCTAGGTTTTGATATCCGACCCAGTTTGTGCCATCGTGAACCATAACATCAACATCAGTCGATGCATCATACCAGTAAGTAAGGTCTGATGGATTTTGTGAAGGTGCGGTCAAAGATGCAGTATATGTTGGTGCAACCCAGTTTGATAAAATCAAATCGACATTGTTACCAGCACGAACTTGCCCCGATGTGATACTTGTTGAAATACCCGCATCTGCAAGTGGTGTTCCGCTTGTGTCTTTAGCAACAATCACGCCGCCAGCACTATGCTTAATCTTTAGTGCACCAGTTGAAGTGATTTCAGCAGATACATATGTAAGTCCAGCACCGTTAATGTCACTTGCCAATGAAGTAAGGTCTGTTCCAGATGTTGTCACTACAATAGCTGCCGAAAGCGTAGTTGATGATACTGCGGATTCTTGTAATGTGAATGTGTCTGAAGCTGTAATAACAGCAGATGTTTCTGTTCCTGTTACTTCAAGATCGCCAGCCGAATAACGACGGAAAATCTTATATGTAGCTGTATCATCTTCATCTACATCAAACTGTGTATAAAGCGTTCCTACTGCGATGCTTTCGCCGCCGCCAGAAACGTCTAATCCATTGTTTGCTGCACGATCATTTTCGTATAACGGTGCATCAACCGCACTGAAAGATTCAGTTGTTGTGCTGTAAACGTACATAGAAAGGTCAGCACCTGTATTTGGTGTTGTTGTCTTAATCCAAACCGAACCAGTAGGACGTGGTGTTGTATCAGTTGATTTCCACGCTGGAACACTGGTGTGTCCTGCTTGTGTTAATGTCGGTGCATAATATGTTCCCACCGTAATACCAGCATCTGCAAGCGGGGTGCCGCTTCCTTCTGCAAGTAGAATACCTTGGTCAAGAACTGATGAATCACCATCTGTATCTGCATCCAAATCTGCATAGAGTTCAAGGCGGTTATTAACTGCTGCTGCCGTTACACCCGGAACTCCCGCTGTGTTAATATCAGAAACAACACTAGAAAGCGTTGTGCTAGAAAGTGTAACCGTTGTTCCGTTTACAACTATTGTTTCAGCTGCTGTGAATGTAGGAGAAGTTTCCGTACCTTGAACTGTTGGTACTGAAATCTGCCAAGCATTTGAACCTACAAGAACCCATGTGTTGCTACTGTTTTTGTAATAAAGAGGATTTTCGACGTTTGTTGCCACAATCGCATAATCTCCGATTGCGCCGATTGAAGTTTTTGGAACACCAACACTAAGATCAGTAGCCGAAGTGATAACCGTTGGAATCTTATTTGTAAACGTTCCAGTTGATTTATTCCACTGGAATATTCCCCAAAGAGAAGCACTTGAAGTATCAAACCAATATGTTCCGTTTGATGGATTTCCTGTCGGACGAGATGTTGTTCCAACTAGTGCACCCAAATCAACGTCTGCACGAACAACATAGCAACGGTTAGAAACACCGAGAACACTGTATGCAGCCATAAGACCATATTCGTTTAGTTCATAACCATTCAAGGCTGAACCATTTGAGCTTTGGTAAAATAATGGGTTACCAAATGTATTTGTTAGTTCACGTTGCGATGAAATAAGATATACATCGCCCGCTGCTGCGGCGAGTGTTCCTGCCGCTGTTCCTGTTCCTGCACCGCTTAGTTTATCTTGAGCTGTTGCTACAACTACAAGTGGAACGGTTGCTGTTAAACCGGGAACATAAAAACTTTCATCAATGATTGTTACTTCTGCGCCGGGGCTTACTAATACCATATTATTATTTCCTCTCTCTAAATATATGCGAAATCGTTACAGATTTACTTATATATATTTAGGCAATAGCCCAAAATAGCGGGTAAAAACCTTTCCCTTATAAGGGCTAAATAAAATATGGGTAGACCACTATGCAATAAATGCGGCAAGGAGCCAAAAGCAGTTAACTGCTACCGTAATGGGCGTATATATTATCGAACATTATGTGAAACTTGTTTAGGTATGAAGAAAAATCTGATGAAAATAAAACCCCGCTGGATTAGAGCGGGGTATATTAAGAAATCAGTATGTGAAAAATGTGGGTTCAAGCCACGGTTCCAAGATCAGCTATTTGTGTTCTTTATTGATAATGACCGAAATAATATACATATATCAAATATTAAAACGGTGTGTTCTAACTGTCAGATTGAGTTAAGTCTTGATCCGCAAGGGTGGCGTCAAGGTGATCTTCGGATTGACTTGTAAGGTCTTCTGGAACTCCAGCGACTTCGACCAACCCAAGGATAACTTCGGTTACTTCACATAGTCGTTCAATAGTGGAATCATTTTCAAGATGAATATCCATTTTTTCACCAATCCATTCTCGTTCACTTGGATGAATATTACTAATGACACTGGGCGGAATAGCGTTTGGCATCGACCCATCTTTTTCAACTTTATTCCAAGCCTTTACGTCATTAAACCAATCAGGTTCAGGACCACGCTTTACTCGCATAATCTTACCACGCATATTGTGAATCATTTTGACTTCATTTCGGAATCGAACGTCAGGAATAACATAGTTATCGGGATTTTCTAATATAAACTTTTCCATTGCTGCACACCAAATATTCTGTCCGAATACATTGCGTCCTGCTTCAGTACCCATCCACTGTAGCGCAAGTCTAGGTGAAAAGTTTTCTACTTCAAGCCGATTTGCCCACCATTCATCAACCTCTTCTCGCCATTCACGACTTTCGGCAGTTGAACCTTCAAGCATATCACGATCCCACTCAAAAATAGTGGCACACGCATCTTTAAGTTTATCAGCAAAACTGATTTTGGTAAATCCGTGATGTTCTACTAAATGGTCAGCGACTGTATCTTTGCCACTGCCTTTAAATCCGCAAATCCCTAAAATCACTGTCATCGTTTCCTTTCCACAAGTAAATATTTACTTGTTTTTAATGTATAGTAATATTATACCTTATTGTTTGTGCAACTTTCAATATAAAAACTATATCAAACCTCGGAAGATGGCACAATACCAACTGTAAGCATAAATAGTATAAAGGACGTGAACTATGCCAACTGATTTATCAACACTAAGAAATAATGTAGCTGATTACATAATGCTGTCGTTAGGTTCAGGAATGGTCACGGTTGAACTTGACGCCGCCCACATCGATATGGCGTTGGATCGTGCCTTACGTGTATTTCGTCAACGCACAGATAACGCCATGGAAGAAAGTTATGGATTTCTCGACTTGGTTCGAGGTCAGCAGGAATACATTCTTGATGATAACATTATGGAAGTTCGTCAAGTATTTCGTCGTGGTATCGGTTCTGGTGCAGCTGGTCAAGCAACGCAGTTTGAACCATTTGAAGCCGCTTTCGTTAATACATATCTTTTACAAGCGGGTCGCCTTGGCGGTCTTGCTACATACGAACTATTTAATCAATATCAAGAACTAGCCGCAAGAATGTTTGGTGGGTATATCAACTTTACGTGGGAACCCGTATCAAAGAAACTTACACTTGTGCGTAATATCAAAGGGTCTGGTGAATCTATTTTGCTATGGCTTTATAACCGTAAACCCGATGATACTTTATTACAAGATAAAGAATGCTTGCCTTGGCTTGAACAGTATTCATTAGGTGTATGTAAAATGATGCTTGGCGAAGCACGGTCTAAGTTTTCAACAGTTGTTGGACCCGGTGGCGGAACAACCCTCAACGGTGATGCGTTGAAGGCTGAAGGTCAGGCACTTATTGACGAATGCATGGAATCTATTAAACAGTTTGAAGTAGGAAATACTCCATTAGCGTGGATTCAAGGTTAATCATAGAGGTTCATTGGTTTCCGTATACATCACTAAACAATCACCAATAATGTCCCATTGCCATTGTGGAAGTTTATCAACTTCAGCATACACGGCAGGATATAAATCAGTAACCCCCTATTCAATAAGGGTTTTCATAATATCCATTATTACTTCTGTGGGTTCAAAGTTAGGATCGTATTGAAGATCATCCCAAAACTCTTCCTTAGTCATTTTCACCATCCCATTCCCATCTATTATAGCAATCTTCCTGATTAATCATCACTATAAATCTAGTGCATCTATCGCACACGTCAAGATCATTGTAGTCCGCATCCCTCCCGATAATATGCAAAGTTTCATCCCATTTACAGTTACCGCATATGCGATCCGATGGAAGTGGGTCTTTAAGGTTTTGCCAAAACTCTTCCTTAGTCATTTTCACCATCCCATTGCCAATGGGGGTTTCTTTCTGAACCATCTATGTCAGAACGGCGGACACCATGGCATCCACGTATGGATGGTGCTGCTAATGCTTCCCAAAACTTTTGCTTATTCATGTTTTCCATCCCATTGCCAATGGTGGTTTCTTTCCGAACCATGGATTTCCCCTCGGGGTTTGGCATGACATTCGCATACTGAATCCAGTATCGTACCAAAGAAATCGGATTTGCACCATTCGCCGTGAGGTTTACCATGAACGCAGTTATTACAATGTTGTATGGATGGTGCTGCTAATGCTTCCCAAAACTTTTGCTTATCCATGTGTTTATCCTAATATGTTGATAATAAGATAGTGTCGGCGTTAATGCGTCCTGTCAACTTTATTTCAACAGCCTTAATATCACTAAGGAATGTGCGAAGTTTAACTTTACCAGCCTTGCTGAACTCCTTTAACTGGTCTGCTGGCTTACGTAGTGTCTTTGCAACACTTACATTTTCATCAAATCCAATAATAGTTGAACCTTTTACGCTAAGTTGTCCAGCATTTGGGTCAGCTTTATAAATACCAAGCTTACGTGTCTTTGTATTGAAAACCCACAGAACAGTAGAACCCACGATATCGGATGGCTTGATACTGACAAGTTTATTGTCTTTATCTTCCTTCTTATATTTTAGTTTTGCCACAAGTTTGGCTGCGGTAGGCGCTTTCTTTGTGCGAACCTTTCGATTAACTTGTTTGAACTTATGATAAACACCAAGCCCATCAATAATATTTTCATAAAACTTGATGATGCGGGTTATGTCTGATTTGGTTAGATGTGAATATCCTTCTTTTAAATCATCGGCAACATTCTTACTATTCAATGATTTGATTTCTTCGAGTTTTGGTGTGTAATATTCAACAATCTTGGCAATATGCACTTGTGCAATCTCATTAGATTTCAGCCAGCCAATGACATCGGGTGCGGCGAACTTGAGGTCGTTACTTACGCCATCTTCCCATTCGTCCATTTCACCAATGATATTGGATAACTGTTCACGCATACGTTCTTGAATCGTTGGCTGATATCCTTTTTTCTTTTCAACCTTTTTCTTTACTTCCTTTACGGTTTTGCCATGTTCGATAAGCGTGGCAATACGGTCACGCAACCAGTCGCTTTCAGTATCGGGCATTCCACGCATAAGCATCGTGGCTAATGCGACCGTGGCTGTGCTAAGTTTAGTATCAGGACAAGACTTAACCAGTTTAATATCAGTAACTGAATACTTTTCCCGTTGCATCCAGTCGTGAAGATTCTTTTTAAGGTCGGATATATCGTGGAAATAGTTATACCAGTTGTATCCATAAACCTTCTGCCTATCGATTTTAATAGCATCCCATTCATCAGCACCTTCCCATTCCGGTTCAAATCCGAGATACTTTGTATCAACGAACTTTGGCGAACGGATAGCCTTGTTCTTTCTTTTTGTTTTTAATAACGCTGATTTAGCCATAATAATATATCCTTTTGTGTAGTATATAGTATACTATAATAAAAAGCATTGTCAATACCTATTTTTTAATCAAAACTGTCTATCTATATAGTATTTGGACCATTCACGGGTATGCATAGTCCATGGACATTCCCAATCGTTTCCAGCATCTTGCCATCCTTCGATGCCGCCCATATCAATCCATCGTTGAACTGTATCTGGATCGCCATAACAATATCGGGGTATGTATGCTCGTATACGGTCGGTAGCCAAGCCAAGCTCACCTTTTAGATTTGGATGGCAACTATCCCAAGCACCAAAAACATCATTGGATAATAGTTTAGTAAGCATTCCGCCCGGCGATAATCCAAGTTCATAATAGTTCCGCATCGAAGAATCCAAACTGGTTTCGCCAAGCCCAAGACAGACGGGCGGTATATTGCCTTTTAACGCCATCGCAAACTTGCATTTTTCATATGTTTCATACATTATCTACATCCATTTTTCTACTACCTTTTCGACTTCTGCATCAGTCATATCACCAAGGTCTTTTCCATCAGGCAATATCACCGATTCATTGCCAAGCTTGGCTAACTTACGACCAGCCTTATCACCATCACAAATCATTATTGTATGGCGTCCACAAGCCTTTAACCAAGGTAGAAGCTTCTTAGGATCGTTGCTGAGAGCCGCTACGCAGGGCAAGGAGAGGTGATGTAGCCTTGTGGCGTCAAATACCCCCTCAACTACAAATAAAACGTCTTTACGGTAGTTATAAGTCTCTAAACCCCAAACTGCTAACGGCTGCATTTTTTCACGGCGTTTCACCCACGGATATGTTGTACAATCATCAGGCGTGGATACTTCTAAACGTGAAGCTTTCGGAACATGTTTGTAATATCGGGACATTCTCGGGTCATTGTCTTGCTGTTTGTCAGCATCCCACCGATAGTTTTGATATCCAATGATTTGTCCCGATAGATTGAACAATAGAAAAGTCGCAACTTCATCATCCCACGACACATGATAGCGGTCAGGTTGAAGATGTCGGTCGCGAAGTTTTTGTTCTACTATATCCATAGTTTGCATTATAGCAGATTATTTTATCGTGTCAATGATATTATCATATTCATCGACAAATGTTTCTCCATCCCATTCCCAATCGGGTAGGGTATACCGATGTGATGGTTTCTCTTATGCGCAAGCTATACTGGTCCATTTAATACAATCATTTTCATCGTTTTTATTAAACTTACAGTTACAACACCCTTTCACCGCGGGTTGTCTCAGTGCATTCCAAAAGGCTTCTTTTTCATTCATCGACTTTGAACTTTCCGTTCCATTCCCAATGGTCTTCGATACCATTCATACACGATGCGCAGTATGTTCTGTAAAAAATGCAATCATACGCATCCGAAAACATTTTTTCCCTAACACAATATCTACAGTCGTCCCTTGCATCTGGTGGAATAGTTAGGTTATCCCAAAACTTTTGCCTATCGTTATCCATCAGTTACCCTCTTCACTTTTTTCACGAAGGTTTGATACGCATAATATTTCCTTTATCCACGACGATTAATCTCCATTTCTAACTCGACCTGACGTTGCTTGCTATTATATGGTGATTTCACAGCAGCAGCTAAATCTCGGTCGGTATAATCTTTGATTCTGTGTTTCATAAAAGTATTATACATTATTATGCGTTTCTGTCAACCTCTTTTTTAAGCAAAACCCATTTATCGCCGAAGCTATAGTTGTTATATACACTCCGTTTACAAAATCTCAATGCAGTAACAGCACACCCGCCCATTACTAGGAAGCCATTTAAATCGGTTTCACGCATTCCGTGCGCACAGTTCCAACAACTACGCTCATACGGGGGTGGCGCTTTTAAATCATCCCAAAACTTTTGCTTATCGTTATCCACGACGATTAATCTCCATTTCTAACTCGACCTGACGTTGCTTGCTATTATACGCAATGAGTAAACTCCTGTTGACTCGGGTGATTTCACAGCAGCACCTAAATCTCGGCGGTATAATCTTTGATGTCGCAATCCTGAACATGTTTTATGTTCGAGGACGCTGCCATTCATATCCATCGTCATATGTTTCACCATCCCATTTCCAATCCTCAAGGTTTTGTTCACAAGCCGTGTTACCCCAGTTGTTGCAATCATCCTCGTCATCTTTATTAAACACACAGTTGTAACAACCTTTTTTATTAGGTTGCGTTAACGTTTCCCAAAACTGTTGCTTATCTTTATTCATATCCATCCATCCAGTTGTAACAACCTTTTTTATTAGGTTGCGTTAACGTTTCCCAAAACTGTTGCTTATCTTTATTCATATCCATCTTCGTATGTTTTACCATCCCATTCCCACAAATTGTTAGGGTTGTCTCTGGGATGTTCCAAACCCATACATCCCGTCCCATCAATATCTTCACAATCAGGACGATTACTCCACATGCAGGTATGACAGTCATAATGTACAAAAATGGGTTCACGTAGATTATCCCAGAACTTTTGCTTATCTTTATCCATGCACCAATATACCATTCATATACCAAAATGTCAACAAAAAAAGACGGAGCCGAAGCCCCGCCTTTCTCATTATTGTATTTAACTTACTTAGGTAACTTGAAAGACTTTGTTGTTAATATGCCTACTAACGTTGTCAACTATTATTTTAAAGTATTTCATTTCCATCCTCGTAACATTAGGTGTTATCCACGATGCCGGGAAACATATCCAGTCAGAAGGATATACATATATAAATTCAATATCTTTATAAAGTTCGTGCAGTTTGTTTAATTGATATATCCAATAACTAGGGTCTACAGGCGTATCTTCTGAACTAGCATAGTGGTCAGTTCCCTTATATATATTGTTATTTCCATTCGGTGAGTAAATATCAAACCCAAGCATATATATTTGTGTTGGATGTGTTTGACACGCTGCATATGTAGCATACCCGCCCGAACCCCAGTGCATTGGCTGATCCCGTCGATTGTCGCCGCTATGTGGTAAATCGGGGAAATATTTAACAAACGGATATTTATTGAATTTCGAATACCATTCGGGTCTTGTATGAACTGACTTTCCCAACTCAACTATCTCTTCGACTACTTTTTTATCACACGCATAAAGGTGTTTTGGTGTCCAATCCCTTGCGATAACGTTACATCCGTAGGTATTATGCCCATTGAGTAACTCAAGGTTATATTTTTCACGAGTTTCGCCATTGCCTATACAAACAGTTAAAGTCATATGTGTATTTACGATAAATAACTAAAAGGAGTATTATATATGCCTCGTTTAAGTTTATGGCAAAATGGTAAGCACGACCACGATTATCGCTTCATTGACCGTCAGGTTTCTGAACAATTTACCATTGGCGGAACATCTATGCTCGTGCATAAGTTATTGGGTACTGCCGATAATCAAGGCTCATCCAGTGATCCATCACAACCAGTTTCCGATGGCATTCTCGGTATTCAGGATTTATTATTCTTGGAAAATCGTGACCGCAAATACGAGACTGATGTGTATGAACTACGTGGACATTATAATACTCAAGATAATGATTTAAGCAATGAACAATTTGGTGCATTTCTCACAAACGATAACCTTTATTTGACTTTCCATATTAATGATATGGTTGAACGAATCGGACGTAAAATATTGCCCGGTGACGTTTTGGAATTACCGCATCTAATCGATTATTGGGATTTGAATGATGGTGTGCCTGTTGCCCTAAAAAAGTTTTATGTTGTAGATGATGCAAGCCGTGCAGGGGAAGGGTATTCGCCTACGTGGTGGCCGCATCTATGGCGTATTAAAGTAAAACCAATGACTGATTCTCAGGAATATTCGGCTATTCTTAATCAAATTCAGGAAGGAACCGATGTAGACGGAAACGGCGATCAAACATTACGTGACCTTCTTAGTGTTTATAATACCGAGTTGGTAAATAACGCAGCGGTTATTGCTGCTGCCGAAGCAGAAGTTCCACAATCTGGATACGACACATCACAGTTCTATGTTATGGATAGTGATAGCGAAGGCAATCCCGGTGAACCAGAAGATTATACTGATCCCAATGGCGTTCCACAATCCGCAACAACGCCGCAAGGAAATGGATGGACTGACGGTTATCTAACTGGCGACGGACTTGCGCCCAATGGTTACGCAATAACTAGTGGAACTGAGTTTTCAAGTAACCCCGTCGAAGGCGAATATTTCCTTCGCTTGGATTACTTACCAAATCGATTATTTAGATACAGCGGATCACGATGGGTTAAGATTGAGGATACGGAAAGAACGTCAATGACACCGGGCGACGGTCTGACATTACGTGATACTTTCGTAAATAATGATAATACAACCACAGCCGATGATAATATTGTGTTGGACGAACGAGTGGCGTTAAGCAAAGCATTAACTCCGAGCGAGGATAACTAAGTGCAGCGATTTTTTTACGATGAACAAATAAGACGATTTTTATTACAGATAAGCCGAGTATTCAGCAACTTTCAGGTTGAATATGGCAAGGATGATGCTGGTAATGTTCAATACAAAACTGTGCCTGTTCGTTACGGCAATGCGTCGGAAGTAGTTAACGCAATCATTCGTCGTAATAGCGAAAACACAATGATTCCAACACCAATGATGGCATTTTATATCACTGCACTTGATTATCGTCGTGACTGGTTACAGAACCCAACACACGTTGATAAAATGCATATCCGCCAACGTGACTTTGATGAAAATTCAGGCGAGTTCACTACAACACAGGGTAATGCATTCACTATCGAGCGTTTAATGCCAGCGCCACATACTATGACTATTAACGTAGATATATGGACAAGTAATCTGTCACAAAAACATATGCTTATTGAACAAATATCATGGATTTTTAATCCAGCATTGGAAATCCAGTCTACTGATAACTATATTGATTGGACTTCACTAACCAGAATGGAAAGAACTGGGCTAGTGTATTCTAACAGGAATGTTCCATCAGGCACCGATGACAGCATTGATATTGCAACATTCACATTCGAACTTCCGATTTGGATTACTCCGCCCGCAAAGCAAAAAAAGCTAGGCGTTATCAAAACCATTATTGCTTCCGTATTTGATGAATCTGGAAGCTTCAATGATGGCATCATTGACAATGATTTACTTCTTGGTAATCGTGTTAAAACAACGTGGAATAACTATAGTGTATTATTACTAAATGGCGAAGTTCAGTTGTTAGAAGACACCAACACAGTCGTAGATCAAAATGATCCATTAAGCGGCGTAACACGGGTTGGTGAAGATACAGTCACTTGGAAGGCATTTTTGGATGCTTTTGGTGATTTCCAAAATGGCATTTCACAGTTACGCATCACTCTCGATGACGATACAGATGTGGTAGGAACAGTTAGTTTACATCCCGCCGACGACTATAAACTTCTTTATAATGTGGATACAGACACTATCCCAACCAATAGTTTAGATGCTGTAAATAAGATTATTGATCCGCTACGAAGTGGTCCGGGTGCTGGATTAGCTGCTGCTACAAACGGTCAACGATATTTAATCACACAGGACGTAGGTGATGCTAATAATACGGATGGTCCCGATGCTTGGGGCAGTCTTGTAGCAAGTGCAAATGATATTGTCGAATATACAGGCGGTGCATGGGCAGTATCTTTTGATGCAAGTGCTACCACCTCTACCCAGTATGTATCTAATCTCACTACATCTATTCAATACAAATGGGATGGCACACAATGGATTTTAAGTTATCAAGGCATTCATCGTTCAGGAAACTGGTCCATCGTCATCTAAGTAGTTAAATACAGTATGAAAATAAAAAGTGCTGGTGCATTATTCTTTTGTACAAATACCCGTCGATATCTATTTTTATTACGTGACAATCATCGTCACGCCAATACTTGGTGCTTTCCCGGCGGCAAAGTTCATAAGAATGAAACCGAATTCGAAGGTGTTATGCGTGAGATTGAAGAAGAACTTGGAATGACAGTGCCTTATAAAAAGGTATTACCTATCGAAAAGTTCACAAGCGCCGATAAGAAGTTCGAATATCAAACGTTTGTATTCATTATAATGAATGAGTTTATTCCTATTTTAAATAATGAACATAGTGGTTATTGCTGGACAAAACTAAATGGTTGGCCAAAACCATTGCATCCCGCCTTATTTTCATCATTAAATGAACAGACTATAAAGGATAAACTTATAACTATCGAAGATACGTTTTAACGTTATCTAACGCCCACAACTACTTCAATGATACCTTCGACGCCACCATCGAAATCTTCAAGTGCTTTGCCAATAACTGAACCCATCATCGGCTCTGCTTCAGCACGTGCTCGACCATTGCCAGCCGATACCATCATATCGCCTTTACGTATCGATCCTTGAACTTTTACGGGCACACGTCCTTGTAGTGCGACCGCCGTTACATGGTTACCTTCTAATGCACTATTCATAAGACTTGCTGGATATAACGATACAACACCAGCAATCCTACGTGAATGGTCTAGTTTTGATTGTGTTATTTCATGAGCGCCGCCAAAGTCAAGCACTGTACCTTCTTCATAGTCAGCGTCTGCTAGATAGTTTTCCGCCAAATCGGCATATTGTGCCGATGTTGCTGTTCCAAAGAACTGTGCTGCGTGCATATTGGTCCAAGGGTCTGCCACTGTTCCTACGTTTTGAATGGTCGAATCGGCTGCTGGTAGGATATCACCGGTTGTTACTCGAATATCACCAGCAAACGTAGCCGAACCATCAGTACCACTAAGCAATAGAACTGTGTCTGTACCTAATACTGGCGCATTTGCATCCGCTGCGTAATCAACGACAAAGTGAAGGTTAGAACGCCCCCAACTGCCAACACTCTCAGCTACAATCTGGCTCTTAGCAGCAACAGTGTTATTGTTATCGAACCCAATAGTCATAATGCCGCTATCGTTTGTTGTGGCATTTAATGTTAATGTGGGGTTTGTGCTGGATAGATTAACATCACCAGCACTTAGGGTTCCAGTGGTTGTGATGGCGTTGTTTTGAAGATTTAGTTCAGTTGGTGAAAGTGTCATTTCAAGGGATGCTGCGGACCCACCCTGACCACAAAGCCAACTGAATGTTCCATCAGTTGCGGCAGCACCCCACGATAAGAACCTAGTTGTGTTAAGATTATAATCCATAACACCAGCCGATGTTTGGTTACCGGCAACGTTGCTATCTGTTCTGTAATAAGTAGCATCAATGGACCCAGTAAACGTAACATCTGAAGTTCCAGTAGCAATCGAGATAACCGTAACTGATGCGTCGTTTAGAATTGCTATATCATTCGTTGAGCCTTGACCTTGAAGAATAAGACCACCACCAGCGTCACGATAGACACCCGTCGTACCAGCACCAAAGTATGAAGATGCCGCAGAGAATTGGATAGAGTTATTAGTTGTAATAGCGCCAGCATTGAGGGTGCCGGTGGTCGTAATGGTATTATCTTGGAAATCAGCGGTTGTCGTGTTTATTGTAAGTTGTGTTAACCCGTCAACTGTTGCTGTTATCGTTCCAGCACCAGCATCCGCAATAGATATATCGGTGTTTCCCTGTGAAATCGTATTGGTGGAAATACCAATTAACGCCGTCCATGAGCCGCCATCTGAATATTCAACATTAGCAGTGGATGTGTTGTATCTAAAATCACCAGCAGTACCAAATGCTGCTGGTCGTTCGGCTGTTGTTCCCGCGGCTAGATTTATAGCAGAGTTAGTATTTATATTTACAACTCCCTGTGTGGCACCCGTGCCGTTTGGAGTTAGAATAATAGCGCCGTTTGCGTCGGTTGAACTAATAGTGTTGCCGTTGATGTTTATATTATCAACGTCGAGCTGTCCAACAATAGTGAATACACCACCATCAGCGGTGATGTTTGTATCATCTAGATTGACCGCACTACCAGCAGCAGGGGTAAGTGTAATAGCACCAGTCGTTGCGGTCACAGTATTGGTATTCAGTGATAGGTTGTCTACATCGAGTTGTCCAGTGACCGTCACTGTTCCAGTTACGCCCAACCCATTAAGTGTTCCGACCGAAGTAATATTTGTTTGTGCTGCTGTTTGTAGCGTACCAGTGATACTCGTCGCATCAATAGCATCAGAATAAATGTTTGCCCATCGTGTGGCTGTTGCGCCGAAATCATAGGTACTATCCGTTCCCGGCAACACATCACCTGTTCCGTTTGGTGCAAATACGATGTTTCCATTGGATGTAGAAACAATACTATTACCGTTTACATCCAAATTTCCACCAAGTTGTGGGGTTGTATCTTCTAGAATGTTTTCAAGCGCAGTGCCCGCCCCTGCGAAGATATTTAAAAACGTAGACCCGTCATTTGTGATTTGCCAAGCATCAGTTATTTCATTATAACGAAGCTGAACATTATCAGCCAAACCACGATCAACCTCGATTCCTGCGTAATTTAACGTGATTCCTGTTCCAGATTCACCTTGGTTGATAACAATGATATTATCTTTAATAGTCGTGTTTGTACTATCAACCGCAGTAGAAGAACCTTGAACATCTAAGTTTCCAGTTATAAGTACGTCAACAAAGGTTACAGCACCCGGTGCCGCAAAAGAAACAGTGCCACCCGTACTCGATAATGTAACGTCGCCAGTCGCCTCAATATTATATGCACCATTAGTAATTAACTTTTTTGCCACGGTAAACTCCTACTTTTATATATTTATCTTTTGTAGGAAATGTTTTAACGACATAGTGGTATAATTTCTGCTTTCTGTCCATTCCCTCGGACTGTAATCTAAGTGCGGATTAACCCGAATAAACTTAATTTGTGGATAATCTTTCATTATTTGTTGAACTTGTTGAATCCAATTACCGTAATGTGTCTCATCCATGTCCGATGTTTTATAGTTTTCACGGTCTGCATATACGTTGTTTAACTTTCCCTGTGCCGTTCCTTTAAGGTCAAATCCAATCATATATACGTATCGTGGATTATCCTGACACGCCAACGTAATAGCTACTGGACCAGAACTATATCCCCAATTCTTTTCAATTTTTATTGCACCCGAATCAGATTTAGGCTCACGTGTATACAATATATGTGTTTTGCAGTAATCCAAATTCTGAATACGATTAGCAACCTTCGCATCTACCGCCACCAAAACATCTGGCTGGAATGTTTCGTATAATAGATTGCACCCATACGTTTTGCCATCAATTTTTTCTAAATCAATGTCAAGACGGGAAATACCGTTTCCAATTACAAAAGCCTCTTCCATACACAACTAACCCCACACATAAAAAAATAGCCGCAGTATATTTACCACGGCTATCATTTTTTATATCTTTTTAGATTTAAGGCTGTGTATCAATGATAGCACGATCTGTTGCGTTATCACCGTCATCTACGCCAGTTGCAAATTCATACCAAATCTGATCACCGTCAGTCGAATCACCTACTGTGTGACCATACTGAACTGTGCGGTTACGAAGTTTAGTAACTTGAACCACTGACGAATCATTTAGTGTTAAATCAATAGCACACTGACCAGCGACTAATCCGCCACCAGCATTTTCGATAAGTGTTAATACTTCCGTTGTTACACCGTCAGAAACTGTGAAATCTACAGTTGAACGCTGGTTAACGATCCATGCAACCGCTGAAGCTTCAGAAGCGCCTGTGAAAAAGTGACGTGATACTCGAATTTTACCAGAACCACTGCCGATTTTGTTTTTATTAATTGGACGACCCATATTGTTTCTCCTTGTAATGCCGTTCTAGGGCTACGCGGATGGTGTCCGCATAAGTCTGGTCTTCGCCAGTACAGGAGTATTTATCAAAAATGTTTGAATAATATTATTTAATAGATTCGCCAAGCAAAACTGATCTATCACGGTTTATCCCATCCCATACATCACGGTTTATCCCATCCCATACCCAGAGGTCAGTACATTCGTCGCCAGAATGTTTCACATTCACCGATATCTTCGGCAGGTAGACTCAAAGCCGCCCAAAAGTTTTGCTTGTCCGCATCTGTCATAGAACCACAACTTCGGTTAGAGAATATGATTGATATTCATCCATTTCCACTAAGAAAACATTACCTTTTTCATCCATTGAATAACCATTCTTTGTCGCCATTTGCATTTTCAATAGCAGGGCCATCTTCTCTATGTATATCGCCATTAAAGTACCAAAATTTGTCGCCATATGAATCGGTATGCATTCCATCTACATTCATGATATTAACTTCCACCAGAATTGATCTTTTGGATCAGTGATAACATCTCCCATGTTTACTAGGTTGCCATTTAAGTACCAATACTTGTTGCCATTTGCATATTCGACGGCAGGGCCATCAGTTCTATGAAGTTTATCATTCAAGTACCAAACTTTGGTGCCATTTGATTTTTCAATAGCAGGGCCATCTTCTCTATGTCGTTTACCATTAAATAACCATCGTTTGTTGCCATTTGCATATAGGGCAGGGCCATCTTCGCGATGCCGTTCGCCATTTAAATACCATTCTTTGATGCCATTTGCATATTCAACAGCAGGGCCATCTTCTCTATGTCGTTCACCATTAAAGAACCATTGTTTATTGCCATTTGCATTTTCAATAGCAGGGCCATCTTCTCTATGTAGTTTGCCATTAAAGAACCATTGTTTGTTACCATTTGAATCGGTATGCATTCCATCTACATTCATAATCTTAACTTCCACCAGAATTGATCTTTTGGATCAGTGATAACATCTTCCATGTTTACTTTACAGCCATTCAAATACCATGATTTGGTGCCATCTGTCCATTCAATAGCAGGTCCATCTTCTCTATGACATTCGCCATTCAAGTACCAATATTTGTCGCCATCTGCATATTCAATAGCAGGACCATCTGTTCGATGTCGTTCGCCATTCAAGTACCAATATTTGGTGCCATTTACATTGGTATGCATTCCATCTGTTTTCATGATTTTAACTTCCACCAGAACTGCTGTTCTTTAGTTAGAACATCTTCCATGGTCACTTGTTCGCCATTCAAATACCATCCTTTGTCGCCATCTGCATATTCAATAGCAGGACCATCTGTTCGATGTCGTTCGCCATTCAAGAACCAATGTTTGGTGCCATATGCAGTTTCAATAGCAGGACCATCTGTTCGATGATATTCACCATTCAAGTACCAATATTTGTCGCCATCTGCATATTCAATAGCAGGGCCATCAGTTCTATGATATTCGCCATTCAAGAACCAATGTTTGGTGCCATTTCCATTGGTATGCATTCCATCTGTTTTCATGATTTTAACTTCCACCAGAACTGCTGTTCTTTAGTTAGAACATCTTCCATGGTCACTTGTTCGCCATTCAAGTACCAATATTTGTCGCCATCTGCATATTCAATAGCAGGACCATCTTCTCTATGTCGTTCGCCATTCAAGAACCAACGGGTGGTGCCATTTCCATTGGTATGCATTCCATCTGTTTTCATGATTTTAACTTCCACCAGAACTGCTGTTCTTTAGTTAGAACATCTTCCATGGTCACTTGTTCGCCATTCAAATACCATCCTTTGTCGCCATCTGCCCATTCAATGGCAGGTCCATCTTCTCTATGTCGTTTGCCATTCAAGTACCAATATTTGTCGCCATTTGCATCTTCAATAGCGGGACCATCTGTTCTATGTCGTTCGCCATTCAAGAACCAACGGGTGGTGCCATTTCCATTGGTATGCATTCCATCTACATTCATGATATTAACTTCCACCAGAATTGATCTTTTGGATCAGTGATAACATCTCCCATGT
>Ga0222634_1000040_pt1 | contig 87946 bp, 136 predicted proteins | sample AntAcemetageno50_FD_179807 | JGI IMG/M metagenome (GOLD analysis project Ga0222634, IMG submission 179807) | Saline water microbial communities from Ace Lake, Antarctica - #50 | ecosystem: Environmental > Aquatic > Non-marine Saline and Alkaline > Saline | place: Antarctica: Ace Lake... | reverse complement strand
TTCGGTGCGGAATGTCTCTTAGGGGTAGTCATTTTTGGGGTTTCGCAGTGTGGAGAAAAGGAAAACTGATCCTCCGCACCCAATTCAATCCAGTTTTAACCGAGGGAGACAATAATGACATACGAAGAAGCAAAAGCTAAATGCCACGTTCGGTCAGGTATTTACAGAGTATCAGACCCTACCAAGATGTACACGGAGGATGACCTGATAAAATCTCATCCTGCGCTAAGAGACATAAACAGGGTTGGAAAAACTGTCCCTAATGTGTACTGGAAGAATCATCCTATTTCGCTAGACCGAAGGGTTCCTGAAGATGAAAAGCGCAGTACTGATTGGGAAGAATACGATCCAAGAGATCAGCCTGATTGTTCTGCACATAACGAAACACCTGCTTAACGAGGGAGACAATGAGCGATAAACAAAGAACGGAAGCGGAGAAATTTCTGCTCAGATTAGATACTGGATGGTCAATTCATCCTAGTAGTAACTGTACCGGTCAAGAAATAGCATACGCACGATTACAATGCCGATGGTTTCAAATTGGATCACTAGGGTATGTATTAAGGCGACCAAGACCACCACAACGAGCTAGTTAAATCAATATGGAAGGTGACGGAATGACACATACCGAAAAGCGAATTTTAATGACACTACAAAGACGGTGGCGGTTCGGAGATGGAGGGAATTGTTGGAAGTCTTTCAAGGATCTCGCTTGTGAAATCAATCGAAGCCTAGTGGAAACCAAGAAAGCAATCCATTCACTCAGAGATCAAGGCGTGGTTGCCTATTCGGTTCTCACCACAGACGAGTGTATTCCACACGGAAGCGGATATTTACTTAAAGGAGAGTGGAATGTATAGACCCCCGCCCAACCAAAAAAAGGTAACGAAGATGAGCAATAAAGGAGAACAGGAAATGAATGATGAAGTGTTTGACAGAATAATCGAAAGGGCTGTTACGATAGGGGAAATACTAAATACTACTCATCTTGGTACAGAAAGGTATGTTCGGGTGAAGGATGTTGGAAGTATTTTGTCCACCCCCACGCCTTCGGGAGAAGATGTACTGATTAAAACAGATCGGAGCCTGGTGAACGGAGAATACATCCGTGATCTTTTCAAACTCAAACTAGACGATGGCGCAGAGTGCGATGTATTCCACCCTGACCACCACTCGATAGCAGACGTTTTGAGGTTTGCAAGTAAAGAGATTGGATGGGAAGAAGTAGCGTTTATTGTAAATGAATACTTAACCAAAGAAGACAATGAGCGATAAAACACACCCGATTACATCACCAAGTACAGACCCCAGATTTACAAGCGAACACCAAGCGGTTACGCAGGGGGAGGGATGAAGAGGACAGACGAAGAACGCCTATCCGAGTATCGTTTTAATAAAATTCTGTACAACTGGCGAAGGGAGCTCCGAAGAAAGAAGATCCAAAAACAGATCCAACAAGAAAAAGCAATAACCACCCCTAGTACGGGAAGAGAGGAAAAAGAAAATGGAAGCAAATACTCAAGTTTTTGCCTTTGAATGCGGAATAAGGGGCTATGATTACGCAACCGTAGTGAATCATTTTACGAGAGGAAGGGCAAAGGCTCAATTCTTTCGTGGTCTTGAATGGGACGGGCTAGAGTACACGGACATAACGTGCAGAAAGGTCGGGGCCGTTCGGAATACAGGCGGTTTTGCACATACCGCCAAGTACCGAGGTGTTGACTTTAACTGTGGTGATACGGTCTACGTAAACGGCTCGGTTGGCGTGGTTGTTGGCTCGAATAGTTCAGCAAACTTCAATGTGCTTTTTACTTCAGGCAAACACAAAGGGCATACCCTGAATTGCCACCCATCCGAAATTAAAACCGAGGCTCCCGATGAAAACCACACTAAATAAAATTAGGAAATACAACCCTTACAAAGAGTTTTGGGTTAGATTGCTGAATCACTTGGGCAAGACGGAATCGGACGATACGGAAGTATCCATTCTTGAGATTCTTGACTTACTCGGATTGGAGGATGCCATATGGGCATTGCGAGCCGTAGACGGAAAAGAGAAAGAAATAAGACTATTCGCTTGTGACTGTGCAGAACACGTTCTGCCCATCTACGAAGCGCAATATCCTAGTGATCCAACTGTTCGCAAATGTATAGAAGTGGCACGAAGATACACAGGATGCGAAGCAACTAGTGAAGAAATGACTGCTGCTGCTAGGGCTGCTTTGGATGCTGCTGATGCTGCTTGGGATGCTGCTGATGCTGCTTGGGCTGCTAGGTATGCTGCTAATGCTGCTGATGCTGCTTTGGATGCTGCTGCTGCTGCTGCTGCTGCTGCTGCTAATGCTGCTTGGGATGCTGCTTGGACTGCTGCTAGGGGTGCTGCTAGTGCTGCTAATGCTGCTTGGGTTGCTAGGGGTGCTGAGCGCAATTATCAGGAAGCACTCATAAGGAAACTAATTGAGGTGACGGAATGAGGAGGTACAGCATTAACAGATTAACAGACGAGATACGAATGGCGTGGGGGCGCGGTGATAAGACCCATTTCTTCACCTTGCGAGGAGCCGTTCGTTGCGGGTTGTCTCTTATGGGTAGCTACTTCTGGGGCTTCTCCATATGGCGCAAAGAGAAACTAATACTTCGCGTCCAATTCAATCCAAAACTAGAGCAACCAAAATGAGCAAGAAAACAATACAGGTCAGATTCCAAGAAGATTATCCTGAACGGGTTGATGAGATCGTTACAGAAACCGTTCAATTAGAAATGATGGACGATTGCTATGTGTCTCTAATCATTGAAGGTAAACACTTCTCTATTCGCAGGATCGGAAAAGAACTAATTATTACGGAGGTCTAAATGAGTAAAGACAAAACGGTATCAGATCAGATTGATGCGCTGATAGAGGAAGTTGAAGTGTGCTATTTGTCTCCTACGGGAAAGACAATAATTGGGCCGAAGCGTTTAATGATCGACGCTAAAAAACTTCAATCCCTCAAGCGTCTGCCTGTGCATGGGAGAAACGAGCAGACATTGGAAGAAGCGATAGAAAGGCTTGACCGAACATTTATGTACGCCAAATCGGGAGATATAGACAGCGTAGACGTGAATCTTATGTGGCTGCGTCGATACGTCAACAACCGCCCCAATCCCCCACAGGCAATAGCCCCTGTACCAAATGTGGATGGGCTATACAAGAAAATCGAACAGGCTTTATGGGAGTCGTATAACGAAGGCCCAATGGTAACAAATCACCCTATCGATCTGATGGACGCGATACGAGTCATTGGTGTTTTGTTCGACTCCCTCCAACCCCAAGCGGTTACGCAGGGTGAGGAGGTTATTACGAAAACTAGAGTTATCTGCCCTTCCTGTAAGCACGTTCCAGAGAAGCACCGTGAACTAATGTCTTGTTTCTGTTTGAATATAGAGAGAACCGCCCTCGCATCCCGCCCCGTCGACACGGCTCAATCCGAGGGGAAGGAGAACGAAGGGCCTGATCTTGCTCCTATAATTAAAATAATGAGAAGCAATAAGGAACACAGTTTGTACCAAGTAGGGCTGACTCCAAGAACCAATTTCAAGGGATCACAGGAGGATCACGATAATCAGCTTCGAGAAGACGCAGAACGGTTTCAGAAGGCAATAGATATTTTATCTAGTCAAGCAACCAAGCCAATCACGGCGGGAGAGGTGGATGACGAAAACGCAGACCCGATAATATCGCACCTACGTGAGGCAAAACACCTACTGGTTGTGCGCCAAGACTTTCAGTCGGCTTCTGAGGTTCGAGACATTGAACACGCGCTGTCAGGGAAGAAAAACAATGTATTCATCGACTTAGGATTCGATCAAGACGAGGCTGGAGAACTAAAAACGGAAGCCGACAAAAAGATATATGAGAGGCAAATCGAAAACTTAGTTAGTCATTACCATCACGAATTAGCCGTTATGATTACTACAAAGAACGATTCGGCTGCCAATATAAAAACCTTGCTTTCTGAGTTCGCAGGAGCAACAAATGAGATGTTCAAAGCCCGTCTAGGGGAGGGAAAGGAATGAACGATATAAATACAGTTCTGGCAATTGGGATTATGGTGTTTCTGTTCTTGCAGGTCGCGTTTAACGGCGTTGCGATTTTTCTGGTATGTAATCCGATCAGAAAGCCAGATGTTGCCACTAAATGTGACCACGACTTCGAAATGGACAAGCAACTATTCTGGATATGTTGTAAAAAATGCGGGGCAAAAGGGTGGGTTGACCAAAACCGAATTGACCTGCAAGAACAGATGAGGGAGCAATCAAAAGGAACAGCTAATGAATAATAAACAAGAATCGTCGCAAGTTAGGAAGGCTCTGGAAAGGGTTAGGAAGGAAACCAAAAGAGAGCTTCGGTGCTGTGAGCGGAATCACAAGGGACAACGAAACGGGTCGCACCAAGCGTACTTCCACGAAGGAACCGTTAAAGCGACCAAAATGATATTGCGAATCATCGACTCCGAGCTAGCCCGAATCGAAGAGGATGTGTGCGAGTGCGAACATGAAGAACTAGAAGAGAAACGCTTGCGGGCTAGTTGTTGCGTCGAATGTGGTGATATAATCGAAATGATAGACTGAGGTGATCGAAGATGAATGAACAAATAAACACAAGCAGCAATTACGAATATTGGGAGGTTAAGCCTAAACCACTAAACTCAGTAGTTGTATTGGCGTGGCTTGCTTATGCCTACCGAATTAAAGTACTAAAAGGTGTTCAAGACCATGCTTCCAAGAGATAAAGGCGGAATATATACGAAATTAGATGTGAAATATAGTACAATTTTGAGGGGATCTTATTATATTCTGAATGGAATGCTAATAAAAAAGGGTTCTGAGCGTTCATGGATACCAGGCAATACAATAGTTCAAATACGAAAACCACAATAATGACAACTAACAACGAAATTATAATGTATACCGGTATGGTGCAACAAGCGCGTATGGACGCCAAAGACGCCAAACTAAAGGTGGAAATATATGAAAGGAAACTAAAGCATCTTCGTAAAGTTCTATTAAAAGAACAGATAGCTAGAATGGGTCAACTATGATGAACACCTTAAAAAAATATATTGTGTTAGAAGGTATTGAACGCGGTAACAGGTTCTATACAACTAATGCACCAAATTACGATCATACCAAATTGCTAGACGGTACCGTGGCGTACAAAATTTTGGGATATGCTGATAGTGGTGATGATGCTCGTAAAATTATTGGACCAATTGCATTAAACATCCTTAGATCACTAACAAACAGTTTAAGATAGCATGCTTGAATCACCGCCGCTACAAATACAATTACTCTTATACATCTCTAAACTCAATATGACGTATGGAACAGTATGTGCCAAGATTGAAGACGCCAAGAGAGCAGGGGATGAATCACTGGAACGTATTTTAACTATCAAGGCAGATATGATGAAACAAATACTTCTAGATTTAGCAAACATGATAGACGACTAAAAATAATGATAAACCCACTTATTGAATACGAATTTGATTACAAGACATATTATGCTTTGGCTAAGGCAATGTCTAAACCCAAATCTTATATCATGTTTAGATCTACTATGCACGACGAGATCGAGTCTCAAGCTTTCATATTTGGAAACCAATACGATGAATCGTGGGATATTAGAAATCTTGCTAAGCTGAAAGAAATTCAAAATCTAGAAGACTTTAGTAGTTGGGTTCTTCCAACAAATGTTGAATTGGCAAATATGCTTAGGCGTCAACAGGCACACATCCAAGAATCCATTGATGAGCTGGATCGTGTAAGGACGTTTGATCTTGTTGAATATCTAACCGTTTATCGGGAATTCTCTGAGCGGACATATGGTCCTCCATCACCCATTAGACTTCAGGGAGTTATTGATCATCTCAGAAAAGAAGTTCAAGAGATTTCAGAGGCCCCTATGGATCAAACAGAATGGGTCGATGTTGTCATTCTTGCTCTAGATGGATTATGGCGCATTGGGCTAACAAGTGAAGAAGTTGCTCAGGCCATAACAGATAAAGTAGCCATTAATATGGATCGTGAATGGCCAGATTGGAGAAATGTCGATCCTTCAAGGGCAATTGAACACATTAAATCTAATAGTGGCAATCCACGTCACGATCATCTTCATCGGGTAAGCGATACTGGACAGGTGATGAAATAGACGAACTTGGTGAATATATTGAAGAATTAAAAAATAATTGGATAGATTATCACGCATCATCATGTGTTCAAGTAGATATGCAACCTAATGGTATTTCTGGATTGTTGTACGGATTTGTAACAACATAAACAAGAAGGTAAACAATAACATGGATGACGGATATAACCACGGATTATCAGATAGAACAATAATTGAGATTGGTAAAGATCAATTAAGTCTTTCATCAATGATCTATAGAGACGCACCAATTATTTTAGAAAGAACTGCAATTATTCAGGGAAACAATAAATTGGAAGCAGTAGCCATAATGATAGATGCAATGCTTAGCTTAGGTAACATAAATTCAGAAACATTAACAATGCTATTTGAATCTGTTCAAAATTTAAAAGAAGAAGAACCAAAATGAACCCACCATCATTAAAATTATGCGATCTAAAGGAAATCGCTACTTTAAGATCTAAGCAACCTAACAAATCACAAAAAGGATGAAAAAATTAAAGACAGAATTGGTAACGATGGTTGAGTGTGCTGAATGGGATCGCCTAGTCACTGATGTGTACTGTCGGATCTATAATTTTCAACAGCAAGAAGGTTGTAGGAATCGTGGTACTTTCGCATTAAATGTGCCTGAGAAATATCCTGAAATGGACGAATGTTACCCTGAGTCTATCCCAGAGGTAGTTAACGGGGATGAAATGGGTGTTAAGTTCGTAAATTGGTTAGCCCGTAGCCCAACTGAATGGTTGGGGGTTGATGTGGTAGACGAATCTACTATGGAACATTTTCATTTAAGATTATTTTGGGAACGGAATTTTTACCCAGACGTTATGACACTTGCTAACGATTTGCACACGAAAGGATTTTTGGACTCAGGTGAATACGTAATTAATATAGACTGGTAACTGTGAATATGACTTATTGTAGAATTGGAGATGATAGCAACGTATATGTTTTGAAATATCTTGACAGTACGTTGGTATGCATGATTCAAACAAAGACAGATACGTTTGACCATCATATGGCCGGAGAACAATTCAAAACAGATTCTCCTATAGTAATGCTTAACCTACTTACACTTATGAAGTTTGATAAGTATTTAGTTCCAGAACGGGCGCTTGAACGCCTACGAAACGAATGTGCACCATACGCTAAAAATCGTGACGATAATATTCAACGGGCTATTGATAAAATTAGAGGAAATACTAAAAAATGACAATTCTATTAATCATACTTATAATAATTGTTGCATATGCAACAATGGCAGGAGTCCATATGGGACTTTTTAGAAACTATCATGGACTTGACACGAGTCGACGAACTGAAAGACCACACAAGGGCGAAGCTCAGCTATCAGTTTTTTGGTTCGTTGGACTTCCTATTCTGTTATGTCTATATGTAAAAGACTTTATTCTAAAGCAAATAGGGGACGAACAAGATGGGAGTTGACAGAACAGATTATATTGTACATGGATATCAACTGGAACTGACGGAAGATTACGAAGGTAACGAAATTGATTTTTGGGATGATGAATTCTTACCTATGATTGAGGGACATATCGGCGAAGACTTTAGTCTAATCACAGGTGAGCACGGCACTCCAGTATTTGGAAAAATTCTTGCACAAGAGGATGGTGGTAAATATTATTCATGGGATCCGTTTGACATCACTCAAGCCATGAAAACGTTAGAAGATCCAACCGCAATAATGAATCGGTATAGACAATTGTTTAAAATACCAGAAAACGGAATAGTACCAGAACCTACTGTTTTTATCTTTACAAGTATCACATAAAGATTATGCCAGAATTTAAACTTTCATTTATACAAGTAGACGGATTGATAGAAGCACTTACTAGGGCACGATCTTTAGAATATTCTGAAGGTGGTGAGAGTGTTGTGATTGGATGGTATGAAAACACTGGATATCCTACAGGACCTCCAACTATTAACAATCTAACCGTTACACCAATATTAACTGATAGAAAAATTTCAGAGTTATCTAAAGAAGAACAATCGGAAAATAGAACTTACTAGTTAAAAATTTATTACATTAGATTCATAATGCACCATAACGAAAACTTATCAATTCCAGCACTTCAAACTAAAACTAGATCTTTGATGACAAAGATCGCAGATAAAAAGGATCAAGTAGAAGAACTAAATTTTGAAATTGATCTTATGAGACACGCATACAATGATGCATACGCAACATTAATCGAAAAACAAAAAGATCCTGCGTGGAAAGCCCAATTTGTGGGAAAAGAACGAACGCTCTAAAACAAAACAAAAAGATGACAGCTAAAATAGCCCATAACACAAAAGTAATTGCCATTATCATTTCAGCCCCTTCAGTTATTTTTGCGTTTTATCGCATGCTAGCTTTGGGACTATTTGACAATGCAACATTTGCCCATCTATTAGTAGGTGGATTAGTTGCTGCAATTGGTGCAATTGTGACAGGAGACGATAAGTGAATCCGGATATCAAAAAATAACCACTAGGCTTGACATATGAAAGAAATTTGTAAAAATTGTGCCCATTGGAAAAATGAGCAAGCAGAAATTGGATATTCAATCTTTAAGGGAATATGTACTTCTGCTAAATGGAAGTTTACAATACATAACGATTCTGCAGCTACAGTTCTAGATAGAAGTAACCGTTCCGAAAAGGGAAATGGTGAACAGAGATTTGAAAGTCAAAGTGATCAGATACCTTTCGGTAACGTAGAACGAAGCCGATATTGCTTAGTAACAGATACAGACTTTGGATGTGTTCATTTTGAAAAACCATCAACTAAACAGTTAGACGACGCGATATGAAAGTATTAACTGTATTATTTGGATGTCTATTGGCATTCATATTTATATTCCTTCCGATAGATTGTGCATTTCAACCAGACATTCCTCAAACTGGAATGGTAACAGATAAGCACTATCATCCTGCGTATGTTACAACTACATATATTAATGATATGCCACACATTCAGTCACATCCACCATCATGGAGTGTTGACATTAAATCGCTAGATGGTCACGATGATTCAAAGTCGGTAAGTCATGGAAGATATGAACGATACCAAATAGGAGATCCAATATCGTACACGATTCGTGTTGGACGAGTTTCTGGATGGAGATATTAGCATGAAAAGTGAACATACGTTTCATTATTCTGAAGAATTGACAAGTTAGCCCATTTTATTTTATATTGATTTCATGGAAACTCAAACTAAGCATTTTTACCAAGCACTATTACTAGCCCTAATATGCTTCATAGGATTTTACGGATTGGTATCTACTACATATTTGCCATTAGTCATTTTTGCCCTATTTGTTCTAATTAGACTTATATGGTTATAAAACACAACACACATGAATTTATTTAGAAAACGCGACAGACTATACGAAGACGGAATTCCAATATTTTGGATTATTCTTTTCATATGGCTAATATGGCCAGACGATAGCGACGACAAAAAGTCAAATGAACCTCCAAAGGACGAAGTTACTCAAACTGAACAGCAAGATACTAGATCGGAAGCTACATTAGTTCAAACTGATACTACAAAAATTGTATCTCCTGAGCCATATGATCTAGATGCAGAATACACAAAACGATTTCCAAAAAACTAACGATAATGAACTCTCAGCAGGCGTTACGTAAACAAGTAAGTAGAAATAATCCAACTAAAACGGAGTTCTTTGGAACGTACCATAGTGGAAGATCTAAGGTAAATGGAGATCGTGTATTATTTGGTGCTATAGAAACTGAAAAGGGATCTTCCATAGTTGTCCACTTTCACCAAGATGAAGTGGGACCGTTGTACACATTAGATACCACAAAACAGAACGTAGGTCTTCCATACCTAATCCCAAATATGCCACAATGACTGGGTATCAACATAGAATTTGTATTGATGAGTGTTCAAACTGGAAAATAAAAACGTAAAGGAGTAATGAAAAAGAGATTAGAAGATATTCGAGATACCCTAATAGATTCATTTGTAGAATTTGAAACTAAATTTCTTCAGGGAGAATTGGTTAGAGAAATTAGATATGGTAGTTACAACACCATATACATTAGTTTTAAATCTGGAACATGGACACGTATTGAAGCAAATGGTGGATATGAACAAGGTGATATAGATTTTATTACTGAATGTCCGATACGTATTAGAAATGAAAATGTATCTAGTGAACTATGGGGTTATTTAGTTGAGTTTGGAGTTACCACTCAGGCAATAAGTAATGAATACGTAAAATTGCAATTGGCATTAGTTGAGGCAAGAAACATATCCAGTAAGCGCGCTCAATATGAAATGTTAAGAAAGGAATTTGAGGTTTAGTATACTTTTTAAATATGTTTTGTTATATTGGTCTACACACCAACTAATAAAGTGTAAAGGAAAATGGCTATTCATAAATCTCACAAAGAACAAGATGCCTTTCATCACCTTTGGGACACCCCAGCAAACGAATTAGAAAAGAACGTTGGGCGATTTGTTGAAGCGGAACGTGGATGCAAAGGGGCAACACGAATTGTTACTGTAGCCATTATCGGAACTCAATTCATTTTTGATGGTTCCATTGCGTATAGAGTACGAGGAGTTTCCGAAATTTACTTCAATGACTATAGTATTTTAGGATACGTAGAAGGCAAAGGAGTTACTACAATAGGAACTAAGGTGGCAGGTACATCATATCCAGTAGAGGATACGTATGGATTTCCACTTCGTCCTTCTGACATTTTAGAATGGGTATAACAATGAATACTCAACTCCAACAAAAACGTATTCCAACTTCTAAGTGGATAAATAAAGTCTTAACTATGGGAGATACCTTAGAGTGGATTAAGATTCACGGAGCCCCAGTTATGGATATATCTGCACTTGAACGTAAGAGAGAAATGGAAGTGTATAGATGTGCGTCTGATGAATTGCTTAACATTATTGATACTACACTATCAAGATGGAAATGGGCAAAGGATCAACCACGTATTAAGTATGGAGCATACGGATGCTGGATTAAACGCCACTATCAAATTGAAGAAGGAGTTGTAGGTGCATGGTCTTCTTCATCTTACGGATTCAACTCCTTATGTATGACTGAGCACCACGCACTATATGCTGCTAGATGGCTTGACGAAAAATATCTAAAGGAACATTGGGAACGTGATCCTAACTTTGATGTTGAAGCCAAATACGATCCAAATTTTAAAGAGGTTAAAAAGCCACAATATGACTAACACAACATGTAACGGAACGCTTAGAAAGATTTCTAAATTTCCAGGTATCCATGAATACAAATGCCAGAAATGTGGTGCAAAACGAATTTCAGGAAATCCATATTTAGATGGAGTAATATGTAAAATGGAAATGTGTAAAGGACCAAATTGTAAGGTGTAAAATATGGCATATGTATTTGCAAAAATGATAGATTCAGTATGGTTATACTGGATAGCACCATTTCATTCAAAACGATTAGAGGATGAGTGGGTAGAAGATCCTTTAAAGGGATCTACATTTAACGATGAATTCTTTTACAGAGGTGGCTATATGGAACTTGTTCCAGATACTGCGGAAATTATTAGAGTCGTTCAATCTTCAGATCCATTACGTATGGAAAACTTTTGGAAAATCTATAGAGATGAATCTGGAAAGGTAACATCAATTAGAGATTAACAATTGCAATTATATTTATATGTAACAAACGTGAGCATAAATATGATTTGGATACCAAAATTTTTACTACATAAAGTAGAAGGCGACATACAACCTACAGGTCGTGGAAAAAGAAAAGCTAGCAATTACCCATTTTATGGAATAGTATATGATGATAACACTCCATCATGGACCATGGAACAAGAGAAGGCAGAGTATTGGTTGTGGACACTTTTAATCTTATTTGGAATTCTTCCTGCAGTAATATGTCAGCTACCGATTTTAAGAGCCCACATTGAAATATGGAGTCATGCAGTGGAAGGTAGAGCATACCTTAATCATCTTACTGAAAATGGAAATGAAACAAAATACACGATGGAATATTGGATTTTCAGAGAAGCAAGAGGAATGCAGAAATATTATCCATATCTCAAAGGTTGGTCAGTAGACGAAATCAATAAAATATTAACTAAAAAAATATTAAACAAATGATGGTATTTTTATGGATAGTCTTATATCTAATTATAGGATTTGCGTGTGCAGTTGGTCAAGTGAAAATCGTATTGGATAGTGATCCAAGTGACGATTATGAGATTTGTGATTGGGCTTCTGGTAATATGAATTGGGATGATGTAGCTCACGTGGCAAAGCAAATTACACCATCTAAGGATCTTACTCCAGGAGATGCCCAAGAAGCATGGGTGAACGGAGAAAACGTAGTAGTAGTAGTAGACAATTAAATGAACAGAATTAAAAAGCCAGTTAGGCGAACATATAGCGAAGATCCTGTAATTGCAAAAATTGAACGTGAATGTGATACTGAAGCTATATGGGCCCAGAGAGGCCCATCAATTGCGAAATTCATTTTAGGACTTGCAATTACTGTATTATGGATAATTTACTTTTCTATATAAAAATATGAAATTCAAAATACATATGGTCAACACTAAGGCAGATAAATTAGCAAAAGATTGGACAGCCCTTCTTAAAGTGGTCGATTAGTGTACTTTATGTAATTTTTTGTTTATTATGTGTTATGTCTAACCAAAAACACACAAGACAATGAGTTATATAGCATTTGTATGGATAGCCACACTAATATTTGCAGTTATGACTGTTGCATGGGGTAAAGATACCCTTGTAGATTTATTCATCAAGGCAATTTCGTTTGTAATCACTATGTATGGTGCAGCCTTGATATGGGAGCACCAGTACCTATTGACCATATAATACGATGCCAATAGAAAAATTATGAAGCACAGAAAATATTTCATATCAGAACTTAGCAATGGTAAATTCAGGGCGTTCGTTACAAACGGGACAGATGATACGTTTCATTATATAGTTGAAACTGTCAAGGGAAATCAACGTGATTCATATATTGAATATTCACTAAGTACTACTAAGAATAATGCTAAACAGTACATAACAGAAGAGAGTGCTAAAACTGCACTGAAAAGAACCAAACTTAAAGAAACTCCACATACAGTAAAGCGAACGGAAGTTTTTATGTAGTGTACCTTAATGAAAGTATTAGTTCCGAGTTATTTGATTACATACGAAAATATGCAATGACTGAAGATTGGTAAGAGATTGGCTAATCTGGAATTTCCAGAGGGTTCTATTGAAATAGGAAGTGTTAATCTTCAATATGAAGAGGTTAATTGATTATGCTAGATTATATCTTTTCAAAATATTTTCTATGTTACATTTTACTTTACGTTACGTTAACTTCAATAATAGGAGTATACATTGACTCTCCTGAATTATTCTTAAGATTCTCAGTAATAGATGCCGTAGTAGGAATTACACTATCATATGCGTTTATATCAGCATACAACCATAATAAATTACCTATAGTAGAAGACGATTCATGGTGGGAAAAATATGCCGTTGAAGAACGAGCTATTATTGATCCTTTGTGGTCACAAGTTAAAACTGGAACTCTAGTAACAACTTCAAGTAATCAAGAATTACTGATTTTTAGAGGCGTGAGCGGAAACACACTGTTCACACAAGAACAAGAACCCATTAATGTGCAGCTTAAATTTAAAGGCACAAGTTCAACAGGAATAAAATAAAATATGACAACATCAGAATTTAATAAAATGAAACTAAGATTGTGGGCAAAAGTATATGCAAACTGTATTGGTAATTCAACTTCAAATAGGGCATCAACTGAAGCTGATAATGCAGTTAAGACATTTGAATCTAACTTTAATGGGTATATTACCAGTACTCAAAGCGAAAGACAATTATTGAACGATGATAGACATATGTAAGTGGACACGATGTTTTGATGGAATACTTAAAACATATTTATGGAATTCTGAGTGTAAACACGTTCACCTAGATAATAAATGGCCATCTGATACATGCTATGGTTGTGGAAGAAAAATCTCAATAGATCCAAAAATTAAAACCTTAGACGGTGAATTATGAATTTGCGAGTATGCCTTTTTCAAGTAGAAAAACCAAATCAATTTGGGATCATATATTCTAGAGAAGCATGCGAATCTATTGTTTCTCAGATAAATAAGGGTAATAGATATGGTGAACCCTTTGATGAGAATGATCCAAATCCTTGGACAATCAATTTGCATAAGGTATCACATGTGATAAACAACGCATCGATAGAAGATGGCAAAGTTATGGTATCTGTAGATGTTTTAAATACTCCTAATGGATCTATCATGAAGGAACTAATACGAAACGAACGTGTTCCATCGTTTCCACTTAGCATTAGTACAACTCAATCTAGAGAAGATACCATAACTAAAGTGGAACTCATTAAGATAAATATGAAATTCGATGGTAGTAAGAAAAAGAAAGCTAAGTAGAATCTTATGTTACTTCAGAATACACAATTATATATCCGTATGGATATCAACTCATAGAACAGACACATATTGTTCTAGATGTTACAAAACAAAAATATGAAAAATACTTTATTTGATGGTGGTGGATGGGTTATATTAATTCTTATTGTAGTTGCAGGCACATATTGGCTATTTAACGGCAATAAGACTGTAACCATTCAGGTGTTAGATAATACAATCACATTTAATACAATGTACGCAGACAGCAATGGGGTTTACCAAAACGGTCAATTTCCGCCTACCCAAACTACGTCAGGCACAACTGGATCAGACAATGCAAATGGTAACATCAGCCATGGGACTGCTGATATGGAAGTTCCGATTGATACATTCGATTTATCAAAATCATATTCAGAACGGTTTAACAGATCAAATGATTAAATTTTTAGAAAAATATCTTTCGTATGCTATGTATGGCTTAATGTTATTGTACATGATAATAGCATTTACCTATTGGGTTAGAAACCCTGAACTCTCAGAGATGCAAGTATTTTTACATCATTGGAAACTTGGAACTACTATACTGGTAGTATTTCTAATAGACATGCTTTTTATCGTAATCAAACACAAACTAAAATGAAAATGAACAAAACGATCGCATGGTATTCATTCGGAATGATTGCTATAATCTTAGTAGCAGCACTACAATTCGGGTTTATATCTAATACTCTAGGACATTCTGACGAGTATTCAGAATTGATGAATAGGGTTGAAACTTTAGAAACTGTTAAAGGACAGCCTCAATCAGAACTAAAAAATATTTGGGAAGGATTTTCAGAGCCATATATAATTGCAACAGTATTAGCAGGTGAACTCAGCCACTATAGTAGCACAACTGGACATACATTTAACGCCCATTGTACAAATGACAAGACAATTAACGGATTTATTCCTGGAATGTTTGGAATAAATGTTATTATAATTGATAAAGATGTTGTAGATAAAAATGGATATCAGAGATATGAATTGACATCAAATCAAATTGTTAAAGTTCCTCTTAGTAGGGTTAGTGGATTTTTAACAGGATGTCAAAGATGGAGACGTTGGATGGGTGATATTAAAGCCCAGCCAGATAACACTAGAGATTTGGTTAGAAGCAAAGACGGTTGGTACACTACATCTCTAACTGGTAAATAAAATATGTCAAAGAATAAGAATAGACGTGAAATCCTAGTTAATGGAAAAATAATTGTATACTATGTTATGGATACATATTCAATTAAATGGTTAGATCATCCTGCTAAAACTTTTATTATTGCACCAAGCGAACAGGATGCTCAAACATGGGTAAAGATTCTTACTGATCTTTTAAATAGAACCCCAAATATATCAACATTGACACTGCATACTAGATAATGGAACCATCAAAGGAAGCATTTAATAAAATGCCAAGAATAGATCAAGTACGTGCAGTTACAATGTATGGATTTGCATTATTTGAAAATAGCGGAATTGGGGTTCTAAAGCATAAACTGGATCCAGAATGGTTTCCAATAATAAAAAAAATATTAAGTGATGGCGCATGGACTAAACCATCGAAGGAAGAAATAGACTCCATACTTCCAGAAATCTTAAACGATCCTCCAAAACACAAAAGAAAGAAATAATGAATAGTAAAGATCTGGATTATCGATACGATATAAATTTTTATCATGAAATTGTGAAGGCAATGAGAACTCAAGAAATGGAAGAAGCTGAAATTTCTCATCACATAAATTTATCTGAAGCTGATCAAATGGATGATCTTCTAAGTAAAACGCTAGACCAACTAAATGTTGGTTCATCAATTAACATAATACGAGCAAGCTAATATGGCGCATATGAATGAAGGATACGATCAAGAAGAAGATATCCAAGAAAAAACAGAAGTGAACCTTTCAAAAAATGATTGGCATTACAAATTTTTTAGAGCATCATTCAATAGAAAAGCTCCAACAAATCTTTGTCCATATTTTTGGCAAGTAGCTGCAGCATGTGTTTGGTTTCCACTGACAGCAGTGGCATATCCATTCAATCAGCAGCTAAAACTAGTTAAATCAGATAGAGTTGCAGATTGGCCAATGAAGGTACTTGCAGGTGCAGGATTTTGGGGTGCCAATACTGGAGCATACTTTCTTGGTAAATGGTTATTTGGAACAGGATTAATATTTAACTGGATTTCCGGATTAGCTATTATTGGATTAACATGTGTGGTAATTATGGGAATTGGATATTTAATTGTACAATACGAAAAGAATCGTACTCCAGAACCACACACAGAATCTCTGTTAGCAGCTAAAATTAAGGCTACGTATAAAGAAAATTGTCCTCACATAAACTGGAACTAATATATGGGAATGTCAGTAGACGCTTATGCATACAAAGCACACGCAGTAGTAGATTCATTTGAAAAGCAAGGAGCAGACAATCCAGAACTCCTTAGAAAGATTATGGAAGCGTGTGGAAACTTTATTGATGATTCATATGTAATAATGTACAACGAGCTTTGGTCAGATGGAAATCCTGCATGGAAATTGGGACAACTGTTAGATTCTGCGTTTACACATAAACCATTGGAGGTTAGTGAATGGGATCAAGAATTCGAAATTCCATGCCATGGTGAACACAAAATTGATAGAATTGAAATAATCAATTATGTTGAAGATTATGAAGTAGCAGAAGCTCTAGGATTTGAACTTAAAGAAGAAGATGAGTAATGATAGTTCCAAAAAAAATGGAAAGGATCTGAAATAACGGGAGCTCCACCTGGTCAATATATGATACAAGATCATATGGACTATAAGTGGAAGTTTACAGTAGACATCATGAATTGGGTATTGGTGTCTACTGTTCGCGTGTTGGACGATTACACATTTTATGGACCTTTAGATATAGAGGATTGATATGGTAGTAGCATGGATTGAGAAAGATAATTTTTATGCAGGGTGTATGTGTAATTGCACAGGATGTATAAACCAATCATATACTGTAATATCATCTTCTAAATCTGGGCCTTCTGGGTATTCAATAGATATTCAAAGCGCAATAGACAGATGTGCTCAATTGGTAAAAGATGCAGAGAGGCATGGGCAAAACCCATTAACTCTAAAGAGAGATTTAGCAACGATGTCTAAAGCAGTTAGAGTTGCAAATAAATATGCAAAACGTGAAACGAAAAAATGACAATATTAGGAAAGAAGGAATACAAATTTATAGCTAACTATAGAAACGGTGGACGAAGGGTGTTTTTTGTTCATCTAGATCCAAAGGCAAAAATAAAGGAAGCAAATGATAAGGCAATTATTCTTTCACGGAATTTTTGTTTTGCTAAAGATGAACCATATGATGAACCCGATGACGAACTTATAGAATTACATAGGGCAGATAAAAAAGGATCGTTTTTAATAAGCGACGGAAACATTAGAATAGCAGCTAGGGTAATAAAAATATGATAGATATACACGACTCATATACAATTGAGCAACATCAATTGGAAAAAATACGTACATTTATATGTGCGGCAGTTCCAGATACTCAACTCAAAACTGATAAGCTTATTGACAGCCTACGAGTAGATCGTACTCTTTCTGAAGTTGCTCAAAATTTAACATTTAGACTGGAAGCCCATGTGTACGGAAATAACCGTAATTACGAAATTAAAGGGGTACCAACTAGCTGGTGGCAACACTTTAAACAGGACGTATTCCCAGCATGGCTCTTAAAGAAGTTCCCTGTTAAAAGAACTGTACACAAAATAGATGTAGTTTCATTGTATCCAGAGTTGTCCAAGAGATTGCAAGATGAATCACCAAGAGTTACTATAACTGACTATATTGCAGGAGAATGGTCATGAATGATATAATGATGCTGAATATCCCAGTTGTGATCGTAATTATGCTATGCGCTATGCATGTAATTGCAGATTTTGCCCTTCAAACCAGGAAAATGGCAGAAAATAAGAGTAAAAGTATTAAATGGTTATCACTTCACGCGGGCACGTATTCGTGTGTATTTATTCTTATTTCTTGGCAATATGCACTATTAAACGGAATCTTACATTGGGTTACAGATTATGTTACATCTAGACTTACTTCAAAATATTGGGAAGAAAAAAAGATTCATACATTTTTCTTAATAATTGGCATAGACCAATTCATTCACATTTCCTGTCTAATTGGAACGTATGCTCTAATGGTTTATTAATTTATGAATAAATTGTAGATTTTTAGGAAACAAAAATTTAGGAAAAGAATAAGTATAGATACTATCTACTATCTACTATCTACCATCTATTAATAATACAAACTATTACAATATAAACATTATATCTTATAGTTTATTAAATTTTTAGAAAATAAAAGAAGAAGTTTTTGAACAATAGATCTCATTGCACTTAATGTCAATACACTGGAGAGCCTGTAGCAAATCTACACTCTCCTTTTTATTTTGTAATTGATTAGAGCAATAGACACTATACGTCATATTTATCAATACTATGCTAGAAACTAAACATAAAGAATTTGGAAACCGCAAACTTCACGGTAAGCGGAAGAAGATAAAGAATCAACACGAAGATTTAGATATTGCGATTCATATTAAAACTTCTGTTGATTCTTTAAAGAATAGAACATTTTCAGAAGTAACTGATTATGTGATTGCCAATTCTGAAGATGGTGCATCAAATTTAGTTACCTCACATCTTTCAGCGCTGTTTCAAATTGTACCAACTAAGACCGTTAGTGAAACAAATCCGCTATTGTGTTCATTAACGATAAATACAACTCAGGGATATAACGTAGAGACGTTTGATACGGATGTCAACAATGCTGTAGCATTTGGATATACTGTTGTAGAACTTGATTCTCCAGTAAAATCATGGAAGATTTATTATATGTCAATTGGAAATAACATTTATTGTATTTCATATTCTTCGACATTTAGAAAAATAACTGTAAGCAGTAGAGTATAAGATTTTGAGTGAAGACAAAGAGACGTTACGTATGTTCCTAAAGCGCAAGTTTGGAAAGCGCAAGAACATAAAAGAATTAGAAAATGGGGAAATCATCGTAGAAGATGGTTATGCTATAATGACGCAGGATACCCTTGCATACTTAGTTGCGATGGTTGGAGAAGGTTCAGACCTAATCAATTAGAAATTGCAAAGTTAAACTTGCAATTAACTATTAAACTTGCAATTAACTTTTTATGAACGAATGAGAAACATATGAATATCAAATTACACAGACTGATTAAAAATGCGGTCAACTATCCTTTAAATTTAACTAGAGTTGAAATTTCCAATGTTATGGGAATGGGAGTTAACCACGTTAGTAAATGGGCAAACACAGATCTACGTGATGAGGAAGGTTATATTGATTCGGATTTAGACGACGATCGATTTACCACACTAAAATCATGGGTAGAAACTAAATCCGAACGGGATGCAGGTAAAACTCTAGATGATAAAGAGTATGAAGGGTTACATGCAACAATTCTTGAAAACGGAACAAGAGTTATTAGTGGAACTGTGGGTGGTGCAAACATAGATGCATCTGATATTTTCAAACTGGTAAACTTAAAAGAAGATGAATGGATCATCCAGAAGCTAACTGTTAAACCCAGAACGGTTGCAATGAAGCTTAGACATGAACATGTCAAATCTGATGGATCATTTGGATATATTGAAGTTCCTCATAGTCACAGTGCATGGTCTATTCATGCAGAGTTACGACCAAATAAAGATGTTCAAACAAAGGTTAAATCTCTTGAACTATTATTAGAACGTTTAGAAAAAACAGGTCCAATTGGTAGTGTAGCCAAACGAACGTTCAAACATGGAGTTCAATTTGAAACTCCACACTGCCTTGTAATAAACATAGCAGATCTTCATCTTGGCAAATTAGCTGTAGATGAAAGTTGGACGATTAAAGATGCAATGGCAGAACATGAACGAGCAGTTCGATTTATGTTAGCTCAAGCTGGAATTTACAACATTGAAGAAATTATTATTTGGTGGGGTAATGATTTAACCCATACTGATAATGTTAGAGGTCAAACGACTCGTGGAACACAAGTTGAATCTAACGCAAGTTGGTATAGTCAGTTTGATGCTGGATTGGAGTTAGGAATTCAAACTGCAAATATTTGTAGAGAATATTGTGATCATGTATATGTGCGTCATGTAGCAGGTAACCATGATTGGAATACTAGCTATGGAATATGTAAATCAATTCAGTCGCATTTTGCACATACTGATGATGTTACTGTAAGCGTCCATAAACATGGAGTTGCAGATCACGCATATAAGAAAAATTTCTTTATGGGAGTCCATGGTAATAATTCAACATTCAAAAATGCTCAAGGATTTATGGCAGTTGAATATTCAGAAAATTGGTTTAAATGTCCATATAGAGAAGTTCATACTGGTCACCTTCACAAAAAGGATGGTGGATATTTCATTACAGAATATGCAGAAGACAAGGGAGTTACAGTTCGTCAAGCACCTTCTCTTTCAAAAACAGATGGATGGCATCATCTTAAAACGTTTGTAGGAACTCTACGAGCAGGCCAAATGTATTTGTATAGTGGAGAGGCTGGATATAAGGCTACATTTAATTACAATGCAGACGCACATCTAGTTAATTAAACACTAAGTTTGATATACTTATATATAACTCGCATCTATTGGTTATGAGTCTTTAAGACTTTAGAGTGATCATAAAAAGATAGGTCACAAAATGATTGGTGGATATTCAATTAAAGAAAGGAGAAAACAATGGCTAATGCAAAAAAGGTAGTAGCAAATAAGGAAGGCCCAGTACATATCATTTGTATATTGGATCAATCACCATCAATGTCGCATCTGACAGATAGTGTTATTAGTGGTTTCAACGAATTCATTCAGGAACAAAAGCTAGTAAAGGGAGAAGCAATATTAAGTACAATAATGTTCAACAACAAAGTTACAACACTTCACAATAGAATTGATATTCAAGATACGCCGGTTTTAACTGGAAATGAATATAGTTGTGGTGGATATGGTACTGCATTGAATGATGCAATTGGAGAAACACTATTAAGATATAGTGATGGAAGAGCAATGGTATTTATTAATACGGATGGTCAAGAAAATTCAAGTAGAGAGTACAACACCAATCAAGCTAAAGAACTAATTCAGGGTAAACAAACTCTAGGTTGGGAATTTATGTTTGCTGGCACAGGAATTGACGGATTTGCCCAAGGTGGAGCCAATTATGGGTTATCTAAAGCAGATTCAGTTTCATTCGCATCAACATTTGATGGTACTACTTTAAACTACAGTTCAATGAGCACACGTTCAACTTCCTATAGAACAGAAAATGCAGATCAAGTTTAATATTTGATTAGCAAATATAGATACGTATTAAACAATTAAATCGTTTAATAGTACTACGTATCTATAAGCTCGTATAGCTCAATGGTAGAGCATGCGCCTCTAAAGCGTTGGATCAGAGTTCAAGTCTCTGTACGAGCACGATATGAAAAGTAAAGAAGAATTAGGATAGCTAGGATACTGGATCTTTTTAGATCTAGAAACTGGAAATCTTAGAAAATGGATTTACAATTCATGCATAGCAATAGGTACTATAATATTTATAGTTCTAATTTTATAAGCAATAGGAATAATACAATGACATAGACACAAGAAAGATTTTACGTAATTACTAGAAGAGATTTGCCAGATGGATATCAGGTAGCACAAACTGCACACGGAGTTGCAGAGTTCGCTATTCGATATCCATTTTTATTTAATACGTGGAAGAACAATACGATAGTATGTTTAAGCGCACGAAATGAAATAAGGTTAGATAAACTACTAAGACAGTTATGTGAAGACGATGACATATCAGTCACTGGATTTTATGAGCCAGATTTAGATGGTGAATTATGTTCTGTAGCAGCAATTGGGGAAGGTATCGATAAATACACATCGAACCTTCCTCTCACATTAAAAAACGGTAATCAAAATGACAGGTACACAAAATGAAAAATAAAATAGATGCAGTAAGAGCGTGGTATAGAAATGGTGGTGATGAAGTTTGGGGTGATGTTAAAATCACACGATACAAATTGCACCATATCTCTCAGATTGAAACTCAATTGCTAACTGGTACAGCAAAACAACACCATATAGATTGGATCAACAGATGTTACCATTACTACTATACTATTTCACCTAAGGTGATTGAACGTAGAAAGGAATGGGCAAAACGTCAAGAATTATATGAAGCAAACATCGAAAAGGTAAACATCTAATATACTTATATACATCTCGCGTTCATTGGTCGTGAGTTCAGAATTTCTGAGCTTTAGAATGATTTAAGGTCATAAAACGATGTGTGGACAAAAACATAAAATGAGGAAAAACAATGAGTAAATTAGAAGCTCATATTGCCCTAAATAAAGGTAGACTAAAGGAATACCATGGCAATACGGTTTATCTAAAAGATGAATCAAACTTTCAAGTAGAGTTGTTCAACGGAGAACAAGACACATTCGGTGTTATACTTGAATTAAATGGATCTCCAATATCGACATCTAAGTTGGTACTTAAACCTGGAGAACGAGTTTTCTTAGATCGCTACATCGATGATCAAGTAAAGTTTTTATTTGAAACATATGAAGTAGATGGTGATGATGAACAAGTTCAAGAGGCAATTAAGAATAACGGAAACGTATTTGTTAAATTCTACAAAGAAAAACAAGTAACAATAAATCAACAAATAGATCCAGTTGACTGGTCGTTTTCTAGCACAGGAACATTTCCGCTTAATATTAGTGCCCCTGGAATTACCGGATCAATGGAAGTTTCAGGATCTGCTAGTATTATGTATAGTAACGCAACAGTTGGAATGGGAACATCAACTCCTAGTTCAACTCTTAATGTGTCTAGCACAGGTACTTCGCTATTGTTAGATAATTCTAACATTACTGACGCTGGGTCGACGGCACACGGTTCTCTTACAATAGATTCAACATCTGGAGACGCAGTTAATTTCACAACTACAGATGCATACAATGCAGATAACGTAGTAATGACAACTACAACAACGGATTCATTTGATCTAAATGAAGATTATTATATGCCAGTACGAGATCTCAATAAGGTTGAAACTGGCAGAATTGCAAAAGGAGAATCTAGCGATCAACGTTTAGATTCAGTTGATGTTCATTTTGATCTTTTACATTCGTATGAAATCAATTTAAACATTAAACCTGAATCAACACGAGAGTCGTACAGCAATTCGGATGTTAGATCATATTGTACTAACTGCGGAACACGAGCAAAGCGAAACTGGAAGTTTTGTGCAACTTGTGGTAGACAGATTTAAATACACGTGATTCATATATTGGCAGGGAACTATAGTTCCCTGCCTTTGTATGATCAAAAAACTATATATTAGTATGGCACTTAGATATTTAACAGTATTACCTTGGGAATTTAAATTAATTAAATCGAATCGAAAGATCAATATAATACGGGTTGGAAAATATGAGTGCAATACATTGGATGGGTTGGTGCTATGCAATGCGTCGTCTAGAGACACGCAAGCAGTCGAATTAACTGGAATTAAATTTTCCAATTTTTTCGGCATAACTCAAACTGAAATTTATAACTGTGGATTCAAATCTACTGAAGAGTTATTTGAATACTTAAAATTTGATGATCCCAAATGGTTTGGGATTGCAACAGTAATTAAATTTAACAAGATAGACAATGATGTACATTAGAAACCCAAACGCGTTTGAGGTTGTCAAACTATTAGATCACGCAGTTATTCCAGAAAAAGCACATCTAGGTGACTTAGGGTGGGATTTATTTTGTGGAGAACAGGAGACTCTATTCCCAGGCGAATATAAACTAATTTCAACTGGAGTTGCAGTACGATTTCCAGATGGATTTGGTGCATTCATTAAGGATAGATCGTCGATTAGTTCTAAGCAAGGTATATTCGTACACGCAGGTGTGATTGATAACGAATACCGCGGTGAAATTAAAATTCTTATGCATAACGTTAGTGGTAAGGTCAAAACGTTCTACAGAGGAGATAAGGTAGCACAGATGGTAATCATACCAGTATTTGAACATAGTCTTGGAATAACTGAAGTGGAAGAGTTTACTAATGAAACTTCTAGGGGAGACAAAGGGTTCGGATCTACTGGAGAATAGAAAATAAATGGTTACATTAACCATACGTCGCAAATCTATAAATCATTTAGTAACTTCTGAAAATTGGGGATCACCACTTCCAAATTTAGAAATTGTTAATATGAAATCCTTTGATACATCAATTGGAAGCCATTCTATGTCAAGAGAGGATATCAATTGGAGGGCGTTAAATTGTGAAACTGGATATAGATTAAAACTTGATAATGATACTGAGTGTAGTGTATGGAGTAGTGATTTTGTTCACCCATGTGGAGTGCCGCACACACTTAAAAATACACTAGCTCTACACAAATTTTCAGAATATGGAAATATTTCAAACTCAACTTATCACATTTTTTTAAGTTTAGTTATATCTGAAATTTTTAAGGATAATTCCATTAAGCGAATATACACTTGGGTAAACGAAAATTCTGTAAAAAATCTTAACCAAAACTTATTAAATATTGGATGGTATCTAGACGATTGGTATCTGTATAGTTAAGGTTCATTATACTTATTTGTATAAACGGAGTAACTATTATGAATCCTGAAGACTTTAATAATATGAGTAAGGAAGAGTTTATTGAGTGGCTTTACACTAATAGAAGCTTTTTTGTTGAAGATTTGTTTATGGATGATATAATGGACCTAGGTGCAATTGTATATGATGACGATATCTATGAATCTAAACCACCAGGAAGCGACCATGTGCAAGTATACGCTAAGGGAATTGGAGTTTGGATGTGCTTTACAAATTAAGTTACTACTATGGAATTAGAATATTCAGATTGGCATAAACTTTTCACTTCTGAAACTGCGCCTAAGTACCAGCTATACGATATTATTTCAGCAAAGATTTTTTCTGCAATAGATCAAAATTTATCTGAATGTATGCTATTTGATATGAAACATGAGCCATACGTTTGTTTGATAGATCATTCAGAATTCTCAGAAATATTGGAACATTGTTTAGAATATTTTGTCAAACAAGAAGATTACGACATATGTTGTGTCATTAGAGACGCAATAATTCAACATGTAAAAAAATGATTAGAGATATTACCACACTTAGCGAATTGAAAAGTGTATCGGCAGTAGGAAAGGTTATGTTAGTATTTCATGCCACTTGGTGTGGACCATGCAAAATATATAAGCGAGTATATGAACGAATAAACGAAACAATAAGTGACGTGACAGTTATTCGGGCAGATGTTGATGAATCACCAGAATTAAAAGAACATTTTAATATTCGATCGGTACCTGCTACCGTTATTATTAATGGTGGCAATACTACTGCAAAAAACGGAATAGTTCCTTATCCACTATTGGAAAACATGTTATCATAATGGGAAAAACTCGTAAGACTGAGAATGATTTCTCAAACGTCAAAACAAAGAACCGTAAAACAGTTCCTCATAAAAAGGGCAAGTATAAAGACGACTTCATGGAAGATATGTATGAAGACGATCATCAAAATAGACTAGAATTTGACTCACTGATACTTGACATCTATGGCGACGACGGGTTTTAAGTTATGGCATTTTTGATTATATTAGGTATGTTAACACTAATAACGCATACATTATGATGGGTACAGAATTTTTATCTATGATAGGTTTAGTTTTGCTATTGGGGTTTAAAATACTCTACGAACTCAAAAATACACAGAGAAAATGGGACGTCCTAAGGGATCCAAAAACAGATCTAAACATACTAACGTAGATCCATCAGAAGCCGTAACATTTACGATCACTATGATGGTTCCAACTAAAATGGAAGTAGTTTTACACAAAAACGTTAATATGCACAAGTACGTGCGAGATAACAGAGATGAAGTTGTAAGGCTGCTGAAGAAGAGTAAAGTTACAAATTTCGACGACATGCAAATGTTGCGATATGAATGGGATTAGAATATGAAGCCACCTTACGTAAGGTACTCTAACGACGAGTTAGAAGATAGATACAATGAGTTTATGTCAGTTCTCAAAAAACTGGTAAGTCCTGAACGATATGAACTATTAGAACATATGTATTCAGAAGATGAATTAGGTGGATCATTAGTTCTTAGTCCAGCATCAGGGAGACCACACTTTCATGCCGCATATCAGGGTGGTTATATAGATCACATTTTAAATGTGGTAAAGTTTTCTAGAAAGTTGGCGAAGGTATATAAGTCTTTAGGTGGAACAATTAATTTCACTTCAGAAGAATTGGCAATGGCAGCATTTCACCATGATCTAGGAAAGCTTGGTACTCCTGATGAAATGTACTATATGATTAACGATTCAAAGTGGCATATTGAAAACCGCAATGAATATTTCAAGCACAATCCAGAACTAGAGTTTATGCCTGTTACTGATAGGGCATTCTTTACTCTTCAAAAGTATGGAATTACTCTTACTGAAAATGAGATGATTGGCATTAGACTTACGGATGGAATGTATGAAGAAGGCAATTCATTATATCTATGTAAGTTTGGTGAAGATCAGCAATTGAGAAGAACAATTCCATATATTCTTCATTGGGCAGATCATATGGCTGCAACAATAGAAAGAGAAAGTGAATTTACAGTATAGACATTATATTTAAGAGTATACTAACAGAGAATTGAAATGGCCCACGTTAAATTAACAGAATTGCTGACCGAAGCAGATAAGAAACCAGATTTCTTAAAACTTATAAACGCTAAGCTCAAGGAGCTAGGTGTTAAAAAGAAAGCAAAACAATCAGATTTGCAAGATAAAATGCAATTATTAGATTCTGGTAAAATTAATCCATCTACTCTTGGTTTTATTGGAAATATGTTTGAAGATCTTACGTTTGAGGTTAGGGTCGGTAGTGATCCTGACTATGGTGGTGGTACTGTTGTAATTCTAATAGAATTTGATTATCATCATCCAGGTGGTGGCCATAACGGAAATGCTACTAGATACACATATACGGTTCTTGATGGCAACAAATGGAAAACATCCGGAAGATAAAATAATACTGCACACAATTAACACATTTTATACTAGAAGAGGAGTAGAAATATTCCTCTTTTCTAGTATATGGAGTATTTATAGTCAACAAACATAAACCCCGAAAGGAATAGTTATTATGAGATACAAACAACAAATGACAAATACTGTAGACCGCTTAGGACTCAAAGTTCTTATTTTAGAGCGTATGGTATTAGGTAGAGTTCCAGCAAATCAGGAAACTGCTACACGAGCTATAGATGAATTAAAGGAAGAAGTTGAGAGACTTGAAGAAGCACTAACTCTAGAAGATTAAATATCTTAATTTGAGACTCTAATGCGATTTATCACATTTCTAACTGGATTTTCAGCAGTGGCGTTAGCTATGTGTGCTGCATATTTTTCAGTTACAGGATTTGGACTTCTTTTCAGTGGAGCTGCAATTGCAGTTTACTTTATGGCAGGCCTTTTAGAATTTGGTAAACTAGTAGCAACATCCCATCTTCATAACTATTGGAAAGAAACGAATGTTGTTGTTAGGAACGCAATGGTATCAATCATTCTTATATTGGTGCTAATCACTTCAGCAGGCATATTTGGATTTCTTTCAAATGCTTATACACAAACCCAGATTAGTGTGAATCAGGTAGAGTCCAGGGTGACCTTGTTTGAAACCCAACGTAATAACGCATTAGTTGATATTCCAAGGTGGGAAAATAGGATCAATACACTATCTGAAAATAGAACTCGCCAGGAAGTTAGATATGATAGTTTAGTAGCAGGAGAGCATTGGGTAAATGCTAGAAAAACTACAGATCTTATAACTGAAGCAAATGTTGAAATTAATTCGTTGAGTGATCAGATTACCCAAGCAAGGGTTGATGCAGATTCATTAAGTACATTAGTCTTTGATACTAGGCTTGTAAATATAGATACTGAACGCGAAATTGGTGGATTTAAATTTGTAGCAGAGGCGTTAGGAGTAGAATTAGATACTGTTGTGAAGTGGTTTATTTTTCTTCTCATATTTGTATTTGATCCGCTGGCACTATTATTAATCATTTCGTTCAACAACGCAATTAGAGTAGATAGAGAAAATAAGAAAGATCCTGAAGATTCAATTGAAGAAGATGACAATATGATATTTGGCGATATGTACAAGCACGGTGAAGCGTTTTGGAATAAAGAAAATGATAGTGAAGACGACGAAATTCTCAAACGAGCAGTTAGAGATGATAATAGTTTTAACGAAGCTGTAGCTACTGAATCAATTATAGAAGATAAAAAGCCAACACATTATGATGTTGCAACTGCAGGTGGAAGGGTAATCATAAAGGCTAAGGAATTCAAACCACATGTTCATATAGACGCAAGGCCACTTTTCGACCACATAGATCCTGAAACAATTTAAACCAAACAGAGTATTACTTGTTTGGAGTTTAATAATATGATAACAACAGACTTAGACAAATTAAGAATACCTGTACCGGTAAGTAATTTTGAATCAAATGAAGCTGAAGTAATTTCAGCAGCGCTATTTTCAGAATTAACGATAGCAGGTGGATTGGGATTATCTGCAAATCAGATAGGATTGAGTAAGCGAGTATGTGTAATTAATGTTAAGGAGGAACCTCTTTATTTAATTAACCCTCAGATTGTAGAAACTTCTGAAGAACGGTTTACGTATTATGAGGGATGTTTATCTATTCCAAAAACGAAAAAGAAGCTAATCAAAACTGAGCGGTTTGAGTGGGTAAAGGTTAGAGCAGATAATCTAGCAGATGATATGGTTTTTGGTCCAGATAGTAGAGAAGATTGGGATGCAAACCCAGTAAACTTCTGGAATGATGTTGGGTTTCTGCAATCAGTAGTAATTCAGCATGAGATAGACCATCTGAATGGAATTACAATTAAAGATAGAGTGTATTCTAGTACTGTTTCTAAAGTTAAAAAGTACGGTAGAAATGAACAAGTTATGTTTATGAATGTTAAGACAGGAGATGCAGAATTTATGAAATATAAGCATGGAATACACCTGTTAGGTGAAGGATGGGAGGTTAAATAATATATGTTAGATTTGGGTCTATTGGAAAAAGAAATACAAGAATTGTTAAAAGACACCCCTTCTGATTATATTTACCACAATCGGATTATGGACACATTAGAAATATGTGTTTTGTTTGATACAGACAAAAAGAAAATTTTAACCCATCCAACAGGTCAAACCATTTGGATGCATAAAGAAGATTGGCCGTTAGCACTTAACATGTGCGAACGTTTTTTTACTAACAATAGCATAAGCAACGAACTGGTTCTTAGTAGTTACATAAATAGATTATCAATAATACGAGAACACATATTATGTCAATGCAATTTAAATACTTAATATCAATACTAGTTATATGCATATTGGGAATTTCGATTATACCGATTCCGGTTAAAAGTAATGGTGGTCTTCCCACATCACTGAGATTGTATGCTAGAATTATTGAAACCTTTGATTACAAATGGGCAGTCATGTCCAATGAAGATAAGGAAAAGATTCATAACGAATCTCTTTGGATTGCTAGGGTTCTTTTAAGTGAAGATACTAGAAGAAAACCTTGGATAATGATGGCTTCTATTGTTAAAAATAGAGTAGACACTGAGCATAGAAGAAAAACTAATGTATGGTCAGTCATTCATGACAAACGGCAATTCTCAGCTGTTACTGGAGAATCATGGAATAGATATAAGAAACTAACATTAGATTCTAATAATTCTCATTTCAATGAATCATACGATATTGCAAGAAACGTATTAGTAATGGGAGTTCCTAATCGTTATGAAGGAATTACTCATGCGTATTACCCGTCAACTATGACTGGAGTGTATGGGTATAATAAGAGCTATCCAACTTGGGATACTCCAAACAATCCTATGGATATGCGAGACGGAGTAGATGGATGGGTATATGGTGCACCATAATGTATTATTCAGACGAAGAGCGACTAAAAAAATTAGAAGATCAAATTGATAAGTTAGTTAAGTCAAATAATGATTTAATGGTAGAGGCTGCAACTTCTAGAGCATCAATTCGTGTTTTACGCCATTATTTAGAAATTACTGTATACTTATTGTTTGAAGAAGGGATAATGGATAGAGAAGATTTTTTACATAGATTGAATGGTGCGCAGCATAGTGATATTGAACGCGATACTGAAGAAACAGCAGTCTATATAAAATCTGAACTAACCAAAGTAAAAGAAGCAAAACACAAAGGGTATAGAGGATTTCTTTCTAAACCCGATATCGGTGAATCTTAATATGAAATTAAGCGAAATGGCAGAATTATTACAAACAGCCTTAGACTCAGAAAACTGGGCTATGGTACGGGAAGTTGTTCAACTATTGTTGGACTATGATGAATTTGAATACTCAAATGGAACTTTAGAATAGGTTATGAGTATATTTATATAACAATATGGGGATGTACTTGGTATTCGACTATGTTGGAGCGGTATGAAGTGCGTGTAGACTAGAAAGGTCTTAAACATCAAAAAACAAATAAATGCAGAATCACTTTCTGACTTTACCTTCGAAGATGCCATGGCACTCGTTGGGACTCCTGTAGAAGAAGTATTAGCGTAAGCTAACTTGGGGTCTTAATCAAAGACTTTTACAAACCATGTTCTAAGAAATATGTAGAACTGAAAAACTTGTTTCGTTAAACATTGCATAACGCAAAATTCAATGTGACTTTGGAAATTGGAAAGAAATTACCTACACACGTGAACGACTTTGTATTGAAACAATGTAACACCCGGGTTCGACTCCCGGCATCTCCACGATTAATTATTTTTTAACTTACCGTACAATATGTGGTTTTACTTATTCTTATTGACTTTTATCTTACTGATTATCTCAGTATATGCCAATTGGAATGCAGACCGTAAAAGCGGTTTGTATGAAGAATGGGCAGAGGATACCGTTTTAAAGATACAAAACACACTTTCAGAAATGCAAGAAATTGATGAAGGTGGAGCGTTTCAATCGGACGATGAAGTTGGTGATATTTTTGAAGAATTATTAGCAGCAGCAGAAAATCTTCAAACTATAGAATACAATATATGAATTTAAGTGAAGTTGTACAGTACGAAATAGTAACTAAGGCAAAAGAATTTCTAGAAGAAAAGGCCAAGACGGCTACTAGAAATCGTGGTCGTAAAAAGAAAATATTTTATTTTACGCAGGAGACTGAAAATGCTATTGTTCTCTATAACAAAATGTCTTGGAAATCTGATGTATGTGTAGAGACCTTGGCTAAGTTATATGATGAGTTACACAGAGTTACCAATATAACAATGGAGCTAGAAGATAAGGAACTCAAGCTAAGTGATCTTAATCACAAAATAAAAAGACTAACTGCTCAGTTAGAATACACCACTCTGCTCTATACAGATCACAGATCAACCGAAATAGAGTACTGGAAAAATAAAATATTTAGCGATCATATTATATATCCACTTGAAAAAATAGTGGAGAATATGTACAACAAATATAAGCTTTCATATTTTGATGCTCCACCTGATCATATTAAAACAGAAGCTCTTCATAACTTATTATTGAACCTTCATAAGTACGATGAATCAAAGGGAACTAGGGCATTTTCGTATTTCACAGTAGTTGCTAAGCATTATCTTATGCAGTTGAATAATAGTAATCACAGAAGGTATAAGAGATCTACATTAATGTCTACTATGCCAGAAAATTGGGAAATTGAAGATAATTTTTTCGAAAGAGAAGACGTTTCTGAGTGGGTAGAATTTAAAGGTATAATGCTAGATTTTTGGGATAAAAATCTAACTACTGTATTTAGAAAAAAGAGAGACATACAAATTGCAGATGCCATATTAGAATTGTTCAGGAGATCAGATAGCATTGAAAACTTCAATAAAAAGCATCTGTATTTGCTAATTAGAGAAATGGCAGATTGTAAAACTCAATACATAACTAGGGTTGTAAACATAATGAAAAAGACCCAGTTTGATATGTTAACTGAATTTCGAAATACTGGAGATATTGTAGAGGTAGGACGAGAATTTAATATGAGTAGCAGTTTCAAGTGGTGAGTGATAGAGGATAGTGATGTAATGAATTGTGGGGTTTGAATCATATCAAACCCCACTTTTTTTATGCCTAGTATATTTATAGAAGAACTGAAATATGGTATAAAGCAAAATGGATACATCAAAAAAGGTATTTGGAAATAAGTCATTTGATAGTCTAATGAACGACATCTATTCGAATTCTACTAGAAAAGCTAGAACGATAGATGGTATTATTTCTAAAATGACAGATATGATTGGGAAGGAAGATGGTGGAAAGGATAACAAATACGATTCTAAACTGATTCTTCCAATGATTAGGGATTATTTAGAAACTGCTGTTAGGAACGATGATCATCTAATTAAGCTGGCAACACTCTATCAGAGAATAGCAATTGCGGAAATGAAAGAACTTGGAGATGACGGATTCCTAAGTGATAGTGCAATTGAACAGTTGAAACAGGAAGCAAAGGATTGGGCAAACGACGTTAAAAAGGAAACGCTAGAAGAGCCAATCACTGAAGATGATACTACAACTGAGGAATAAATGGGTGTAGGTCATACTAAAACATTACACAGATTTAAGAATACTCAAGAATCTGCTATAAAGACAAATCATAACAGGGATGTTGATAAGACATCATACTTTTTTGAATTGGATACTGCGATAGTTATTAGGGTAATAGATTCAATAGATGATCCTGAAATAACTAAAACTGGAAATCTATCTCTTATTGGATCTGTCCTATGCAAGCCAATTCATTCTATGACAAATAGGGGCGATGATGATGCAATTCTTGCATATCCAATGAGCCCAAGTGTGAAGCAATTCCCAGTAGTAAATGAAATGGTAGTAGTTGGAGAGTTTGGAACTTCTCCAGTTCCGTTCTATTGGCCATTGAATTATTTTAACAACATAAATTACAATGGTAACAGGAATTTAAATACTAGAGATGGAATAGGTATTGGAAATTCTAATGATAATACTTCTAACTCGTTTTTACCAAGCATTGGGAGTAGACAATTAATTCCTAGTTCAGGAGATACTATAATTCAAAGTAGATTTGGATCTGCAATTCGATTTACAGATTCTTCGGCAAATGATGATAATATAAGTTCGTATTCTCCGTCGATTCTAATAACAAATGATATTAGAGGTACTACAACTAAAAATTCAATTGTCATTTCTGAAGAAAATATCAATAGAGATGGTTCTTCTATTTATCTTACTAGCGGGCCTGCTAATGTGAATCTTCAGCCAACTGTCTATTATGATAAGGCTAAAAAAGTTTTAATTGATGGAAATGGATATGAAAAATTTACTACAGTAAAGGGTGGCACAACAAGTTCGTTTATATATCCTAGGGAGTTAGATGGTAACCAAGTATTGATTTCATCTGATAGATTAGTATTTACATCGAACATACACGAAACACTATTCTTTTCTAAAGGTCAATTTGGAATATTCAGTGATAGTAAATTTTCAGTTGATAGTAATTTAGGAATAGACCTATCAACTCCAAATTCAAGCTTTAGATTAAAATCTAACAACACATATATAAATTCGTCAGATATCTATTTAGGAAAGGAAAACAATATAGATCAACCAGCGCTATTAGGAACAAATACACTAATTCATTTAGATGGATTTTTTAAAGATCTTAGAGATTTTATGAAAATTCTTTCTAGTCTATTTGATTCTGCTGAGAGGGGTGGTCAATTGAACATCCCAGGATTAGTAGATATGGTAAATGCATTTTCAGAAAATGTAAACAAGCAATATGTACTTACAGAAGATATCAAACAAGCATTATTGAGCAACACTGTATTCATAGGACCCAATAAATAATGAGTAGACTATCTAAATTAAAAACACTAGGAGTTGGTAATAAAATAGGATCCGCTATGAGTAGAATCATGGGATCGCTATGGGAAGTGTCTGCTGTTATTTCACAAATACTATTAACTAAACTTATTTTAGATGATCATGGTGATCCAATAAATGATACAGAAGCTGCAAAGCAGGAAAAACTTAGAAGTCAATGGGAAAAGGCAAGAAAAACTTTATATTGGTGTGAGAAGCGAACTAGAAAAATTGTAAAGCTAGGATTAATTTTAACTACAGTGGCAATAATCATTAGAGTGATTCTACGAATTGCAAAATTTGCAACTAGATTTTCACCGCCTGCAGCTGCTGACTTTGCAACATTATATTATAAGGCACAAGATATACTAAAACGAGTCGCAACTACAACCGCAGTAATTTCTTCAGGAGCAGCATTGATAAATTTGTTTTGTGCAGCTAAACTAGAAGAGCTATACGAAGTTCAAAATCTAGCCTATGCAGATGACGTTACGGAATTTGGTGAAATAGATCCAGATCCATACTTCGAATTTGATGAGGATGGTTACAATAAAATTTTAGATGATATTCAATTAGAGTTAGAAGAGTTGAACGCAAGCAGACTTCCGTCAACACAATCAGAATGCGATATCATATTTGAAAAATTAAATGCCATAGACACACTAGATGAAATCATAACTGACGCATCTGAATTTCAAGATGATCCGTTTATTATGCTTCAATACGAAGGAGGTGAATCTGCAATAGATCGCTTCAAGGATAACATTACTAGAATTAGAACAACACTACTGAGATAAGCAGACACAATTCTACTATGTGGATATTTACTAGTATATTAATAGAGGTAAATGCAAAATGAAAAATGCACAAAAGTTAATCACAAAAATACGATTAATGGTCGAACGGGAAGTTAAAAAGCAGGTAAAGTCCATATTGGCAGAACATATTTTACTTTCTAAGGAAGATTATGGATCATTATTAGAAGCAATAGCTACTAAATCTAATGTACAAGAACATCACACATCACAAAATGTCGATGCGTTTGCTGATGCAGCTAAGGTTCTTCAAGATTTTAGAAATTCTGGAGTACAGTCATCACAACCTCAACAGCAGGCAGAGCCTGCATTAGCTGTACCGACTCACACACTGAAAACAGGAAAGGGCAAAATAGACGAAGTATTAGCAAGTATGCGTGGTGGAATTGTCGGTGAATACTCACAATACGGTGGGCATGATGATGGGCAAGGTGGAGACTTTAATGAAATAGCAGGTGGAGTGTCAGATACTCAAACATTTTCAGCAGCAGCAATGCATGCAGGTGGAGCAGGAAATGCAGTACCAGTTCAAACTAGAGGTACTGGAGGTCAACAAATAGATATAAACTCATCAGCAGGGAAATCACTAGCAAGCGCATTAACAAAGGATTATTCAGGAATGATGTCTAAAAAATAATAATAAATGCCATTAATCGTATCCCAATCATTGTCATCTTCAGATCCATTAGATCAATCACCATCTAAGGCAGTTGGTATTACATTACCAATTGTTAAGGGATCAACTGGGTATTTTAGACAATCATTTACTACAGATGCAGCAATACGAACTGATTTGATAAATCTATTACTAACTAAGGTTGGTGAACGTCCAATGAATCCAGAATTCGGATCAACATTATACGACTTAGTGTTTACTCAACAATCTGTAGACATAGAATCTGACGTAGAAGATAGGGTTAGAGAAGCTATATCTAGGTGGATGCCGTTTGTCAATATCCATTCAGTTACAATTCAGAAAGAAAGCGGAGAGCCAGATATTTATTCTTTGAGAATAAGCATAAATTATTCTGTATCAAACGTTGTGGGATCTTCTGATCTAACACTTTTAGTAGAGGCATAATGAGATAAGTAATGGCATTAGTTAACATTGACCAAAATAATAACAGAAATAAAGAGATAAATTACCTATCTAAAGATTTCACTCAATTTAGACGTAATTTGATTGAGTATGCTAAGACATACTTTCCAGATACGTATAATGATTATAATGAATCATCTCCTGGAATGATGATCATAGAAATGGCTTCGTTTGTGGGTGATGTTCTTTCATATTATATAGATGACTCATTAAAGGAAAGTCTTCTTCCATATGCACAAGAACGAAAAAATATTGTAAATCTTGCACAGTTTTTTGGATATAAAATTCATCCTATTACTCCTGCTACAACCAGATTAAACGTATATCAATTAGTGCCTGCTACTGGGACTGGTATTAATAATGTACCGGATTATTCATATACATTAACTGTAAAATCTGGAATGGAAGTAGAATCTGCTATAGATCCTACTGTGCGATTTAGAACTGAGATCCCAGTTGATTTCGGGTTTAGTAGTTCGTTTGATCCAACATCTACAAGTGTTTACAGTAGAGATTCAGTTTCTAGCGAACCAATATTTTATTTATTAGAAAAGCAAGTAGATGCTTTAGCTGGTGCTGAAAAAACAACCACATTTACAATTGGATCTGCAGAAGAATTTAAGACATTAACAATAGACAGCACTAAAGTTGTGGAAATATCATCTGTTACCGATTCTAATAATAATACGTGGTATGAAGTTCCGTATCTAGTCCAAGATTTTGTGTATATCGATTACGCCAATACTGACAGATACGACACAGCCCTTTCTTCTCATAAAGATTCTGTGCCATTTCTTCTTAGAATGCTTAAAACTCCACGGAGATTTGTTACTAGACTAACTGAAGAAAATAAACTAGAAATTCAATTTGGATCTGGTGTATCGTCAGATGCAGATCAAACATTAATTCCTTCTCCTAAGGATATTGGACTTGGAAATAATGCAAAATCATTATCTGATCCGATTGATCCTCAGAATTTCTTTTCAACTAGAACATATGGACAAGTTCCAGCAAATACTACACTAACTGTTAAGTATGTTGAAGGTGGTGGCCTATCTTCAAACGTATCTGTTAATGATCTTACTAGCATTCGCAAAATTGAATTTGAAACTGAAGATGAAACATTTACCTCAGCACAATCAATAACGGTATCTGAATTGAAACAGAGTTTATCTGTGACTAATACAGTTCCAGGAACAGGTGGTAGAGATGAAGAACCATTGGAAAATATTAGGAATAATGCTATTGCATATTTTGCATCACAACAAAGAGCAGTTACTAAACGCGACTACGAAATTAGAGCATTGTCTATGCCACCTAGATTTGGTAGCATAGCTAAGGTTGTAGTTTCACAAGATGCACACGGTGATGTATCAGTAAATGATGAGCAAGAAAAGCATAATCCATTTGCAATCAATATGTATGCATTAGGATACGACGCAAACAAAAAATTAGTAAACATAAACGACGCAGTAAAGGAAAATTTAAAAACCTATCTAAGTGAATACAGAATGGTAACTGATGGTGTAAATCTCATAAACGGATTTGTAGTTAACATAGGAGTTGATTTTTCGATTACTGCATTTAGATCTGAAAACAAAAAAGAAGTATTATTGAGGGCGATAGAAAAGGCAAAAGAATTTTTTAATATAGACAATTGGACATTTAACCAACCAATAAATCTTTCAGAATTAGAATTAGATTTAGCTTCAGTAAAGGGAGTTTCATCAGTTCAAAACATAGTTGTACGAAATTTATCAGGAGGTTTATATTCAGACTTCTCATATAATATCAAAAGAGCAAGACGAAACACTTCGGCAGTAGACGGATCTACAGAACTTGGAAAAATAATCTATCCTAGTTTAGACCCCAGTATTTTTGAGGTGAAATATCCATCTAAAGACATAAGAGGCAGAGTACTATAATGCATCATTTCATTTTTCCAAATAAAGACACTACCCTTTATATGCAGCAGTCGACCCAAAATACGGGTATTGATGAAATCATAGAAGTGGAAAAAAGCTTTTATAATGGTACTCTTAGAGAAAACGCTAGAGGTTTAGTTAGTTTCGATATCACTCCAATTTCAAATTCTATCGTCAGTGGTACAATTGCAGCAGGAGCTTCATATTATCTTAATATGACAATAGCAGATGCTAAGCAAATTCCATTGGAATATACACTATACGCATATCCAGTATCTCAGAGCTGGCAAATGGGAGTTGGTACTAAATATGATGGAGTAACAACTACTGGAGCATCTTGGCTTTACAAAAATTCTGCAGATTCTGCATCGCTGTGGGTATCAGGATCAACTACTGCAACTGGATCATTAGCAGCAAATACAAGTGGATCTGTTGACGGATCTGGTGGGGGAACTTGGTATACATCATCTGCTGCATCCCAATCGTTTTCAAACGAATCTTCAAATATCAGAATGGATGTTTCTGTAATTATGAGACAGTGGTTAAGTGGAAGTATTCCTAATCATGGTTTTATAGTTAAACATACTGAGGCAGTTGAAACTGACATTCAAGATTATGGAACATTGGCGTTCTTTTCAATGGACACGAACACAATTTATCCACCAACATTAGAAGTGGCATGGGATGACTCTTCAGTGTCAACAGGATCACTATCAGAGTCAACAGATTCTGATAGAGTAGTATACCTTAAAGATTTACGTAGTGAGTATAAGAGAAATTCTAAAGCTCGTATACGGTATTTTTCAAGGGCAAGATATCCTTCAAAAACATTTACTACTGGTAGTCAATACGATATAAACAATTTCTTACCAACTTCATCTTACTATTCAATTCAGGATGCAGTAACAGAGGATGTTATTATACCATTTAGCGATAACACAAAATTAAGTATAGATTCTAATGGTAGCTATTTCGATCAGTGGTTTAGCGGCTTTCAGCCTGAGCGCGTTTACAGAGTTGTACTTAAAATAGAGCGTAACAGTCTAGTAGACTATTATGATGAAGATAACGTATTTAAGGTTGTGAGATAACATTGACTAGAATTGTAAACATACAAAACGTAGGCATACAAACTTTTAATATAGACCCGACTACTGGAGAAACGGTAGATCTACAGTATGATATGCTTGATCCTACTGGCGAAGTAATTTTAACCGACAGTGAAGGTCAGCCTCAACTGAATATCAATACTATTAGTTTAGAATCTACTCAAGCACAAGTAGATTACGGTCAAATGATAAAATCTATTGATGTTACCATAGGAGAATTAACTGGAGGTGCCAGATCATTTGTGTTATCTGACGATGTATTTGGAACTTTATGTTCAGTAGAATTAGAATCTAAGGATGCACTTTCTATCTTAGTTGAAAAATTAAAAGCAGAAATTGAACGATTAACGTTACAGCTCACAGATCAATCAGAACTAAATAGAACCATATTCGAATTGAGATCTGAATTAGAATCATTAACTAATGATTTTGAAGAGCTAGTAACTGCAATAGAAGTACTACGAGAGTGCAATAGTTCCCTAGAACGTGCAGCAACTACTAGAGATGACGCAGTTCAACAGTTGAGCATAGAAAACAAAAAATTATCTTTTGAAAACGCTGCGCTTAGAAGCGAAGTAATTAGATTAGGTGGAAGTTTGAATAGCGATGATGATGGCAATAGAGGTGGACGTGATGGTGGTGTTGAACTAGATGGAGATGGCAATGTTGTTGTAGTCAGACCTATTGATGAAATTAGACGTATTGCTCGAACTGTAATTTCCGATATGAGTACTAGCAATACTAGACAACTTGTCAGTGAAATTGCTATCATACGGTCATCTACAGTAATGTCAGATATACATGATGCATTCGACACAATATTTGCAGAAATGAATCGACGTCAGCTTGAAAAATTACGAATAGACATAGATAGGTTAGAGCAATTACTTGATGATGTGTTTTATTCAACTAGACAGGACGATTTTAGATAAAATTTAAATGGCAAAAATAGATACAAATAGCATAAACGTAATCACACAGAACAGAATATCTGGTGGAGATGCAGAATTTTTTATAGGTTCTATAAATTCAATAGTAGATAGGTTCGGTGGTGGGCCAACGGATGTTATTGTTAAGAGACTATATGATAGAAATGATTTTTTGATTAATTCTATAATATCTACTGATATTCCTGCATATGATAAGGGCAAAATATCAGTAGATCCGGAATTAGATATTACTGAATTCGGATTTAGTAGTGGGGAATTTAAAATTATATACAATTTTTGGAGAATTTTGGTTGGAGATGTAGATTCTCCTGGAGTATACATAAGCGAAATTTCACCATCAAAAACTGAAGTTAGATTATTACCTACTAAGGGAAATGAAGATAGATTTAAGAGATTTGCAAATGCTAGCCTATCTGACGCAGAAATAAATAAAATGTTAGATTATATCTTTAAGCCTCCAACTGAAGCATACCCATTTACTGGGTTTATTCCTGAACAAATAATATCAGAAAATTTAACTCAAAACTTCAAGGAAGAACTATTTAAGTTTGATAGACACGGAAGTGCATCTCCTATCGAAATGGGCGCGTATTTTTCATATGTTCTTCCAAACAAATTGGATTTGATAATTAGTAACACTAGACAAAGTACGTTTGAATTTATACGCCTTAACGGAATATCAGATCAAACGGAATTTAAAGAAATACTTAAAACAGAATTTAAAAATAACATACGAGTAGCATTTGGTGAATAATTCAACTATATATGATATGGTAGCATCATTAAGCCCAGAGGGATCTGTAGACTTAAATAAAACTACATCATTCAATTCAAGTTTTATTGAGTTGAATAGGACATATGTGATTGAAATTAAATTGATCGGTGTCGGTTCTGTCGACAATATCACGTTTAATGTTGACACATCTAGTAATCTAAGTGCGGTAAATAACACTCCACTAAAATTAGACGGTAGCGACGTTGTAGTATCATATGTTATCACCAATACTTCTATAGGCGATGGATGGCTTTCAGTTTCAACGAATAGTGACAGGCGCAACACGTATCATTTTCTAGTGGGAATTCCAATTGAGCTTACTGCATCTGTAAATCATAGCTTAGTGATTACAAAGCAAAATGAATCACCTTCAGATGCACCTGTAATTTCTATAACATATGCAAACGCAGATAGCATAGTTATAATAGGTGGACCTAACACACTATTTAATACTGGAAATTCTGTTACACTAGATGTAGAAAATTCTACAACCCCTGCTACACTTAAGAAATTCTTTCCATTTACATTTTTTGATAATCAATTTGGACGTAAATCATTATTAGTATCTGCATTAAATTTAAATGGTAGAAGTAAAACTGAACCAATAAAGATTGAATTTAAATCATTTGACGTTGCAGAAGGCGAAGCAATATTTAGTGATCCTAAGATTAATAAACAGGCTATATTTTCTGAACAGGATATTATAGTATCATATGTACCTAGAAATACAGAAAGATTCTTTATAGATGACGGTGCAGCAGGTGGATTTGTAATACCTGATGTTATTGTAGGTCTTCAGAGCTATGAGAATATTGAAATTCAATATGTACTAGACACTAGGCCATTAGAAAGCAGAATAAGAGATATCAAAGTTCATAGTGGAGTTCCACTGGGCACATATAGAGTGTTTATTGAATCTGCTGTAAGATATGATGATGTTGGAGATACTAGAGTTTATATAAATTCTCTATTGACAATTCAGCCAGGAATAGCTAAGAGTTCTCTAACAATAAGCGAATTGACAGATCAGTTATTTATAGGCATTTGTGGTGATGTAGAAATTCCATTAAATATTAATCACATCATAAACGATAAGAAGGTACTTAGAAATATTCTAGTATCAGACGACGGAACAGAACAATTGATGTTTTCATACGTCACAGATGTTAATGATTCAATAGTGGCTAAATTATACGAACCTACTGAATCAACAAATTTAGATTCATTTTTCATAGCATATGAGGTTATGGATTCATCCATTGTTAATCTCAAATTTGAAAGAGGATCTGTAGTCGTACGTAATGAGTTGCGTGGTCCTAATTTTGATATTGATGATTCTATGGATTTGGGATTACCTATTTCCAATAACGAAATTGTAGGAGCTGACACTAGGAACGGAACTGCTATGTATAGGGCAGACGATTTGCTCAATTACAAAACAGATGCTGAGCATAATACAATATCAGACGATGATTTGACCGGATATGGATATATTTCTTCAGGTTCGGCAACTACTGACATTATGAATTCTGTATTAGGTGGAAGTAATTTCATTACAGATGCCAATCTAGATATTGATTACACATCGTTTAGTAATTTCGTATTTTATAGTTCAGCTGACGAAAGATTAACTAATTTCAAATACAAACTTCAGTTAATAGAAGCAGATCAGCTAAAGATAAATAATATCAATGATGGTGGAGCAGTTACAGGAAGTATATTAGTAAATAGAGAATTAGGAAAGCTGAGCTCTAACATAAATAGAATTAAAACAAGTTTCGACGGTTATGAAAATTTCTTATACCTTGACGAGGGCAATAGTTCTTGGCCAAAATCTAATGGATCAGTTATTCATACTTCTGGTTCTAATTCAATAGCATATTTTGCAAGTCAATCTGCAATTGCTCAAACATATGACGATAGCAATTTTGATAGTTTGGCCAATTTATTGCCAGAGCACATTATACGAGATTCGGCTAACGTAGATTTTGTATTGTTTACAACAATGCTAGGGCAACATTTTGATATCATAAAATCTCACATCGATTCCATGAGCAATGTATATGTGAGAACACATACATCTGGAAGTGGAACTCCTACCGAACTTTTAAAGCCTGTACTTGAAGCGTTTGGATGGCAAATTAGAACATCTGGATCAGATAGGGAATTAACGGATTATATACTAGGTAAAAACCTAGATGGATCTAACTTATCATCATCTACTGCTAAAAAGAGAGAAGAACTTCTTCTTAGAAGATTCTTAAATAATCTTCCGTTCTTACTAAAGACAAAGGGAACTAGAGCATCAATTAGGGCTATATTCCATATTTATGGTATTCCTGACGGGTTTGTTCAAATACGAGAGTTTGGTGGGCCTACCCTGATGACTCGTAAGAACATCTATTATACATTTGATGATCCAATTGCAGAACTGAAATTGTCTGGCTCTGAACAGATAGAAATAGATTGGGTAGACTCTGATTTGTCTAGGAAGCCAGATTCACTTGAAATTAGTTTTAGAACAACAAATATTCCAGAGTTTAATTCTCCTGCAATATCCGGATCATGGAATCTATTAACTGGAAAATCAGGTTCTACTGACACAATTAACGTATTTATCGATTCTGAACCTTCATCATCATATAACGGTAGAGTGAGATTGGCTATATCTTCATCTACTGGTATTAGTCAAATTTCATCATCTAAACTTCCACTATTTGACGGAGATTCATTTACAATGATGGTAACTAGAACTAGCGGATCTGTTACAGATAATTTTGATCTTTACGTTAAGAAAAGTTTATACACAAAAATTACTCATGCATCTTCTGCATCTGTAAACGTTGCTACCTCTTCTTGGGAAGATGTTACTGACATTATTATAGGAAACGAATTTAGTGGATCGGTTGACGAATTCAGCGTATGGAAAGTTCCTCTTACTGAAACATCATTTGATCACCATGTCAGATGGCATGAATCTATTAGGGGTAACAACTATACTTCGTCAGTACAAGATTTACTGGTCAGATTAACGTTTGATAGACCACAAAACTTAGCAACTTCAACTTTACTTCCAAACTTTGCGTATACTGGATCTAATGGATATGGTGTATCACATGCTACCGCATCAAACTTTACAACGGTTGTAAGCGATCCATTTCAATTTACTAGAATAGAACAAGATTCTTCGTTTGAAGTGCCAACACTTGGATTTAGATATGAATCAGATAAAATACGATTTGAATCTCAATCATTCTTAGATGGTAAGCAACTAGAACGCAACAGTAGAATTACTAAAAAATCATTTGATCAATCTCCTATTGATTCAAATAGATTAGGAGTATTCTTTTCACCAACTACTGAAATAAATAGAGATATGATTAGAGCGTTTGGTGGACATGATTTCATGAATGAAATTGGTGACCCAGATGCAAGATATTCTTCTTCATATGCAGATCTATCTGCAATCAATGAGCATTATTGGGAAAGAAATTCATCTTCAATGAACATATATGATTATATCACTCTAATTCGTCAATTTGATAAAACAGTTTTTGAGTATGTAGAAGATATGACTCCTATTAGAGCTAAACTATCCAAGGGTATTCTTTTTGAACCTCACATGTTGGAAAGAAATAAGATAGCGTTCAAAAAGCCATCTCTATTAGAATATTCTGCAGAAGGTACAATTAACGCAATAGATACTGGATCAATGGCGTCAGGTATAGTAACATCATACAGTACAACATTATTCGTAACAGAATCTATTTTAATGACAGGAGATCAAACTTCATATTCTGGATCTGTATTTACAACAGAATCTATTTTTATGACAGGAGATCATACTACATACGATGGAGATGTTGGTTCAATTTTATCTGGATCTACTGCAATTGATTTTAACCAAGAATCTAAGGCAATAATGGTTGGATACTATGAAAATTACAAAGTACCTAATCACAGCGGGCCAAATTTTGCATCTGCTAGCTATAACTACACATCATTTGGAATGCCTCAAAGTATATTTGGAATTTATGCAATTGAGGGTGATGCTGAAATTATTTATCTTAAGGATGGAGTAGAAGGTAGAAAGAGAGTTAAACTGGAACTTATAGATATTGATAGCTACAAAACAGTAAGTCAATTAATAGACGGAAATACTGATAGTCAAGAAGGTGCTTACCACAATGTAATAGTAACAGAATCTATTCAGCATTTAAACGTACTCCATTCATCTGCTTCATTTACAGCAGGAGGAACTAAGGTTCATGGACATTTACCGTTTCATACATCCAAAACTCAAAATATATCTACTGGTCTTAGAAATTCGTTTTATAAAGGAGTAGATTTGACGGAAGAAACTACAATTGATGGTGCACCACCTATTGAAGTATTTATTTCAAATGTAGGAACCATTAAAGTTAATAAAAGCGATAGGAGCAATGATGAACCTATTTTAAATGTAGAATAATAAAAAACGAAGATAAAGACATACTTATACACAGATAGTAGAGCAAATAAATTAGAGCAACACATATGGCATATTTGAATAATACAACCATTACAGTTCAAGCGATTTTAACTAAAAAGGGTAGACAAATACTCTCTTCAGGTAATGGACTTAATGTAACTAAATTCGCAGCAGCTGATGATGAGATTGATTACGGCCTATATGACGCCGCTCATCCATTGGGATCTGCATACTATGATGATGCAATTACATCATTACCGGTAACAGAGGCAACTCCTGATGAAACTCAAGTTATGAGATACAAATTAGTTACTCTGCCAAAAACAGTAACAAGAATTCCTCAAGTAGTTGCAGGTATTCCATCCATATCTAGCGCATACAACCAAGGAGTTGTTGCAGTTTCTCCATCTACAGATGGTGGTGGAAATTCTAGATTAGGATATACAGCAATTCTGCATAACAGACGAGCTGGGGAAGTGTTGGCGTTTGGATTGGAAAACGTTAAAGTTGGTTCTGTACCATTTTATCTAGGAGATGCTACTGCAGCTACTGCTCAAGTTGCAAGTGGAATAACATTTGAATTTGTTCCTAATTCACAAATTACGACAGACATTACTACTAAGATTACTATTGTAGGAAATGAAACTGGTGGAACTGTAGTAATCCCAGTAACAATAACCGCACCTACATCTACTTAAAATTATAGAGAATAGAAAATGCCAATAGAACCAACAGGACAATTAGCAAGACAGCTTCAAGAACTTATTAATAGTTCAGGAAATGCGCTGGATACAAATAATATTGTATCCGTACTTAATGCATTTCTCCCAGCAGAAAGTAGAGTGACTACCGTAGATACTGGGATAACTGACGGTATTTATAAGCGATTAGGACCAAATGAAATGGTTCTTGGTAAAAACGAAGTTGTTACCACTGGATTGTGGGCAGGAAATACTGGAAGTCTTACAACATTCTTCACAAGTTCAAATCAAGATACTGTTTTAGATAGTGGCAAGTATTATGTAGATGTCTACAATGCTGCAACATCTTCTACAAGTTCTGAAATTCAATTCTCTATCGCATACGGTCACGTATCTGGGGCAGGGGCTCCATCGTTAGAACAATTGGATACATCTAACCTTGCAACAAGGGCAACTTACAATCAATATAAAAATCTTTTGTTAGAACCAAACGATACTAAATTTACTGTTGTAACTGGATCCGCTGCAGGTACTGCTGATATAGATGATATTTACGTGATCAACGTTGCTAGAAACAGATTTAAAGAAAAAATAGATCCAGGTAACTGGTCATTGACACTAACTGCAGGTGGATCTACAATTACACTAATTGATGATAGTGGTAAGAAAATTACAGATAATGTTGGAAAGGCTGGTAGAATATTTAATATTGCATCTGGAGCTCTTCAACTTGGACAAGTTAGTTCATCTGTATACGCAACATCTGCATCGAACGGACAAGGATTTGGACTTATGTATCCTGACGCAGGAATATTCATTCTTAATCCAAGCGCACTATCATCATCACTAGGTACAACGCTAACTCCAAACAAATCTCTTTCAGCATATCAATATAATCAGCGAAAGCTTCTTGTTGCTATAGATGACGGTAACGATTTCCAAGCAAGATCTACAGAAAATATTACATCAAACCACTATTTCGTAAGATTGAACAATAGAGAGTTTAATTTCTCTAACAATCCAACATTCATAACAGGCTCAGTTGGTAAATTTAGGAATACTACATTTGAGGGAGATCCTAAAACATTCCCAACAACAATTGGATTATATAATGAAGCCAATGAATGTTTAGCAGTAGCTAAACTATCTCAGCCAAATAAGAAATCGTTTGATCGTGAATTAAGTGTTAGAGTAAAACTCGACTTTTAAGAATGAGATATGTTCAAAACTATAGATCCAAAGCATTATAATGTACGACCGTTTAAGGCGTACAAATTATGGTCATTAGACCAAGCGTCGGACGGTATATTAGTTTACAGGGGTGAACAGATAACTGGAAGTAATTTTATCTCAGCTTCTGAAGCAACTAGTAATTTAGTTCCTAAGCGATCGATTTATAATCAGATCAATCAAATGTACTATCAAAACCAAACGCCCATAAAGATGGTTGGTATGAAGGGGCAATTTGAAGATAATATTAGGGTGATCAATACTCACTGTAACGTCATTAGCATTCCTACTAGGTATTTTGGTGAAGAGATTCTTTCAGGATCTGTATCTATTACAGACGATACAACTGGACGAACGTATATAGACGATGGAAAGGGAAATTTAGTAGACAATGCAACTCAGTCTGTTCAATTGGGAAACGTAATATATCCACATGGAATAATTATTGCAACTAGCACATCGTCATTCTATTCAGAATCATTTGCCGCAGATTTTACATTGGATTTTAGAAGCACTACTACTATTTATGAAAACGAAATATTTGTAGAAATTGGTGAAGGAGAATTCAATGTATCTCAAAATCCAACGTCATATATCAGCGATGATACTGGATCTTCATTTTATGGTTACATACGAAAGACTGGATACCATGATATTCCAGGAGAAGGTGAAGTTTATTACGATAAGAATTTTACGTCATCATTTAGCAGTTCAATGGGTGGTGGGTTTGGTGATTATGAATATTCATCTTCAGTAGATCCTACTGGATCATATTTAGCGCCATACATTACTAATCTGGCATTCTATGACGATGATCTAAATTGTGTAGCAGTTGCTAAGTTGGCAAAACCTGTAAAATCATTGCCAGATTATCCAATCAACTTTATTATCAGGTTTGACACCTAACGTATATTTATAAGAAATAGGAGAACAATATGACAGATGCACATAAAATGCGAAAATTAATGGATGGTTTAAATGAAAGCGTTAAGCCTACATTAGACGAAGCAAAAGGTTCTGCAAATCTAAAAAGATTTAAAAGTCTTGTAGAAACACAAATTAGTTTACTTACAAAATTAATAAGCGGTATTGAAGATGATTATGGAGACGGCAATTCTAAATCAGAAAAGGCTCTCATTGCGGCAATAGCACAAGCGAAAAAAGTTGAAAGTGAAATCCGTGGCATATACGGTAAATTATACTAGAGAACACTATGACAGATGCAATGAAATTAAGAACGCTAATGAATGATTTAAATGAAAGTGCCAAATTTAAGCGCAATAATCTTTCAGAAGCTAAAGATGCAGGATACGATCAATATGAAGTTGGCAAAACATACCCTACCGGAAAGGGTGGTAAAGTTAAAATTTTAAAATCTAATTTTTATAGACAAGGTCGTGAAGGAGTTGGAATATCGGTTACTTATGAAATCGTATTAAAGGACGGCGTCAAATTTAAAGAATCAAACGCAGGGCAAACATTCCTTGATTTGATTAGAGATACATACTAATAGAGAACACTAATGTCACACAGAAGACGCAGAACGCGATTAAGTATAAGTGGAACATTTTCTTCAAGAAGCAGAAATGGATCTATTCGTACAAGTCTTTCTAGAAGAGGTAGAGGATCTAGTGCCAATATTAGACTATCTGCGTTTAGTAGTGGAGGCAGAAGATCAAGAGGTAGGGCAACATTAAATTTAAGAGCACGTAACAATCGTGGATCTTTAGGTGGTGGAATTTCATTTGGCTTTTAAAAGATCAAAAAGGGTAAAGACGGATCCGTACCGTAGTAATTTTGAACGTACAATTGCAGAAAATTTAAAAGTTATTCGAATTCCAATTGAATACGAAACTATTAAGTTAGCGTACATAACTCCTGCAATACCACACACATATACACCAGATTTCATTCTTCCAAATGGTATTGTTATAGAAGCAAAGGGTCGATTAAAGGCAGCAGATCGTAAAAAAATGATTTTAGTTAGGGAACAAAACCCAACTAAAGATATAAGATTCGTCTTCCAAAGAGCAAAAAACACAATAAGCAAGAGTAGCAAAACTACTTACGCAATGTGGGCTGAGAAGAACGGTTTTCAATGGGCTCAAGGAACAATTCCGATCGATTGGATAAATGAGAAACGTAAGTGAGTTATTAAGAATTCTAAATTCTGTATTAGGTCCTAGCAGACACAGTAAAGCAGATAACGAAGAATCCTTTAAATGTCCGTTTTGTAACCATAGAAAGTTGAAATTGCAGGTCTCTATTGATAGAGGAGTATGGCATTGTTGGGTATGTAATTCTAGAGGAAAGAGTTTATACTCATTGGTTAAGAAGGCAAATGCAGATTCTCATACGATAAAACTAGTATCCGATTTAACTAGAGATCCTGAATACATAACGTATAGAAAGAAGGATAAGAACGATAAGGAAATTCCAATCCTTCGTCTTCCAAAGGAATTTAAATCTCTACTCAAATTTGAAGACTCAATAGAATTTAGAAATGCATTACATTATGCAAAGTTAAGAGGAATAACTAGAGAAGATGTTATTAAACATAACATTGGTTATTGTGCAGAAGGAAGATATTCAAATAGATTGATAGTTCCGTCGTACGATGATTCTGCTAGTTTAAATTATTTTGTAGCAAGGGCATATTACAAAGATGATCCTATTGCATACAAAAATCCACCAGCAGAACGAGATACAATTCTATTTGATCTCCATATAAATTGGAATGAGCCCATTACATTAGTAGAAGGCGTGTTTGATGCGTTGGCAATTAAGTCCAATGCAATTCCGCTATTGGGTAAATTTATATCTAACTCCCTTCATAGTAAAATTATGGGTAATAGGGTTTCTAGAATAAACATAGCGCTAGATTTAGATGGAAGAGCAGATGCTCTAAAGATAGCAAAGAAATACATGAGTCAGGGCATAAGTGTAAGACTGTTAGATATTCAGGGAAAGGATCCAAGTGAATTGGGATTCAGCGGAATATTAGAGACTGACTCAATTGAAATGGGATTTGAAACATTATTGAAGCAACGTATAGCATATGAATTATGAAACCATTGATGTAGGATTTAAGAAACTACACAGAATTTTTCACATAGCAGATTTACATATTCGAAATGTTAAGAGACATGAAGAATATAGGCAAGTATTTAAAAACTTTCTAGAAGAGATTGATCAGCCAGAACGGGCGTCTAAAAAGTCAATTATTTATATAGCTGGTGATATTGCTCACGCAAAAACTGAGATGTCACCAGAATTGATCCAGATGATCTCTAATTTTTTATCTGAATGTTCAAGTAGATACCCAACTGTATTAATACCAGGCAACCATGATTGCAATCAAAATAACGCCAATCGACTAGATGCGCTATCTCCCATAATTGATAACATGAATAATCCAAATATTCATTATTTGAAGGATTCAGGAGTATATAGGTTAGCAGATATCAATTTGGTTCATTATGGCATTTTTGAAGATCCAAAGGATTGGCCAACGCCCCCAGACGACGGTAGATATAATATAGGATTATTTCATGGTCCAGTAGATGCATCTGAAACGGATACCGGATTCGTATTATATGATACGGATACAACTCCGGAAACATTTGAAGGATGTCCACTAGTTTTATGTGGAGATATTCATAAGCGTCAAATTATTCCAGAATCAGATAACCCACTAATTGCATATGCAGGATCTCTAGTTCAGCAAAATCATGGTGAGGCATTAGATGGCCATGGATTTATGCAATGGAACTTTACAGATGGCAAATTAGAAGATGCAGATTTTCAAGATATTGTAAACGACTATGGGTATTATACGTTAGAAATTAATAATGGTGTAATTCCAAATGTAGACGATATGCCTAAGAATCCTAGACTTAGGATTCAAGTTCAAAACACAACATCTGCAGATTTAAAATTAGCGTTAGTTGAATTTCGAAAGAAGCATAACATAAAGTCATATACGATAAATAGGCTAGACGTATTTTCTAGAGACGGTAAAACTGATAACACATTGACATTCGGAGATGTTACTAACGTGGAATATCAGCTAGAGTTACTAAAAGATTATTTGGATAGAAAATTTTCATTAGATATGGATACCGTTTCTGAGATTGCTAAAATTAACGCAGATTTAAATAGTAGACTTTCAGAAGAAGAGATTATTCGAAATGTTGTATGGAAACCGATATCGTTAAAATTCGATAATATGTTTTCATATGGTCTTGGAAATTCATTAGAGTTTACGGATTTAGCTGGATTATATGGACTGTTTGCGCCAAATAGAAGTGGTAAATCATCTGTATTGGATGTGATGTTATTTTGTCTGTTTGATAAATCATCTAAGACATTTAAAGCAGATCATATTAAAAACAGAAAATCTGATGGATTTGAATGTGAATTTAAATTTCAAATTGCAGATACTGAATATGTTATTGAAAGGGTAGCAACTCAAGGTGCAAAATCGTTACGGGTTCCTGTGAGTTTTTATAAGTTGGAAGATGGGGTTAGAATTCCTCTAAATGGAGCTGATAGAAATGGTACCAATGCTAACATACGAAACCATATTGGAACGTATGATGATTTCATAGCAACAACAATATCACTTCAGGGTAATAATTCTACATTTATTAAAAAGAAACAGTCTCAGCGTAAAGATCTCTTGTCTCAGTTTATGGGAATTGGCATTTATGATAGACTTAATAAATTAGCTTCTACAGATACTAAAGAACGAGCTGCTCAAGTAAAATTGCTTAAGAAGGTAGATCATGATGAAATTTTAACTGAGTTGGATGAAGAGTTAGACGGTGTTCAATCAGAGTTTGATACCACTAAGGTAGAAGTTAAAGCAATTGAAAAGGATGTCATAAAACTTAGAGATAAAATTTCTACTAAGGAAGCATCAATGGTAAAGGTAGATGTACATGGAAATGATTTAGAAAAATTAGAAGATACGCTAGCTACATTTGAATATGAAATATCTAAACTTGAAATAGATTTAGAAGGATTAAATTCTAAACTATCTGAACATACAAAACAATTCAAAAGGAAATCTAAAAAATTAGATAAAGTTGATGTAGATGAAATTACGTTTAGACATGATAGAAATGAGGAATTATCAACTAAGGTTAGAACAATAAAGGGAAAGGCAGTTGAATTAAAAACTGCTATCATTTCTAAAAAGGCAAGATTGTCTTCAGTAAAGGATGAATACGACTATGATGAAGATTGTGGATTTTGCGTTTTCAACGCAAAAGGTCATATTAAATTAGTATCTCAATTAGAGGAAGAAATATCTAACGACAAATCAAATATGAAGTCGCTAATTGAATCTGCTAGAATTATCAATAAGGAAATGTCAGAATTGAATGTTGATAACACAATTTATGTAGAGTACACAAACGCAATTAGATTAGTTCGTGAAGTATCAAAACTAGAATTAGCGAAATCAGAATCAGAAAATAGGGTTGCTAGACTAAGTGGTGAAATTCAAAATAGACAAAATAGATTATTACCTATAGCTGAAAACATACAAAGATTCAAGGATAATAAAGATCAAATTGATAAAAATACAAAAATTGAACTTGAACTTTCGTTATTGAACAAAGAACTTTCAGCATTATCTGAAACATATGATTCTAAATATAGAGTTCACACTTCTGCAATTGGTAATCTGCGAGCATTAGAAACTAGAATTGAATCTACGTTAGAACAAATTGAGCAGCTTAGAGAATTAGAAAATGAATATGCAGTTTACGAATATTATTTAACTGCAACTAAGCGAGACGGAATTCCATCTGAGCTGATTGCTAAAACTCTTCCTGCAATTGAAAACGAAGTAAACAACATATTAGGACAAACCCAAGAATTTACAATATCATTAGAGGTTGACGGAAAGGATATTGTTGGTAAAATCAATGAAGATGGATCAAGTTGGCTAGTGGAACTATCTAGTGGAATGGAACAGTTCATTATTGATTTGTGTATGAGAGTGGCTACAATGAATGTGTGTAGCTTACCTAGGTCAAACTTCCTAGTAGTTGATGAAGGATTTGGAAATTTAGATTCAGAAAATCTTACATCAATGTTTACGATGTTTGAATATCTAAGAAGTCAGTTCGAATTTGTAATCGTAATATCCCACTTAGATGTTATGAGAGATGTGGTAGATAAATTAATTGAGATAAAAAAGGAAGATGGATTTAGTTACATCAATTACCCGTAGGTAACATCTTTCCATCTGGCTTTAATTTTCCCAATTCCCTAACAATTAGTTTACCAACAAACTTTCCCATTTTGTAGTCGTTTTCTGAACAATATCGTTTTAGAACTGAATGTGCTTCTAGTGGTATCTGAAGCATTTTGTAATCTGTATTTCTAGACATATGTAATAACCTATTTCTTATAAGTATTGAAATAATGTAAAATTTATTAAAATACTCAAAAATAATAACTCCGAGCTGTGCATATTTAACTGTAACAGTCCGGAGTTTTTATATGCCAAGAATTAAGAGAATAGTAGAAAAGCAAAATTTAGATCAATACGTAGTCTTTAAAGAAGACAGGAGTGTTGGTTCTAGATATTTTGCAGTAACGGATCTACCTCAAACTCTGACTGGTGGAAAGAACGGATTTCTAATTACAGGAACACGTGAATTAGAATTAGGAACTACCGTTAAGGTTGAAATTACAGATGTTGATGGAAACCCAGTTTACTATGAAGTGGCCCAAGGACGGCCACAATATTACGAAGGAAGATCTAAGGTAGTTTCTGTGTGGGTATATGACGATACTCCAATTGGTCAAGGTAAAATTACAATTCTAGGTGAGCTTAGAAAGTATAGAAATGAATCTGGAGATTTGATAGATATTCCTGACGAATGGAAAGACAATTATAATGTTAGGTGGGAATATCCAATATTCATTAACAAATCATTACCAAACGAAACTAGGGTAAGATTTACTTCTAGACCAATAATTTCAGTCACAGAAAACATTGTTAATCTCAAAAAGAGAGTTCCAACAATAATTCAAAATTCTGGTAGTTTAAGTGGATCTGCAGGATTTCCAAAGGCAGGACATGATTGGAGTAGATTCAACGGTAATACTGAATATAAATTAACAATATCTGGATCTACATTTAGCGAACTAATGGTTCCTAGCGAGGGCATAATAACGGTATCGTCACTAAATCAAACGTACACGACTAAGTTAAAAAAGATACTAAGTGATACTGAGGCGTTAGCAACCACTCCGTATTTTATTACATCGTCCAATTCTATACACGCCAGCTCATACAAAGAAGTCATTGCAGATTTTAGCGATGTCAGTTTCATTTCTGCGTATACATCAGAATCATTTGAAACAGATCCATCAAACGACGGTACTGCATCATTTGCAACGGTTACTATTACAAACTTAGAAACATTTTCTGGTGATGTTCATAGGATTAAACTATATAGAAGACCAATAGGCAGTACAGTTGAAACTGATTACGAATTAGTCCAAGATCAAGTAATTGAAGCTAGGGAAGAATTAAAGGACGATTCTAAAACTGGCACAGAATACAGAACTGGGACATTTAGAACTCAGGCAACAATTGATAGCTATTGGAATACGTCTTCATTTTTTATAACTGCATCAAATAATGATTCAACATTATTCCAGTCTGTACATCTAACATCATCTGCAACCGTTAAAGAATTTACTTCAGGATCAACAACATTTCCTGCTACTTATACGTTCACAACATCATCGGCATCAGAATTTTTAACTCAAATTTTAACGTATGAATCTAGATCACACGCAGGAACTGGTACATTTACTGGATCTGTTTATTACGAAAGCGAATCTATATCTTCTGGCGCTACACAAAGCTTTTATGTATCTGCATCTACTGAAATTTCAACCCCAAGCTTTATTGCCAATAATGGATCTGATAATACAATATTCATATTAGCAGAAGTATCTAGTTCCTTAGCAGGCACTAGTCAATATACTGGAAGTACATATGCATATAGTTCATCTGTAAAAAACGAATATGGATTTAACAATTCAGTTGAAACACCATACGTAACAGGATCAGAATATAATGTATCGTTTTCCACAATAGGATTGGGTGAAGGATCATTGGAAGTATTTCTTAGCGGTTCATCATTTAACAATACTACAGGATCATTGGGAATAATAGATGACAATCATTCGTATGGTCAACTTATAGGATCCGTAAAGGTTGGTGGTGTTAGAACTACATTAGATTTTTCTGAAAACTTTGAACCAACATATAATGGAACTGGGGTACTTAATTTTGTAATAAGAGGTGCAGAATGGTACATAGGTGATGTTAGTCTAAAGGAATATCATGAAACCAATTTTAGTCCAAATCAATTTGTAACAACGATTCAAATACCGACTACGATAAATGACCAAACGTATGAATTCAAATCAGAATTTTTTGATGTCAACTCTAACCTAATCGACATAACTGTAGTATCAGATAAGCAAAGTTTCTATGGTGGTAGTCTGTTTGGAAAATCGGTAAACTTTAGCGCAAACAGACCTAGCTTTACATTCAATACGCCAGATATTTCAGGTAGTTTCGTATTGACTGCAAATCCAATAGCCCAGGCTATAACATTTACTACGTCTACTAGAGGTTTAGTAACAGGATCAATAACTTATGCATCTCAGGCGTTCGATGATTCTGGTTCTTTAATCCCATCTGCATCATACGAAACATCGTCATATGTAACATTTCTTTCAAATGCTACCCATAGCGTGGCAACTGAAGCAAATGGCACAGGTGGTAACTATCTAGGAACTACTGGAAGTTTCTTTGTCTTTAGCGCAAATGATAACGTATCATCTGGGACAACATTTACATTATCTGGTTCATCTGCCGGAGTAACAGCTAGTATAGATTCAACTGGATTGTATACTGCATCTCTTCATGATGATACTGATAGTGGAACAGTAACTCTAAGCGCTAGCATAGCGGATATGCTGTATGAGCACACGTTCACAGTATCTAAGGACAAATCAGGTGGATCTGAAAAGCTAATAATGTTTGCGTCTCCTAGTCCAATTGAATATCAAGAATCTGGGTCTACAATTCCAACATCGGACACTGTCACCTTTACTATACAGCAAGAAAGTTTATCTGGTACTATTATATCTGGAGACTTTACTGTCAAGAAAAACGATGGTACTAATATTACAACATCGTCGTTAGTGGGATCCGTAGTTGGTGGAACTGGTAACCAAACATTCACATCATCTTTTTATGGAAATAATACTAGTTCATTAACACTTCAGAGATCAGACTTTCCACTTACTGCGTCGGTTAATAGGGATTCTATTACAGATACATGCTATTTATTCTCTACATTTGGAGCAGATGTTTATCCAGGAACAATGACTGATTTAACTGATTCTGGTGGAACAATGACTGTTGCCAATTTCACAGGATCTGATAATGGATATACTGTTGGGAATGTTGAAATTACTGCATCTTCGGAAGGTAAATATGATGCTGTGTCAATAAACACCTCAACCGACGGCTTATCTGGTAAGCAGGTGTTCATACGCCCAGTATTTGGAACTGTTTTAAAAAACAAAGATGGTGGAGATCCAGATAACACAGGAAATCTTGAAATAGAAATTGTAAAGTTTGTAGATGGTAGATTAGTAAGTTCATCTGTAGCCCTTGGAAATGTAAGATTATATTCAGCAAGTGTTGAACTGAATACTAGCTTTAATGGAATAGGTGATGGCACCAGATTGGCAGATGTTAGATACAATGCACAAATAAGCGGATCTGCTATTACTGGATCATTATTACTGACTGCAGAGGATACTGGATCTGGAATCTTATGGGATTCAATAACTCTAGCAGATTTACAAGATGGACTTCCTGCAGGATATGTCACTGCAAATACTAGAGTTTTTAAGAGAGATCCAAATACATCTACATATAATATTAATTCAATAGGATTAACTGGTAGTTTTTATATACCAAACAAATCCGATGGATCAGGTACTACATATAATAGGTATGTATCCATAGATCCAAATTGGAATGGATCTGCAGATCAAATGAGTTGGAGCTATGATACAGGAGGAACTTCTGATATTGAGGTTATAGGAAACGACTTAGACGGTGGATCTGTTTCAGAAGACGCATATGCAACTACTACTGATTTAAGTTTAACATTTACGTATACTGATCCTACATATGCAAACACGATGACCACAGAAGAGACATTCTACATAACCGTAGAAGGTTTAGATGGTTCTGGAAGCATAGACACGTTAGCTCACACAATTCTTCCAATAAGTGGCACATATTTCAGTACAAATCCAAATTCCGGATTACACCAGCCTGCATATTTAGAATTTAAAACCCAAACTACAACAAGTGGATCTGTTACAGATATTATATCTGGTTCTACATCATATCTGCGTAAACAGAGTGATAACTCAAATATTACTGCATCTCTTCCTGGAGGAACAGTATATCGAATTACTAAAGATGATATTGATTCATTAGAAGTATTTGAATGGTATTCTGGATCAGCTCTAGCAGTAGTAGATACAATTTCAGTATCTGATATTACTGATGGTACTAATTCTGTATCATATTTAATCAGACCATTCTTTGGGACTGTCTTAAAAAACAAAGACGGTGGTGATCCAAGTAACGCAGGAAATTTAGAAATTCAACTAGTAAAGGTATCAGGATCCCAGGAATATATTTTAAATTCAGGAGATATAAAACTCTATTCTGCATCTGTAGAATTAGTAGGATCGATGAATGGTATTTCAGCAGGTACAGCAACAGGCTCTCCGTATAACGGATCTGGAATTCTTCCATATCACGCACAAATTAGTGGTTCTGCAATAACTGGATCTTTAACTATTATTGCAAAATCTGGATCAGTAGTTGCTGATACAATTACCCTTGCAGATTTGCAAGACGGAAAACCTGCTGGATATATTTCCACAGATTCAGGTCGCACGTTAATTCGAAGCGGAAGCAATGAGTACACCCCATCTACATTGGGAATTACCGGTAGTTTTTATATACCGAACCAGAGCGACGGAACGGGTGTAGTGTATAGTAGATATGTAGGAATAGATCCAAATTGGACAGGTACAGTTGATCAGATGAGCTGGAGTTATGAACCTGGTGGATCTACTGATATTGCTGTCACTGTGAGTGATGTTGATGGCAATTCAGTATCAGAAGATTCATACGCAAATACAAAGGATTTAAGTGTAACGTTTACATATGTAGATCCTACATACGGAACTTCGCTCACAACAGAGGAAACGTTTCATGTTGTATCTGATGGAACAGATGGAATAGCAGCACCTAGCGGAATATTAAACCTTGATGATAATAACAGAGTTTGGCAATACAGCCCTAATACTGGAGTTTATACACCTACCGATGTTACAAATGGAATTACTGCATCGTTTTACATAGGTGATACTGTAACTGCGACTAGAGGTTGGCCCATAACTATTAGCGGAACGAATCTTCAAACTGGATCAGAAAATACTGGTCTTAGAACCGATGATTGGGCAAACGTATCTATTGATGTAGATGGCGGCGGCACTAGCAATATGACTATCGCGTTCACTAGCGCATCTATTACAATAAAGGAACAATTTACAATAGTATCAGAACCTCGTAATGCGTTTGGTCTATCATTTTCTCCAGAAAGCTTTGTAGTCCCAGCAGGACCTACTGGAGATGTTATATCCGGTTTGCCAAATACTGTAGATGTATATCTCTATGTAGACGGAGAACTTGAGACCGATTATACTACATGGACATGGGCCAGTAGTTCTGCAAATATGTCAGCTCTAGTCGCAACAGATAAAGAAACAATAGCAGTAGATTCATTTACACCTAGCACACTAGAAACTGCATTAGTATCTGTAACTGCATCTAAGGCATATAGTGATTATACAACGACACTTCAGGGTTCATTTACAGTGACAAAGGCCTATCAGGGTCGTCAGGGTCCAGGAGTAGTTTATATAGGTGACTATGATGATTTACTTGCAAATTGGCCACTTCAAAACGACGATGTTAGAAGAGATATTGTTACCCACGGTAGTACGTATTATTATTATACTGGATCTGACGGAGATTTAAAATCTACAATTAGCTCAAATAACGGGCATCCAACAGGTTCTAATACTACTGATTATTGGGGAACTTTTACAAATTTCGCAGCAGTTGCTACTGATATTTTACTTGCACAGGACGCATATATTGGAAAGGTTTTAAACATTGGTACAAACGAAGTATCTGGTGAGGCTAACATTGCATTAAACGGTGGTATTGATAGTCCATATATTTCGTTAGGACAATCTGTCCAAAATTACGCACAGTCTGGATTTTATTTAGGATCCGGATCAGTTAGTGGTGAAACATTAAAAATGTCATTGTCAGGATCAAACGGTCATATGATTTGGAATGGTTCCAACTTATCGGTGAAGGGTGCGATTACTGTAACTGGCGGAAATGTCCCAACAACATCATCGATATCTGGGGCATTCGATACGGTTTCTCAATCATTCGCAACATCAATAACAGATCAAGGAATTTCAATAACAAATTCGTATGCGTCGTCGTCAGCTTATTCTCAGTCATTTTCAACTGATATTACGGCACAAGGAATTTCAATTACTGATTCGTTTGCTTCTTCTTCTGGATACTCTCAATCATTTCAAGCAGATTTAACTGCTCAGGGATTGACATTAACTTCGGTATCACAGTCTAATGAAGGATATTCTCAATCGTTTCAGACAGATATAACCGCTCAAGGAATTTCAATAACGAATTCATACGCATCTTCATCTGCATATTCATCATCTGCTGCGACGTCGATCACAGCTCAAGGAATTACTATTACAGCCAACGCTAATAATGTATCTGGTGCATTTGATGGAACTTCTTCGTCATTGGCCACATCGATTACAGCTCAAGGAATTTCAATAACGAATTCATATGCATCTTCATCTGCGTATTCTCAATCGTTATCAACCGATATAACAGCTCAAGGAATTTCAATTACTGATTCGTTTGCTTCTTCTTCTGGATATTCGTCGTCATTTTCAACTGACATCACAGCTCAAGGAATTTCAATAACGAATTCATATGCATCTTCATCTGCGTATTCATCATCTGCTGCGACGTCGATCACAGCTCAAGGAATTTCAATTACAGATTCATTTGCATCTTCATCTGCATATTCATCATCTGCTGCAACAACTGTTACCGCTCAAGGAATTTCAATTACTCTGAATGAAACTGGTATTACTGATTCATATGCATCGTCTTCTTTATATTCGTCATCACTCGCAGATAATATCACTTCGGGTTCAAATAATGTTTCTGGGGCGTTTGATGCCGTTTCTGGATCATTGGCGGGTGGTATTACTGATTCATATGCATCATCTTCTTTATATTCATCATCACTCGCAGATAATATCACTTCGGGTTCAAATAATGTTTCTGGAGCATTTGATGAAGTTTCTGGATCTCTAGCAGATGATGTTACAAATTCATATGCATCGTCTTCTGCATATTCATCGTCGTTGGCTGGAGATTTGACAAGTGCATCATTGTCAATATTCACAACGAATCAGGGGTTCGTATGGCGAGATGCAGCACCAACAGGTACTGGATTGTCTCTGACTGCAACCGAACTTGGGTTCCATGTTGGAAGTACATGGACAACATACATGAACAACGATGGTAACTTTTATTTAAATGGAACTGGTGGATCTGGTAACGGCTTATCGTGGAATTCGGGTACAAACGTATTGGCAGTATCTGGTACAATATACGCCATAGGTGGTACAATTGGTGGTGTAGCCGTATATAATGATTCGATACAGGCACCAAACTTCAGTTTAGATTCATCTGGATCACTTGTTGCAAAAAACGCTAGTTTCACTGGATTTGTTAGTGCAAGTAGCGGTGAGGTTGGTGGATTTACACTTTCGGGTACTGCATTAACGTCTGTGGGTGGTAAAATTACGCTTGACGGTAGTAATGATTCTATAAGTGTTAGAGATTCAAATGGAGCGGCTAGATTCTTAGCAAATACTGCATTGACACTACCAGATCCAACTGCGGGTGAAACTCTAACTGAAACTTCAACCACAACAACGCACGCAGTTTCTTGGGCTAATACTGGAATATCATCATCAATTTATGTCCACCCAGTAACGTTCTCCCCAGCACCCACATTAACTGGTACGTACACAGTATCAGCTACACTTGGAGCACATGCAAGTAGGACTGTATATTGTGGTGATTCTGCATTTGACGGTAATGGTATAGCGTCGGCAACGGTTAAGTTACAAATTTTTAATGGTACCACGTTGATAGCTGAAAGTGGTACTAGAACCATAACATCATATTCAGTAGATCAAGGTTGGAATACTACAGTAAGTTGGACTTCACATAAATTCACAGTAGATGCTGACTTAACATCGGGTATTACAACATATACAGCGCAATGGCACATTGAAGAGAGTGGTGGGTGGTTTTCTGCAAAACCGCTGTCAACAGTCCCAGATTCATCGTTTAATTTGGCTGGAGAAACTATAAGTGCAACGTTGGAATTGGCAAAAACAACCATTAATGGTGGTGGATTTCAAGCAGTAGCCGCCGCAGACGCATACTTACGAGTTCAAGATTCAACACCAGCAGTATTGGTAGTTGGTCAACTTTCGGTAACTGGTAGTCAAGAAATATCAACAGATCTTACTGTTGGTGGGTTAACAACTACGGATCATCTGACGGTAGGTTCTGGTCATTCATTTGGAGCATCAACATCTAATAAGATAGTAGCAAGGGGATCTATAACATCTGAAGAATCAATTAACGCATTGGTTAATGGATCAAATAACGTACTTGCTCAGTTTTTACTACGGGATTCTGAAGGAACTTCCAATAGTACTGGATTGGCAATTGCTGCAGTATCTGGTTCTGGATTGGCAGCAAACAAAGTATACATTGCCCCAGTTTATAGTGGATCTTTAAACTTCGGTAGTGAAATTTATTACGACTGGACTAATGTTCGGTGGGTGGTAGAACCGTCGCTCCACGTAGCAGGTACATTAAGTAAAACCGCTGGATCATTTATGATTGATCATCCAGATCCAGAAAAAACGGATACACATACTCTATGGCATTCGTTTGTTGAGTCTCCAACAGCTGGTGACAACATTTATAGATTCACAGTTGATGTGTATGATGGATCTGGCTGGACCCTCATACCAGATTATTTCCATTACTTAAACACTGATGTACAAATATGGGTAAATGCTGTTGATCATTTTGGTAGAGCATACGGTAAAATAACACCAGACAAAAACGCAGTGAGGGTATACGCAGACACTGACGGTGAATATAATGTATTGGTAATAGCAACTAGAAAGGATGAAGCAGCTATCAAGTACTGGAATGGTGTAGAACGTGAGAAAATTATTGAATAATAGTTACACGTATATTTATATGAGAAACGAGAGTACATAAAATGAACGAACTTTCTATACAATTAGCAGACTTATTTTTAGTAGACGACGTATTAGAACTCCTTCCAACTGAAGAAGAAATACTAGAGTATGTGCAAACTGATTCATTTAAAAATGTTTTAGACGAATTGACAAATACTAGCGTAGGCGGTGGATTGTTAGCAGTTGATGATGGTCCAAACTATCATTACAAAAATCATTCTATTTATAAGAGAGTTACAAAAGAAAGAGCAGAGCAGATTGGATGGTCTGTTATCAACTATATTATAGATGGTGCATCTGATGATGATGACAACCCACCAATATATCCAAATGGGCCAGTAGATTCTGTATCATTTTTCCCTGCAGGTGATGCAGGAAAAAAAACGCCAACAAATCAGCAAGATTTAGTTGGTAGTGAAGCATGGAATAAGTGGTTTACTCATGTTACCAGGCGAGCTGCTATGGTTGGGTATGAATTGGTAAAAAGCAGAGAAACTAGAATAAATACTGCAGCAGAAAAACGTATAACAAGTAAGCAATCTAAAGCAGATGCAAAAGAAAAGCCACAAATTTCAGAATCAGTTACATTATTTGAATATGAATCTGAAGATGGTGATAAGGCAATTACAGAAGATTTAATTCAGTTTGCCATTAAAGAACTTAGCATTAGAGAACGACCTCCGATAAAATTAACAGATAGCAGAGAAGATATTTCTACTACTGCTTATTATAATCCAATGTCATTTGACATTAAAATTTATACCAAAGGAAGAGCGCTAGCAGATTATCTAAGATCAGTAGTTCATGAGTTAGTTCATCATAAGCAGAATGAAGATGGTAGACTTGGGGCTATTGCAGAAGACGGAAGTAAATGGGCAATAGATCAAACAGATCCATTAGAAACAGAAGCACATGCGCTAGCTGGGGATATCATAACCAAATTTAAGAAGGTTTCAGAAAAGAACATATATCTAAATGAAGCAATTAGTATAGACGTAAAAATTGGTGATACGATATTAACTGGCAAATTTAAAAATAAGAAAACTATAGTAAAGGCCATTGGAACAGATGAGCATGGAATGCCAACAATAAACGGAAGAAAGGTTGTAACATTTAGAAAGGCTAAACTAAACGAAAATCCAGATTGGGTTGGTAGTTTAGTTCAATATGATGAGCGAGATGCAAGAGCCTTTAGCTCATATAAGGGAAAAACGTATGTTGCAAGAAATCATGATACATATCATGATGAATTATCAATGCATTTATTGGATGAAGATTTTATAGATGAAGATGAGTTTGATTTACTACCAACCGATAGAGATGATTGGGAATATCCAGGTAGAATTTGGATAAGACGTAAGGTAATATCATTTTGGAAATATCCACCAAATAAGTCAGTATTATTAAAAATACTAAAATCAATTGAACGTCAATTGAAAATTAAAATTATTGGCAATAAATACAAATTAGAAATATATCTTGGAAAGAAGACAGCAGGAAAGGATGAAAAGGGAACTAGAATTATAAAACCTTCTGAGTATACTGGAAGTAATACTGCTAAGGGAATAGATATTGATCATGGAAAATCTCCTATGATTAAAAAGAAAAAGAAGATTCAAGGTAAATTGGGTTCTGAAAAACCAATTAGAGGTGCTAGACGTGGAGAAACACCGGCTCAGACTCGTAACAGACTTGGTATAAATGAAGATATTCCTTCAGACGTATTGAACAGCTTCAAAACTCAGGATTCACTAAATCCTAAAATTTGGAATGATAGCAAACTAAAATCAGATGTTCGCACCAAACTGCTAATAATAGCAGAAGAATTTTTTGAAGGATTAGAATTTAATGAAGGTGTAAAAATACAAGACATTACACTTACTGGAAGTATTTCAAATTTCAATTGGTCTAAATTTTCTGACATAGATCTTCATATTAGAATTAAATTTTCTGATATAGACGAAAACGAAGATTTAGTTCGCAATTTAGTATTGGCTAAGAAGACTGTATGGAATACAAAGCACGATATTAAGATTCATGGGTTTCCTGTAGAAGTATTTGTAGAAAACATTGGAGAAACTCATATAGCGTCTGGTCTATATTCCATAGTAAAGGATAATTGGATCAGTGTTCCTAACAAAGACGTGTCTACTATTGATATAGATGATGTAGTCAGCAAGGCAGATAATTTTATGAGAATGATTCCAATTTTAGAAAGTTATATGAATGACGCTAAATATGATAAGGTAATTAGTGCAATTGAAGATATTCAAGATAAGTTAAAAAGAATGAGACAAAGCGGATTAGAATCTGGTGGGGAATTATCTGTAGAAAATCTTGCATTTAAAGCTTTACGAAGATCGCCATTCATTCAACAAATTGTCGATATGAAAAAAGACGCATACGACAAAAAAATGACAATAGAGCAGCAATAAAAAGGTTATAGGTTATGTTAATAAAGGTAAAGGACGGTACGTACAATAAGACAGATTCTAGAAATAAGATGCATAAGTCGCGTCGTAAAATTCTAGATGTAATGAATGGCGATTACAGAAAGGACACATTTGGATGGACCGAATCTCAAGATGATCGCCAAGAGCGATTGAGCAGAGAAGAAGAAAATAGAAGAGCTAAATCTGAAATTTTTAAAGAGTTTAGAGTACCTTCTTTTTGTCCTAAATGTAATCAGCATATGAAGAACAAATTTGATACCAAATTCTACTATAGAACTGGACATTGTTTCACATGTCAACAAGATTTTGAACACAAACTTAGGGTTACTGGATTGTATCCACTATGGGAACGTATTAAAGTTTTTGAAAACGAAATTTCAATTTTAACTGAGTTAAAGGTACAATTTACAGAAGCACTATCTGAAGACTCAGATTCTAAATCAGAATTAGTATCAGCTAACGGTATTATAACAGGATTTGAATTTGCAGGCAATTGGGAAGCCATAAGAGATGGAATTCAGACCGAATTGGATGATATCGTATATATACTACCAGAAGCTAATAAAGAATTAAACCGCATGCGACAAGAATTGGTGATCAAAGATGATGAAAAAATTGTGGAACAATATAGTACTAATCGGTAGTGGAATACTATTTCTAATAGTTGCGTTTTTGTATTTAACTAGAGGAGACGCAGATGCAGTTAAGGAAAAGTATCAAGAAATGGTAAATAAAAATAGAGGTCGACGCGACGCCCTATACGAACGAGAAGTAGAGACTGCAGCCAATAAGGCAAAGGCAAAGTCAGAGTTGAAGGATATTCAAAACAAGGCTAAGATTATTGAAGATAGGATAAACTCTAGAACTCCAGATAAGACTGGAAACGCAATTGATGATTTTCAAAGAAAGTATGGTAATGAATAATATGAAAAAGATTCTATTAGCATTGCTGTTTGTTTTAATGCTAGGAGTTCAAAATGTACAGGCCCAGGATAGCACAGATACGGTAACAATTCCTAAAACAGAACTTCAAGCGTTTTTTACTCAAGTAGATTCGCTGCAAACTGATAATGCAGATTTACGAACTCTACTTGGTTTTAAGAAATTAGAAATTAGAAAATTAGAGTTTATTGTAGAACAGGATAGTCTACTACTAGGATTTAAGGATCAACGTATTCGGCTGCTAGAAGACGAAATACAATCACATACTGATTATATAACACATCTAGAGAAGAGAGGTTGGAGACAAAGCAAGGTATTGTGGTTTTTAAACGGTGCAGCTACCATACTGGTATCCTCTATAGTGTTACAGAACATTAATAGTTCAGGAGGAAACTAATGGCAGAAAAACAACAATCATTACAGGATATAATAAAGCAGGAATATAAAAACTGCATGATAGATCCTGCCCATTTTGTAAGGAAGTATTGCAAAATTCAACATCCTATTCGAGGTAGCATTTTATTTAAAATGTTTCCATTTCAGGAAGATGCACTAAAGGACTTCCAAAATCACAGGTTCAATGCAATTCTTAAGAGTCGACAAACTGGGATATCAACACTAACTGCAGCTTATGCGCTCTGGTTGATTCTGTTTCATGATGATAAGAATGTATTAGTGATTGCAACAAAACAAGACACTGCGAAAAACCTAGTTACGAAGGTTAGACATATGCATTCAAATCTTCCAGTATGGCTAAAGGGAAAGGCACTAGAGGATAATAAATTGTCATTGCGATTTGCAAATGGTTCTCAAATAAAGGCAATTTCATCATCAGGAGAAGCAGGACGTTCTGAAGCGCTATCTCTTCTTATATTCGATGAGGCAGCGTTTATTGATAAGATTGATGAAATTTGGAAAGCATCGTCTTCGACTTTAGCAACGGGTGGAACTGCAATCGCTGTATCTACTCCAAACGGAATGGGAAATTGGTTCCATCAAACATGGCAAAAGGCACTGGCTAAAGAAAAAATAGAAACTAAGAATAACGTTATTACATGGAACCCAATTAATATTCATTGGTCACTCCATCCAGAACGTGATCAAGACTGGAGAGATCAGCAGACTGAATTGTTGGGAGAAAAGGGATCAGCTCAGGAATGTGACTGCGATTTCATTGCGTCTGGTCATACTGTAATTCCTGGTGAAGTAATTCAATTTTATAAAGACACATATGTAGAAGAGCCATTAGAGAGACGAGGAATGGGATCCAATTTATGGGTTTGGGAACCTGTAGATTATAACAGAAAAATGGGATATCTAGTTGTGGCTGACGTTGCAAGGGGTGATGGTGCAGATTATTCTGCATATCATGTTTTCGATCTAGAGACAATGACGCAGGTAGCAGAATTTAAAGGTAAGGTTACTACCAAAATCTTTGGAAATATGTTACTGTCAATAGCAACAGAATATAATGATGCCCTTCTTGTAGTAGAAAACGCAACAGTAGGTTGGCATGCGATTCAGGTTGTAATAGATAGAGGATACCCAAATCTATTTTATATGTCTAACGATTTAAAGTATGTAGACGTAGAACACCAAATGAATATTAATAAGTATGATCCTGATACCAAAATGGTAGCAGGATTTACTACATCTGCAAGAACTAGACCACTTATCATTTCTAAGTTAGATGAATACTTCAGAGATAAAGCAGTAACGATTAAATCAATACGAACTATAGAAGAATTATTTACCTTTAATTGGCTTAATGGAAAGGCACAAGCCCTTAGAGGATATAATGATGATTTGGTAATGCCATTGGGCATAGGATTATGGGTAAGAGATACTGCAATAAAACTTAAACAAGAAGGAATAGATTTGACGGCAGCAGCAATTAGTTCAATATCAGTTAAACGTCCATATGATGGAATGTATAACAGTTTAGACTCTACTGGTGGTAGTGATCCATACAAAATGGACGTAGGTAATGGTGACGAGGAAGATTTGCGCTGGCTATTAGGGTAGTATTTTAGGCTAATTAACTTGTGCATATATTTATAAACTGACAAACAACCTAGTATTACAATGGCAAACAAAAGCTTTAATGCAAGATTAAAAAGATTATTCTCAAACGGATCTGTAGTTCGTGTAGTAAGCAAGGGCAGTGGAAAGGGAATAAAAGTATTTGACGCAAATAGTAGTCAGCTAATGCCTAAGGGTAGTTGGAAGCAAAGACATGCATCCATATATAGAACTCCTGGCGCCCAAGGTAGGGATCAAACTGGAGTATTTCAAGCAACCAGATACCACCTATTCAGGGATTATGAAGGAATGGATGCTGATCCAATTATTGCATCAGCAATAGATATGTATGCAGAAGAATCTTCATTGGAAGATGAGTTTGGTCAAATCTTAAAAATTACCACATCTAATAACGATGTGAAGCAAATTCTTCATAATCTATTTTATGATATTCTAAACATCAATTTCAATTTATCTGCATGGATTAGAAATTTATGTAAGTATGGTGATCTGTTTTTAAAACTAGAAATAGAAGAAGGAATTGGAGTTATAGATGTAATTCCACTTTCAGTATACGAGATAATACGAGAAGAAGGATACGATATAGAAGATCCTAAGGCTGTTAGATTTATTCATGATATATCAGGAGCAACAACATATTCAAGTAATCAAGCAACTACATACGATGATTACGAAATGGCCCATTTTAGATTGGGTACAGATTCAAATTTCCTTCCATACGGAAAGGCTATTGTTGAAAACATACGTAGAATTTGGAAACAAATAAAACTTATGGAAGACGCAATGATGGTTCATAGAATCGTTAGAGCTCCTGAACGTAGAATGTATAAAGTAGATATTGGTAATATTCCTCCTAAGGATGTAGAAGGATATATGCAGCGTCTTATGCAAAAGACTAAAAAGGCATCGCTGATGGATCCCAATACAGGTGAATACAATTTAAAATTTAACATTCAAAACCTGTTAGAAGATTTCTACCTTCCAGTTCGTGGTACTAAGGATGGCACATCAATTGAAAATCTTCCTGGATTGGAATATCAAACAGTAGAGGATATTGAATACCTACAAAAGAAATTATTTGCAGGTCTTAAAATTCCTAGAGCATATCTTGGCTATGAAGAAGATACAAGTGGAAAGGGTACATTAGCTCAAGAGGATATGAGATTTGCTAGAAGTATTAGAAAGGTTCAGAGAATTGTTGTATCTGAACTTTCAAAAATAGCAATAGTTCATTTATATGCAAACGGATACACGGATAAGGAGTTAATAGACTTCTCATTGGAATTAGCGATGTCTTCTACCGTGTACGAACAGGAGCAAATTAGAATTTGGCAAGAAAAGGTTCGACTTGGTGATGATATTAAATCCGGACAGCTGTTGTCAGTAGATTGGATTTATGAAACTATTTTCAAACTATCTGAAGACGATATTGTTAGAGAACGATTGAGATTAGTGAACGATGCAAAATTCAAATATAGATTGGATCAGATAGATTCTGATGGAAATGATCCTGCAAAATCTGGTCAACATGTAGTTGGTGGTCAGGCAATAGATCCATTTAACGGAGAAGATGAAGATAGCGATGATGTATCTGGATTCTCCGGAGAAGATGAAGATGCAGAAGATTTTGAAAACGATGAAAAATATAAACAGGGTGGAAGACCTAGAGGAAATCAAACTAAGTATGCTACAGATAAGCATGTACTAGGAAGAGACCCTATAGGTAGAAATTCAATTTCAATGAATGAAATTAAAAGATTGATTGGTGGAATGAATAGCGCTAATCTTAATTCTAAAGGACTATTAGATGAGAGCAATATTATATAATAATCGTAATCGAAACAAAGGTGATATTTATTAAAGAATTAGCACGCATTAAGTAAGAAACAATTATGAGAAAACTAAGACATTCAAAATATAAAAATACTGGTTTTTTGTATGAAATGATTGTGCGCCAAATTACTGCAGATATAATTGGTGGAAGAGAATCATTGGCAGAAGGTATTTTATCTAAGTATTTTGGTAAAGGCACTGAGCTTGGGAAAGAACTTCAAATGTATCACTTGATTCTTTCAAAGCGAGTTATATCTGAAATCAAGGCAGAACGAATTTTAGATGCAGTTCTAGGAGCTCGTAAAAGACTTAGTGAACGTAGATTAGGATTAGAAAAATTTGAACTGATTAAGGAAATAAAGAATACGTATGATATTGATAAATTCTTTAGATCTCAGGTTACCTCATATAAAGTGCTAGCATCAATTTACAAGTTGTTTGAAAACGCAACTAGTACAAAATTATATAGACCTAAGGATGTATTTGTATCTAAGACAACTATTATAGAATCTATTATAAGTGATTCGTCTGCTAAGGTGACAAAAATAGATCCACTTATGGAAGCGTTTTCAAAAGAAGATGCTGATACTAGAAAATTATCTCAGTATGTATTTCTTAAAAAATTCAACGATAAATACAAATCATTTGACAGTCGTCAGAAGAAACTTCTTAGGGAATACATCAATAACGTATCAAATACTAATTCGTTAAGTGAGTACATAAAATCAGAAGTTCCAAAAATTCAATTAGTTTTAAAGGCTATATCAAAGAGGATTGATGATAGTGTAACTATAATAAAATTAGAAGAAACTATTAAGCAACTACAGACTGCATCTCACGGGAGAATTGTTAAAGATAATCATGTAACCGCAGTTATGATGGCTTATGAACTTATAAAGGAGTTAGAGCATGTCGCAAAAGGTAAATAAGGAAAATCTAGAAAAGATTTTTTCAATGGTAGATACCAAATTAAAAACTCCTACTGTAGAATCAGTAGAGAGTTTATTTGCATCTATTGGGTTAAACGAAAAATCTGCAAAGGATATTACTTCAAAGTATATGGTCAGAAGACAATTAGAAGATACTGATGAAGAAACTGTTGATGAAATGACAGCTCAGGCTTCAGTAGCAGGATATAATGTTCCTGGTGCATTTTCTGGAAAGAAGAGTCGCAAAAAGAAAGATTCAGATGATGCTAGAATTGCTCACGGAACGGTGTCTAAGCAGATTCATGGCAAGGCAGACAATATTAATGAAGCTAAAGGTAATATAGATTATATCAATAACTTCAGCAAGGTAACAAACGCAATGTTTGCGCTTCAAACTAATATCATAGACCTTAAGTTATTGGACGTAATTGATAAATCATCATATCGCAGATTTAATGATATGGTAGATGAATACAGAGCCGTAAAAAAAATTATAGGAACTCAAACTAAGAAAAATAAATCTAAATTAAACGAGGTTTCGTATAGAGCCCTTAAGAATGATGAAACACGATCTCCTAGACAAAAAATTGGAAAGACTATTAAGGAAATTAGTGGTAAGTTATATAGAATAGAACGCGCAGTAAAACAATTGAAAAAATTAAAAACAGAAACAGGAGTAACTCCAGATACTTATTGGAAATCTACTCATGTTAAAATGAATAAGATTAGTGAGCGTATTCTTAAACTAGCTAGAAATCTAAGGGAGATGAAATAATGAATAAAGGCAAATTAAAGCAAATAGTTAAAGAAATTGCAAACGAACAATCTGATTATCATAATTTTATTATGCAAATTTTAGATAAGGTTGGATCTGATAAATTTAATAATATGCCAGAAAGCTCACAACAGAAGCTATTTACAGATATAGACGAACGTTGGAATTCTAAAAAGGAATCTTCAAAACTAAGCGAATCATACAAGGTAGGTAAGGCTAGAAAGGTTGGAGATAAGGTTAAAGTTAGATCTATAAGATCTGGAAGAATTAAAACATATACGATAAGTAAAATAGTTAAACCTAGAGAAAAGTATGAAGCTAGTAATGGTAAGTTTATCTACCAACAGGATATAGACTGGGATGACAAATTAGATAAAAATTTAAATGAATCTTCAGAACTAAACGAAGGTGCAACATATAAAGATCTTGGAAAACTTAGAAATGATCTTAGTATTGTAATTGATGACATATTAGCCGGAGTCAGGGGTCAAAACGGATCTGCAGATACAAAACTTAAAGGAGTTGGTAAAATTGTAAAACCTTTAGTTGCAATTAGAAAGGAATTGCAAAATTTATCTAAGGTGATTAAAACGCTTGGAACTGATGATGAAGATCGTAAAATTTATGTAAGATCTGGACATTCTATTAAATTGTCAGAAGTTGTAACTGAAGAAGAAATTCCTGGTGGAGTTTCAAGTGGAAAAAATCCACAAGAAATTGCAGATATGCATGGTGTTTCTTTAGATCAAATTCACAGCCAACTTAAAATTGGCACTAAAGTAGAATTAGAACATACTCCTAATTTAAATATAGCTGCAGAAATTGCGTTAGATCATTTAGTTGAAGATCCAGAATATTACGATAAATTAGCAACAATAGATCCACATGAAAATAACTAAAACTCAAATAGAACAATTAGTTAGAGAAGAACTATCTAGTAACTCACTATTGAATGAGGAATTAGACTCAGCTGATTTTGAAGTACTTCGTAAGTTTATTAGGAAGGAGATAGCAGCAATATTTTTCGATTTGTTTAAGAAAAGGGGGACATGGGTTTAACACTATGAAAAAACTACTATTAGAATATATGCCGTTTCAATTTGAAGTTCAGTCAATGAATGAAGCTATTACTGAAGATGGTAATGGAATGTTTATTGTAAACGGAGTTCTTCAAAGAGCAGACGCAAAAAATCAAAATGGAAGAATATATCCAAAAGATATTCTCGTAAGAGAGGTACGTAAGTATCACCAAAATTTTGTATCTAACAGAAATGCGCTTGGTGAATTAGATCATCCGGAATCATCTGTTGTAAACTTAAAAAACGTATCACATAACGTAAAGGAGATTCATTTTAAAGGTGATGATGTTATTGGTACCATTGAGGTTCTCCCAACCCCAAGCGGAAACATTCTTAAGAAATTGTTTGAAAGTAATATCACATTGGGTATTAGTAGCAGGGGAATGGGATCAGTACGCCCACTAGGTGAAGGAACACTAGAAGTTCAGGACGACTTTGAACTAATTGCATTTGATTTCGTATCAAATCCAAGCACGCATGGGGCGTTTCTAACCCCGGTAAATGAATCTGTTGGAATCACTGATGAAGAACGATATATGTGTAACGAATATTGCAGATCACAAGATATTATGAGAAATATCTTAATGGAACTACAATAACAATTAGAGAAACTAAGATGAACTTAAAAGATTTCTTTTTAACAGAAGCCCAACTAAAGGATATAGAAGGCCCAGTACTTAGCGAAGAAGCTAAAAACGGCTTTTTACGTCTAGTTGCAACATATGCAGAATATGGTAAAAGATTAGAACGCAGCCATTCATTATCTGAAATTGCAAAAGAACTTGGAACAGTTGCAAATGCGGCAGAAGCGTTTACAATGAACGAGGCCGATGATTGGTTTGATCAAGTTACAATAAAAAGAAATATGAAGGAACTTAAGAAGTTCAACGAGGAATTCATTAAAACATCTCAGGATGCAATCAAATTGGAAAATAGAATGAACGCCCTGTTTGATGATATGGGACATGTTCTAGGAAGGTATTTTGAAATTAAGGATTTGTCTGAACATGCAGATGCGTTAGAAGAAGCAAGAATTATTCATGGTGGTCCTGAACGAATATCAGAAATAAATGTAGCATCTGTGAAGAAATTAGCAAAAACTGCGTGGTTTAAAAATCTACTTGGAATGGCATCTAAATTTGGTGACGTGCTAGTATATTATACAGATGACGGTGGAGAAGACGAATGGGATGTAATATCACATTCAAAGATAAAACAATTCAAATCACATTTCAGAAATTTCAATGTGATCTTTGATGGTAAAACAAAAGATTGGGTAATCAAGTAATATGAAAACTAAAACATCAATAGAACTTCTATCAGAGCAAATTTCAGGTGGTATGAGATTAACATCGTTTAACGAAGCTGCATACCCTAAAGGAGTACCTAGAGAAATTACTGTAGGTGACAAGGGTAAGACTTCACTAGGTGGTACATTCAAAGTTACTAAAATACTAATTGTGTACCATTCTAATGGTAATACTTCTAGTACAGTTTGGTACCAGATAACTTTATCTAATGATCACCCTACCAGACCAAATGCAAAATTTAACGAAAGTAATCTTTCTGAAGAATTCTTTCGATTGATAATGAACGAGTACTAATGCTAGATTACATAGATTTCCTAGATCTTACGGATGGTATCGTAAAAGTAATTAAATCGTATATTAAATAATATGAAAACTAAAACAACAATAGAACTTCTATCAGAACAGATAGCATCTGGAATGAAATTAGGATCGCTAAATGAAGCAGTAGACTCAGTTACGAAATTCGCAGTAGTCTTATCAGGAGGTTCAATCGGTGAGAAGAATATACGTAACGTAAGAGATCTTACTGGAATAAAAGTTCCTGATGGAGAAAATATCTTTGAAGAGTATGCTGATGCCCAAGCTAAGATGAAACGCATGAACAAACTTCTAACTCCTGGTGAAAAGAAGTATTATAAGTTACGTTATATCGTAGCCGCATCTAAAGATAGTGTATTCACTGGAAAAAATAAATAACAATTAGTTGGAAGGTTTTATAAATGGACGTAAAGGTTAAGTAATATGGGAAAGCATTATAGTAAAGGAAACGGTGTTGGTGTGACCGTTAGAAATGGTAGATTAGACATAGCACTATCTATTTTTAAGAAGAAAGTAAAAAATTCCAAAATTCTCTTAGAATACAAACAGAGAATGGAATTTCAGAAACCGTCTGATAAGAAGCGCAAGGAGCGATCGATCTCCAAGCTGCGTTCAAAAAAATATTCAAATAATCTAAAATATTAAAAAGTATTTTAATTTTCTGTTAATATCGTGTATACTTATAACTAACGAATACCTATTACTATAGTGTAACACGACACAAATCTATATTGAAGTCACTTAATTGCTTCAGAGAAAAAGAGAAACAAATGAGTGACTTGCTTAAGGAAGCTGTTGCAGAAGCGAAGTTAGTTCGCGAGACAGCCCTTGAAAATGCCAAACTGGTATTAGAAGAAGCTTTTACTCCAAAACTCCAATCAATGTTATCTAGAAAGCTACAGGCTGAAATGGATGATATGGATGATGATGATTACGAAAGTGATGATGAAGAGGATGGAGATGAAGTAGACGAAGCTAAATCAGAAAATGCAAACGAGACTAAAGCCGAAAATGGTGAAGTAGTTGATGACGAAGAATCAGACGACGAAGGCGAATCGATTGACGAAGATGAAGCAGTAGTAGAGAACGAAGACGAAGACGAAGCTGGGGATGATGACGAAGAAGATGATGACGATGGTCTTGATCTTGACGAAATCATAGCAGAATTGGAATCAGATGAATCTGTAAATGAAGATCACAACGATGGCGATGAAGACGACGAAGTCGAATACGATGAGGAAGACGATACCGTTGACGAAAGTGATGATGCAGACGAAGATGATGAAGATGATGAAGATGATGAAGACCTTGACTTAGACGAAATCTTACGTGCTCTAGACGAAGCGGAAGAATTAGAAGAAAAAGAAGATTCAACACGAGAGCTTGAAACACTGCGTACCGAAAGGGTAGAACTTCAAGCTTCTTTAAAAGAACATCGTGACGTTGTAATATTCCTTAAGGATAAAATCAACGAAGTGAATCTTTTAAATTCGAAACTTTTATTCTCAAATAAATTGTTCCGTGCTTTCGATATGGACAATGCACAAAAATCACAAGTTATTGAAACTCTTGACAGAGCGAATTCAACACGTGAAGTTAAGCTTGTATATGCAACCTTAGCAAAAGCATTTCCTAATTCGGTAGCCAAACGCGTTAAGATTTCTGAAGGATCAAGTTCTAAGACTATAGCATCGACTAAACCCAAAGCTGTAGACAAAGAAATTATCTCAGAAGTTAACATGCGTACGAGATTCCAAGAATTAGCTAACATTAAATCATAAAGAGGAAATAACAATGAATACACAAGATATTCAAGGACTATTAGAAAGTTCAAATAACATTCAGCAACAAATTCTAGAGGCAACTCGCGGATTGAAGGCTAAATGGGAACCAACTGGACTTCTAGAAGGCTTTAAAACAGATTACGAAGCTCGTGGTATGGCCGTACTTCTGGAAAACCAAGCACGTCAATTGATTGACGAAACCACAAACGTTGGTAATTCCAACGGCGCTGAACAATGGAATGGTGTAGCTCTTCCGCTTGTTCGTCGCGTCTTTGGTGAAATTGCTGCAAAAGAATTTGTATCAGTACAGCCAATGAATCTTCCATCCGGACTAATCTTTTATCTAGATTATAAGTATGCGACAAACCAAGCAGGTAAGCCTGCATATTCTGGCTCGTCACTATTCGGTGGAACAGGTCTTGCAGAAAATCGTACACAGACTGCTACTGGTGGTCTATATGATGCAGGTCGTTTCGGATATACATCGAACAACTCACAGGTAACAATGGTTGCATCTCCTACAGACACTACGGCGTCTTGGAAAGATGTAAACTTTGATGCAGATCTTTCAGCTTCTGCTGCAGCAGGTAGACTTCATAAAGTTACCTCAGCTCTATCAGGATATACACGTCCAGACTTAGAAGGCATTCGTGCTTTTGAAATCTCAGGATCAAATTTTGCTGCTGCTCAGAGTTACTATCCACGATATACTACTGTAGACGCTACAAACGTTTACTTTATTGTATCCGGATCAGCACCAATTACGCAAGTAGTTGTTGATTACCATGTGCAGCCTACGGATTCAACCCGTGGCGACTTTGAAGATCAATCAGACGGTACTGGAACTATTACTGACCTTGGAATTCCACAGGTTGATATGGAACTACGTAGCGAGCAGATTGTTGCGAAAACCAAAAGGTTGAAGGCAAGTTGGACACCAGAAATGGCACAAGACTTGAACGCGTATCACTCAATCGACGCAGAAGCAGAGCTTACTACATTGCTTAGTGATCATATCTCTAGAGAAATCGATCTAGAAATTCTTGATATGCTTATCAAGGGTGCACAGACTGTTGAATATTGGTCAGCTAAGGTTGGCTATGAAATCAATTCGGATCAAACGGCATTCGTCGCGGATTCTAGTTCAGCATCAGCGTCAGCATACCAGAAAAATACTTGGTTTGCCACTCTAGGAATCAAATTGCACAAGGTATCTAATATCATCCATCGTCTAACGATGAAGGGTGGGGCTAACTTCCTTGTAACATCTCCGGATGTAGCAACGATTCTAGAATCAGTTCCAGGATTCAATGTTAATACGGATGGAAACTCAGCACAGTTTGCTGCTGGTGTTGAAGCTGTAGGAACAATTAGAAACCGTTATACGGTTTACAAGAATCCTTACATGGTTGAAAACGTAATCCTTATGGGATATAAAGGCGCTTCATTCATGGAAACAGGTGCAGTGTACGCTCCATACGTACCACTTATCCAAACACCTGTTGTTCTGGATCCGACCAACTTCACACCACGTAGGGGAGTTATGACCCGTTACGCTAAAAAAATGATTCGCCCAGAGTTTTACGGGAAAGTATACGTTGGTGATATGGACCAAGTTTAATCTTAATTGATTAGATAAATACTTAAAGATTAAGAGGGAGATCCTAACGGGTCTCCCTTTTTTTGTTTTGTTGAAACTTACCCACATATCGTTAGTTACATATAATTCATAATAGGTAAATCAGTGAAAAGACGAGACATATTAAAAATGGGAGCTTTGCTTCCAATTGCACCATTGGCTAAGCTTGGTAATGATAGTGCTGTAAGCGACGTAAAAACAGTACCTACACCATACGAGCCTAGCGAATACGAACTTGATCTAGAACGGTTAGTTGAAATGATCAGAGCAGAAGGGGTTCCATGTAAAATAGTAGATGCATCTGATGAGCCATTTTAGATTCAGCAGGCAAACCTAGAATTTTAAAGTGGAAAAAAATGAAACCTCAAGTCATGTTAGATATTCATGGTAAAATTGATGAAGAGTATGAGCTATATGCTAAAACTGCCCAAGAACTTGCAATTGAATATAGAGATCATCGTGGAGAAATTATTTATATTTCTAGATATACAACATCACCTATTGTAATAAGTCCAATTACATTTACACCATCAAAGCGCATTATGATTCAATACGCATGGGGATATTAACAATATGAAAAACACAACACAAATTTATGTATATACAGATACTGCTAAAGGTAAATCATCAATAGCATATTTGATACATAAGACTCTAGCAGAACATGGAATATCTTCAATGATTACTGAAAATCCAGATGATGGAGATATGGGAGCAGTAATAGAAACTTTAGATAAAAGATTAAAATCTATTTCTCATTACCCCGTTCAAATAACAACTAGACAATTAAATCACGGATCACACAGATGACAAAATCTTGTAACGGACGATATTAATGTGTGTAGGCATGGTAGCTCCACCATTCTATGGTAAACAAATGATTAGACCTATGGTGTATTGTACCATAACAACTGGTGATTTGCCAAAGGATGCAATGAGAAAGTTAGAGGTTGCTAATCACCTATTAGATATGTCAATAGAAGATACAATAGCAGAAGCAGAAACTAGAATTGAAGGGTTTATAAGAATATGAAACGAGAATTGAAAGCAACATGGACAATTGAGACTGCTAGTGAACTAAGAGTTAAAATGGGTATGATGCCTCTATGGTGGGAATGGTTTACAAAGCCGATCTGTGCATTTAAAATGTATAGACAATACAAGGGTCTAATAGATCATTTAACACAATGTATGAAAAGCGAAATAGAACAACAAAAAAATGAACATTTTAGAAACACCAGAAAAGATTGATATTAGTAGTTACATTTTAACACTAGAAGATGGTGATGAAATAATAGTATTTGGATACTATTCAATTAAGCCAAGTAGAGAGACTATGAAGAGTTTTGCGTATAAGGCAATGAGTGTTAGTTGTCCAAGACCCGAAGACTTATTAAATACAAATCTGAATATTCGTACGTATGATAAGGAAAATGAAACTGAATGGAATACTATTACTTCTAGGTTATTATCTATGGAAGTAAAAGCAACATTGGAACAAGATGGAAAACTTTATACAAAATAATGGGATATAAAAAATTAATACGTAATTTGAGACTTAGAGACGAATCAGGTACTTCTAATAATACGTTGGCTGATAGTATTACAGCTTCAATAAAATGTAGAGAATGTGGGGAGCACCTAACAGTTGAAATTGAGGATGGGATGACATGCCTATGTGGAACCGCTAAATATACAAAGACAAATGGACGCACAAAAATTTAAAAGAGAATACCAGCATTTTTATAATGTAACAGAAGATCAATTGTTATGGAAAATGCTAGACGCGTTAAAGGAACACTGCGAGATATTTTAGCTGTATATAAAAATTATGAATAAAGTTAGATGGATAATGCAAGGTAATTTACTTTCAGATAATGATCTGGATAAATTACGAATTACATTTAAAAAATTGGGTATTGAATATGAAGAGGTACAGGTTATTCCATTTCTTCATACATCACCAAAACATACAGTAGATGACAATGCGATAAACATTTACTATGGATCTACTACGTTAATGTCAAACATCCTGAATGAACAGGTGGACACTCCTGGTATATTTTTCGATCCAATCGAATTCAGTATGGAAAATTTTGCGAATAAATGGGGAAGAAAAAATATGCTTTCAGATAACCCACGTTTTATGACATTTAAAGAATTTTCAAATTCAAAAAGACCAATTGACGAACAATGGTTTATTAGACCTGACGACGATTCAAAGGCATTTGCTGGAGATGTACTAAGATTTGGTGATATTCAAAGTTGGTACAATAATCTTCTTAAGGATGACATTATTGGATTGGGACCTGATACGAAAATTATGGTCAATGAAGCATACTCCATTAAAAAGGAATGGAGAAACCAAGTTGTAAACGGAAAGGTAGTTGCAAGTTCCAGATACAGAGAAAATCATGAACTATCTAAATCGGGAACAGATATCCCAGATAGCATGATTAAATTTATAGAAGATATGTGTAAGATCTATACACCTCATGATGTATTTACAATGGACATTGCTCTTACAAATGAAGGTTACAGCATTATAGAATGTAACTGTTCCAACTCAAGTGGATTTTACGAAATGAATATTGAAGACTATGTAAGATCACTAACAGATTATGTTAGCAAACTATCTGTCCAACAATCCGCTTGACAGCAGATCCAATTAGATCTGGAGTAATGGGACCATGATCATGTATTGCCCCTCTTAAACCATTTAAAACCATTGGCCTATAGTGATCTTTAGTCAAAAAATCATTTTCTCTACCATGGGTTTTAAATTGTTGCTCAACATATCGATCGATAATTTCTAGCAGAACATAAAGACTTTCATCTTCAGTTAATACGTTAGATGGATCGTTGTGCTTTCTAAGAGCAAACCGCATAGATTTTTTAAGACTAGATCTTGTAATCTTTTTCCTTGGTTTATCGTCTACCATTTCTTTAGTGTATTTGGGTCTATAGATGAATATGCATTCGGGTTTATATATTCCGGTTCTGCACCTATAGCTTCTAAGATTATATTTGCACGTTCTATGCATTCCCTACATATTGGCAGACGTTCACCACGTTCGGTTTGAATAATTGGGACAGTAGTGGGATTAAACGAAAACCCTTCGTCGCATTTACCACACTCACCATAAGATAGGACGTATCCCATTGAAATTTACCAACTATTTGAAAATCGTATGTGAGTAATGTCTTTTGGAATTTTTGCAATTTCAACTTGATATCCTTGACTCATATCTGCACCCCATTCCGATACGCATTCGTCGATTGAAACGGATTGCCCAGGTTCTCCAACAGGATTTACACCTTCAAAGAAATCTTCAACTTCTTCAGGAAGATCAATACCGGCATCAGTGCAGGCAACCCAGACCTTTTCCATTTTTTCCCACTTTTTGTCTCTGGCTTTAAAGCCTTCCACACGCGTGCTCATTCCCATTTTGTTTTACTTATGTGTTGTGTTCAGTGCAAGATAGATTTTGTATCCTACATCTAAAAAAATTCCAAATCCTATTGATAGCGCATACATCAATTCATCTGCACCAGCTGCAAGACAAATTCCAGAATATAATCCGATTAGTAATATTTGAAGTGTTATTGTTCCTATCACAACTGGTAATCCCTTAGTTTTCAGTTTAACAGATAACATTATACCCATTTTACTTGTAGCTAAAAGAATTGCAGTTCCAAACAATCCTAACAGTAATGTGTTTACCATTTTGGTTTATCACGTTTATCTTTATTTCCTGAATATGAATCATATGCAATAGCCCATACTGCAGGAATTGCAAACATGAGAACGAGTCCTATTATTTTTAGTGCCATATTATTATTTATGCTGTTTTTGAAAGTGTTGCCTTTCTTGGTCGTTTAAAAAATCCAAATACTGGTCGATCTGAAGATTGAGTAACATTTGCTACAAAGGAAAGTTCCTTTCCAACTAGAGGTTCTATATCTTCATTATCATACGCATTGTATCCACAAACTTCTTTTACAATTGAAGTTGGGCATGATCCAAAGACCATAAAATTTCTAGAATCTAATACTGTCATTTTTACTGTAGGTAAACTATTGACAGTATATCCTGGAACGAATTTTACCTTTTTGATTATTCCGTTTAGCGTAATCCCAGAACCTTCAATCACATCAGATAACTTAGAGTCATTTTCTGCAATTCTACTTATATACTTTTCGTTTTCAAATTTGATTTTAAGAAGTGCTTCGACTTGTTTTTCTGAAAGATACTTTTTTGAAAGTAATTGCTCGTGAAGACTATACAGAAAATTTGCACTTCCATTATGCTTCATCATTAAATTTGCAGCAACTTCTCCAATTATGAAATTGTACGCATCTTCGTTTCTAGAATCTGATTTTTTCCAAAGTTCTAGTTTCCCAATGAGTGCTGCTTCTTTACGACGATTGGATAAACTGTTTCGATATGCGTCATATTCTGCATCATCAAATCCAAATCGCTTTTCTGCACAAGTGTTACCAACTACCAAATATGTATCGGTTGGTATGTGCTTAAATAAAACGTGATGTCTAATGTATGATCCACAGTGGGCACATTGTCCAAGACCATGGATTGAAGATTTGTTGTTGATTACTAAGTCAACAAACCATCTACGTTCTTTCAATTCCCATTCAGTAAGCGGATATCCAGGATTTGCATCCCAATATCCTACATCTTCATAATCAGATGGAATTAAATTAGATTCGCTATGAATGTCTGTACGTTTCATGATATTAACATACTCGTGTTATTGGTTATGTCTATAATAACAAATTCTTTCATAAAAGTACAACATATATATTGAATAGATTTATCTTTCGACAGTTTAATCAAATGTCTTGATATTTATATGAGAATACTAGTATGTAAAATGTGAGGAAATAAGATGGCAATTAGATGGCCAGGAAGTGGTTCGGCAGTAAGTGGCTCAACACCGTTTGGATTATATGATGATGATTCAACATTTCAAACCGATGCGCCAAATTTGGCAATATGGGTTGGTAGACGATTAGGCTACCCTATTACAGAAGTAGAGTTATTAGATACTCATATGTATACTTGCTTTGAGGAAGCAATATCTGAATATGCTGCTCAAGTAAATCAGTACAATATAAGAAATAATATTACAAACCTCTTAGGTGCATCTACTGGATCTAATATTACAGGAACAGATATAGTTGGAAGTAATCTTCCATACACTCTTAGATTGAGCGAGGCGTATGGAACTGAAACTGGAGCTGGAGGAACTGTAGATTGGAAAACTGGTTCTATTGATATTACATCAGGAAGCCAGCAATATGATTTAGATGTATTATTTGCTGCAGTATCAGAATCTGCAAGCTCTTCTATTGAAATTAAAAGAATCTTCTTTGAAAGAGATCCTGCAGTTTCTAGATTTTTTGATCCTACCGCATCTGGTGGTGGAGTTCAAAACCTATTGAACGATTTTGGATTTGGAAGTTATTCACCGGCAGTTCAATTCGTTCTTATGCCAATGTACGAAGATTTATTAAGAGCACAAGCAATAGAGTTTAATGATACGATTAGAAAATCTGCATTTAGTTTTGAACTCATAAATAATAAATTAAGAGTATTTCCAAAGCCAACTGCTACAGATATAATGCATTTTCATTATATCGTAAAAGAAGATCGTGACAACGCAATCCTGGACACCTCTAGAACCGGAGTGGTTAGTGACTATTCAAATGTTCCGTACCAGGTTATAACATATAATCTGATAAATGAGGTTGGGAAGCAGTGGATACGAAAATACTCGTTAGCTCTGTGTAAAGAATTGCTTGGTGCTATTAGATCAAGATTTTCATCAATTCCAACTGCCACTGGAGAAATTACGCTAGATGGTGCAGAACTTAGAAGTGAAGCTCAACTGGAAAAGGATTCGCTGATAGAACAATTAAGAGAAACGTTAGAAGAGGTATCTGCTAAAGCTCAAATGGCGCAGCAAGCTGAAATTTCTGAACAACACCAGGAAATGCTAAACAAAATTCCACTTCCATTTTACATTATGTAAAAACTGAGAAATATTAAATGTCATTATTCATAACACAAAAAGGATTTGATTTTGTAAATCACATTAATGATGAATTACTAGATTCAGTAATGCAACAGGCAATTGTGCTATATAAAATATCTCTTCAAAATACTAGGACAAACATTTATGGTGAATCTATTATAAAGGATTATTCTGCAGGAACTGAAATTAATGTGTTCATAGATCCAGAAGATCAAGAAACTAACGACTCTGAAATTGGTGGTCCTGATGTTGGTCAGTCATCGGTATTTGGTTTTCATAGAGATCACTTAAGCAACCTTTCAATATTTCCAGAAATTGGAGATATTATAGAATGGAATGATACATATTTTGAAATAAATGCTGTAAGAGAAAATACACTGTTTGGAGGACTTACTGATTATAGTGTTGGAATTGTATGTGATACTCATATGACAAGAAGAACTAGATTGCAGATCGAAGAGAGATTTAAATAATGGCTAGAATACCACAACCACATCCAAACGAATTTAATAAGGCCAGAGAAGTCAGAAGAGATAATGACAATGTGGCCAATTTTGTTAGATCTCTAGAAAATATAGACGAATCTATTTCTGATTATATGAACAATGTTATTGCGCCTAAGATATCTGAAGGTGGAAAAACAATTACAGTACCTGTTTTATTTGGAAATCCTGAGCGTTGGAAATCTGCAAGAAAGGACGGATATTTAAGAGATCAAAATGGTCAAATACTCCTTCCAGTAATCATCATAAAAAGAAGTGGATTTGGAAAGAGTGACAAAGCAAAATCTCTGAATAGATATCTTACAATTTCAAATGTTCAAAGATATAGTAAAAAGAATAAGTACGATAAGCTTTCCATAATGGATGGAGTTCAGCCTACACATGAAACATATAATATGGTTTACCCTGATCATATTGTACTATCTTACGAATGTATGGTATGGACATCATTCATAGAACATCAGAATTCAATAGTAGAAGCTCTTAACTTTGCAGATGATTCATACTGGGGTAAAAAGGATAAGTATAAATTCAAAGTACAACTCAGTGACTTTGATACCTCTACTGAATTAGTAGAAAATCAAGAGAGAATGGTAAAGGCTACCTTCACATTAGAAGTAGAAGCAAATATTATTCCTGAAGAATTTGCGAATAAGATGAATACTATTAAGTCATATACTCCTAAGAGAGTTTTGCTTATGCAAGAAATAGAACTTTCTGGTAGACTTCCAAACTTAAGCAGATATAGAAACGATAAAAAGAGTCCCAAACTAGGAAGAACTAATTTGCCTCAAGTATCAATGATTTCAGAGTACCAAAGATTGTTTGATTATTTGACATTAAACAACCAATATACATCTACATTTAATAGCTCAGTTGCAAGTGGCGACGCAGTTTATTCAGTTTCAGATACTGAGCTGTCTGCTACACCTGAAGAATTATCATCTTCAATTACTGAAACTGACAAATATCAGATATTTATAAATGGCGTAATAACAACTCCATCTACATATTCACTAATTAACTCAGCAAGACTTAGTGGTGGTACTAGAGACGTTACTATTACGTTAGACAATACTTTATTAGGATTTGATCTTTCATCAAATGACGAAGTTGTAATTAAAGGTAAAATAGTGAGTATTTAAAAATGGCAATACCTGATGGATTAAAAAGAATTAGCTTAGGATCAACTCGTCCAAGACGATTACCTCCAACGCCACCTAAGTCGAAAAATAACGAAATTCGACATAGAGTATTTAACTCAATTACCCATATTGCCGGCATGAAAACCATTTCACCGACATCTAGATCTACTAACGGATCTGGATATCCACATTTTGTATTCACAGGATATACGTTTGATGATACTAGTGGAACCCCACACGCAGGATCTACATATATTGGATCTGACATAGAATTTACTATTAATACTGTAAACTATGATTCATCATATTATACAATAGAAGTGAATCCAACAAACATTACTATTGATTTTACAAAAGAGGCATTTTTAATTAATAATATAATTGAAACCTCAGATGTAGTAAGATTAAGAGCTAGATTAAAAACGAGTTCATAATATGGCATTAATACCTCTAAAACAAATTGACTTTACAGAAGGTATTAACCTAGGAACTGGTAGCATGATTATCAGTGGTGGTCTTATAGTATCTGGTGGAGTTGCTGATTTTACCAATGCGTCTGCTGTTCTTGGAAATTTTGGCATATTCGCACAGACTGGATCGTTCTATGCAACAACAAATAATCTTCAAATCACAGGATCATTGGTAATATCTGGAGGTGCAGTACACGTTCAATCTTTAACATCATCAGGTGCAAGTTTATTTACAGGTGCAATTACTCATGATGCTGCAAATAGCGTACTTCAATTTATGTATTTAGACGCAAATAATATTGAGCAATTTATAACTCCAAATATGGATGGTCAAATACTTATGTATAGTCAATCTGCAATTACGGCAAGTAGATGGATTGACGGCGGCACGTATTAAAAGAAATTCGTAGGGCACATACCGATACCATCGGCCTATGAGACGATAAACCCCCAACTGTGGACCATTGGGGGTTTTTCTTTGTCTAATAGATATTTATAAGTGAAACATTCATATAAAGGTAGATACCTGAATGTCATATACATAAGGAACGAATACCTTTATATAAAGGGAGAATTTAATGTCGCAAACTATCGTACTTAAACGATCAGCTACGGCTGGCAAAGTACCAACTACATCTCAACTTGAGCTAGGTGAGCTTTCAACAAATACTGCAGATGGTAAGTGGCATTTCAAACGTGGTGATGATACTGTTCAAGGTATTGTAACGACAAATTCTCTCACAACAGGCTCCATAAATATATCTGGTAGTCTAACAATAAGTGGAAGCCAATACATTTCAGATGGTAGCCTTGACGTCGGTGGTACTGCTACGTTTGATACGTATGTAGGTCAATCTTCAATTATAGCATTAGGTACGATTACTAGCGGTAATGTTGATGCCATACTTCCAAGTGGAACTACTTCTGGTTCTGCTCAAATTGACCACGATTTAACCACGAACTATGTTGCTGGAGAACACTATATTCAATCTGCTATTGTAGAAGTTGGAACTGTTAACACAGGTTCTATTACATCTGGATTTGGAAGTATTGACATTGGCTCAAGCGCGCTTTCTGCTGGAACTGGATCATTTGGTCAAATTGGGGTTACTGATACAGTAACCATTGGTGGTGCAACTGAAATCACAGGCTCATTTGGAGTTAACGGAAATTCTGCATTAAATGGCAATGTCACACTAACTGGGGATTCACCAATCTTACATA